>Ga0182015_10000439_pt1 | contig 59299 bp, 51 predicted proteins | sample 712P3MmetaG_FD_120478 | JGI IMG/M metagenome (GOLD analysis project Ga0182015, IMG submission 120478) | Permafrost microbial communities from Stordalen Mire, Sweden - 712P3M metaG | ecosystem: Environmental > Terrestrial > Soil > Wetlands > Permafrost | place: Sweden: Stordalen | collected...
GCCGGACAGGTTGGGCATGTCCGGAGAATTACCTCGGTCAGCTCCCCATTGGCGAACGTGTCGTATCGGTCTCCCCTGGGATCTTGCAGAGCCGAGGCCAGAGCCTCGCGACTCAGACCAGCGCCGGTATCGAAGCCGACGCGAACTCGCGCGATGTGCTCGTGCGGATCGTCCGCGGTCGTCTCGACGCGGACAGCGGTGATTCGATAGGTGCTGCTGCTCATGATCGAAACCCCCTGAGTCTCGCTTGGGTTCTCTGCCGTCTCGTCACCAGCGTGCCGAGAGTTTGGGTGCTCAATCACGGTAGCCCTTTTTACACGGCACGTGGGGCCGCGAAGTTCACGCGCCCGACGTAGCTCGTGGGCGGTAGCTCCAGGATCGTCTCAGCTGGATACGCAATGCCGCTAAGAGGGACACGCTACCGTCCCGCCGAGGTGGCCACTCGATCGATATGGAGCCCGCGCCTGCTGTCGGTTTGCGCCACGAGGAACAGCGCCGAGATCACGCGGAAGCAAATTGCGTGTGGCCCTCGGGACCGGCGATTGCGATCAGGGGTCACTGCGCGAAGAAGTCTTGGCGGACGGTCATTCCGGCCGGGATCGTGACGGTCTGCTCGACGTTCGTTGGTCCGAGGTTGCTCATTGGCGTTGCCGGTGTTGCTTCGACGGTGCAGGTGCCGGGCGCGAGCGCAATGGTCGCCAACTGGCCCGGCCCGACCGTCTCGCTTGCCACCGTCGCGCTGGTCGCGGGGTTGATGACGGCGATCGTGTCGGCCCACGGCTTGACCACGACCGGGCACATCCAAGGCCGTATCGCAATACTCTCCTCCACGTAGAAGCCGCTGATCAGCTCCGTGGGCCCAGCTGTCACGACCGGCTCGTTCGCGAGTGAAGCCGTCGGCCCGGCTTCGGGCATCGCGGCGCGAGCCACACGCTGATCGACCGCGCGCTGCGTCCGGCTGTCGGGGACTGCTGGACGATTCGCCGCTGCGGCTGCGGGGGCCCTTGGCCTGGGACTGCCTGTGTCGCTATCGCGCATCAGGCGCGCGCGGCGCGAGCGCGCGCCTTCTTCAGCGTCAGACCGGTCAGGCGCGGCACGCGACAACTATCCGACGTCTGGCGTTCGGTACGAGCAGCGACGGTGGGCGTCTGCGCGGCGTTCCCGGTCGTCACCGCTACCGTCAGGCCAAGGACCCCGATCGCCGCGACGGTGAGAGCGCCACGCCGACTGCAACGCCAGCGCCGGTTCCAGCTCACAGCCATCTGATCAGTGTCGCATGCGCGCCACGCCCGCCGTAGCCGTGGACGGAACCGCGCGACCTCAAGGCCAACCGACCGACGCGCGCTCGCAAGCCTCTTACCGCGATGCTCCCGGCGCGACGAGCGGCAGCGATGAGATTCACGCGCCAGCGACACAGTTGCGGCCGCAGCCGACTATCGTGCGCCGGGCGCGCAGGAGCGCGTGGGTGTGTCCTGTGTTCAAACGTGGGGGAGGTCCAGATGGCGTACGGAATCGTGCACCAGTTTGCTGGTGGCACGCAGGAGCAGTACGAGGCGAGCGTTGGAGCCTTACATCCCGACGGCGGCCTCCCCGAGGGCCAGGTGTTCCACGCTGCCGGCCCGTCGGCGGGCGGCTGGACGATCGTTGCGATTCATGATTCGAAGGAAAGCTGGGAGAAGTTCCGCGACGGCACCTTGATGCCGCGGATGCAGGCAGGCATCGACGGCGGCTTTACGGCTCCGCCCCAGGAGACGACCTTCGAGGTCCACGCCCAGACGACCGCCTGACCACCCGCGGACAGGGCGCCGGCACGGCGCCCCCCCGCAGCACATCGCCGCCCGGCGCAACACGCCGCGAGAGTGCAAGCAACGCGCGAGGACCAGCAGCGCGTCGTCGGCTGGTCCACTGCGGATGGGACACTCTTCCGATGGTTGGCAGACGAGCGCAGCGTCGCCAGATCGACTCGCTTGCGACGCGGTCGATGCAGCGGTTGCGGCTCTTCGGGAGGTCCCCGAGAGCGGTGCTACTCGTGACCAGCTGAACGAGTTCGGATGCGCAGGGAGAGCCTTCGAGCCACGCTGACGCGCAGTGGGGAGTAGCAACGTGTAGACCTCCGCCGGTTTCGTGAGCTGGTCAGCCGACCGGCGCCCGCCCGAAGGGAGCTGCGCGAGGCACGCATTCGCGTCGAGCGCTTGTTGGCCAGTGATCGGGGCACCTGATTGGGCACCATCGGGCACTGGCGGCGGTTTTGGACTTGACCAACTGCTCGCCGGCGGTCGCCGCCGGACTCAGAAACCGCGGTTGAGCAGGCACTTCTCACCAAGCCGGAGAGGGGACTCGAACCCCTGACGTATCGCATACAAGGCGAACCCCTGACATATCGCTTACAAGGCGACCACGCGCACAGCTTCAGCATAGGCCGGCTATCGCTCCTTGCGTCAAGGAGTCGCCCCGGCTGGAACCGCGCGCCCTCCCGCAGCGGACGAGGAGAACGACTTTGGCACCAGACGCGAGGCATGCTCGCATTTGGTGCGCAAGCGGAGCGATCGCGGGAAGTCCGCGGAGTATCGGAAGTCGTCCGACTGAGGAGCGCGACCCGTGACTATTGACGCACCCGCATCGATCTGGGAGCGAGCTTCTGTTGTCTGTCACACGCCCTGTTAATCGTGGGTGTCGGTGATGATGTGGCCATCTTTGAGGCTGATGGTGCGTTGTGCTGCGGCCGCGACCGCTGGTTCGTGAGTGATGAGGACGATCGTCTGGTTGGCGCTCTCGACGAGCTGGTTGAGAAGCTCGATGATTTCGCTGCCGGTTTGGGTGTCTAGGTTGCCGGTCGGTTCATCGGCGAGTAGGACTGCCGGTCGGTTGGCGAGTGCCCGCGCGATCGCGACGCGTTGCTGCTCGCCTCCGGAGAGTTGTGAGGGGAGGTGGTGCGCCCGGTCGGCGAGACCGACTGAGCTGAGTAGTTCGCTGACGCGCTCTGCGCGTTGGTGGGCGGAGTCAGTTCGTGTCGCCATCGCGATTTCGACGTTGGCGGCGGCGGTGAGTGTGGGGATCAGGTTGAACTGTTGGAAGACGAATCCGATCGTGTCGCGTCGAAGGCGCGTGAGGTCGCGGTCGCCGAGCGTGGTGAGGTCGCGGCCGAGGAGCGTGACCTGCCCTGTCGTTGGTCGGTCTAGTGCGCCGAGTAGTTGCAGCAGTGTCGTCTTGCCTGAGCCGCTTGCGCCGACGATCGCGAGGAAGTCGCCGCGCGCGACCGTGAGATCGATCGAGTCCAGGGCGCGTACCAGGGTGTTGCCTGAGCCGTAGACCTTTGTGACGTCGCTCAGCTCGTAGACAGAGCTGAGCGGTTCGGCGGCAAGGCCGTCGCTGCGCGCCGGTTCGGTGGATGAGTTCATCATGGTGGTGGCCCTTTTCGGTTGACGGGTGGACGGGGTCTACTCGACGGTGCGCAGCGCGACACCGGGCCGCAGGCGAGCGGCGCGCAAGCCGCCGAGCGCGCCGGAGAGCAGACCTCCGAGGATCGCGAGACAGACGGCAGTCGCGATCAGCCCGATGCTCGCGACGGCGGTGATCTTGACCGCCGTACTGCCCGAGGTGATAGCTGATGCGGCTTGGCCGAGGCCGAAGCCCGGACCGGCGCTAGACGCGCTGGTGGTGGCGGCGGGGACTGTCGCTTTCAGCGTCCAGCCGAGAGCGTTGATCACCGCGATCCCGGCGACACCGACGACGATTCCGACGACGGCACCGAGGAGGCCTTGGCCGAGTGCCTCGCCGCAGATTTGGCGGACAACCTGCAGGCGCGACCAGCCGACCGCCTTCAGCGTGCCGATCTCGCGCACGCGCTTGGCGACCGAGGCGAGCGTCAACAGGCTCGCGATCAGCACCGCCGCGATCAGCGCGATGATCTCAAGCGCCATCCCGAGCTTGCTCGAAAGGTTCTTCGCATCGGTCAGCGAGCCGCTGACACGCGACGCAAGATCGGCCGCAGTCGTCACTTGAGAGTTCTTGAACTGCTTGGTGACCGCTGTCGAGACCGCCGCGACGTCACTCGCACCAGCCGCCTCCACCTCGGCCGTGTCGATCTGCCCCTCGTACTTAGCGAGCTTCTGCAGTGTCGCAAGCTCCACGTAAATGTCGCTCGCGGTGCCGCCTAGCGGCGTGGAAGAGATCCCGATGACATGGAACGTCTTGCCGTCGAGCGAAATCGTCGAGCCGACCGAGAGGCGCTTTGATTGCGCGTAGCCGGTGGAGAGGATCGCCTGGTCAGCGTGACCGGTGCTCGTGAAGTAGCTGCCCTTGATGATCTGGCTGGGGGTGACCGCAGCGAGCGACGGCTTCGTCTGATCTACGCCCGTGACCGTGCGCGACGAGCTGGCGATCGAGCCACCGTTCAGCGCGCCGCTCGCCGGTCCGAACCCGCCGCCGCCGCCACGGGATCCGCCGCCGGTCTGCGACTGCGTGATCTTGATCTTCGGAACAGTCCCCGAAATGTGCGTGTCAGTCAGCGTTAATGACCCGGCTACCGACGCAACACCGGAGATCTTGCTTAGCTTCGACAGCTCAGAGGCGGGGAACGTCAGGTCGCCGGAGGGGCGCAACGTATCGGTATCGATCTTCGAGCCCGCTCCGAGGCTCGCGAAGTTGACTCCGGGCCCCCCGCCGATCTCCTTGCGCAACTGCTTCTGCTCGGCCTTGGAGAGCGAGCCGAAACCACCACTGCCGTTTGATGTGACCTTCAACGGGCGACTCACCGACATGTCAGTGCCTACGCCGGTCAGTGGTTTGAGGACTGTCGCCTGCGCGTTGTCAAGCCCGGTCGACAGTGCGTTCACCATCACAACCAAGCCGACGCCGACCGCCAGCCCTAGCGCAGTCAGGATCGTCCTGCCACGGCGACGTAGCAACTCCGACAGCATGTATTTCAAGAAGAACATGAATACTCCCTGGCGTGATCCACGCCGTCGTGTTGGCAAGACGCGAAGCCTCACCGACAAGCCACAACGCACGGTTAACACCGGCCAAACTGCGGGTAAAGATCGACTGAGGATCGCCCGAGCCGCTTACGACATTTGGCTCTGAGATACCTCACCGAAGGGACGCCGGAGCACAGTTCTTGATCAGCGGTGCTGCGCGCTGGCAACCTGTGAAGAGTGGTCGCTCATTGGGAAGCTTCGTCTCTGCCCGGCTCGCGCCTTGGCATTCGACGACCGACGAGCACGATTGTTGATCGCAAGTGCTTCTAGCGGCTGGGCGGGGAGCCGCCAGCGAACCTGCCGCCGCACTTCGCTAGCGCTGAAGCGAGCTTTGAGTTGCCCGCAAAGCCGGCCCGCCCAGGCCCGGTGACTCCCGCGGGTCCACTCGCGCCAGGGCCTGGGAAACCGCTACCGCCGCTCGGCGGCGCGCCGCCGGACGGAAGCCCACGAGCCTCGCCAAAGCCGGGCGGCAACGTGACGCCGTGCTTTTTGAGGCATACTGTAAGGCCGCTTCGACTAGCCGCGCCGCTCGCATGGGACACCGGCTTCGACGGCGAGCTGCCGCCGCAAGCGGCAAGCGCCACGGGAATCATCGCCGCAGCACTGACAGTGGCCGCGAAGTGTCGAGACATAACTCGGTGAGCAATTCGTCGCATTGCTCACCGAGTCTCAGTGCGAGTCCTCAGGCGCCGTTAAATATCAGCTGGGAGAAACTGCGACTACCCGATGGCGGCGCCCCACGGCGGCCCGAAGCGACGCACGACGTTCGGCGTCTTACGCGTACTGGTCGAATGCCACCCCGCCCGTGACAGAATCGGCGCTCGACCCTCCGTAACCCAGAACAGGCCCTGGGTAGGGGTGCGAGAGGATCCCGGTCGCGGTCGTCGCCGGAGCCTCAAGCCTTGCCGGCGGTGCCCGCGGAGATCTTGGTGAATTGCCGGGAGAGAATCTCAGCCCTGGTCGTATTGCAGGGATCGCTGATCTTGGTGAGCTTCAGCGTCTTGTCGGTCAGCACAAACGAGTATTCCCCTGCGCTTCGGCACGTCTGTGTGGTGCCCTTGGGTACTGCGGGCTGGGCGAACTTGATCGTCGCGCCTGAGATGGTGTACGCGCCGGAGGCAAGCTGCGTACCGTTCAAGTACTCCGTGTCTCGCCCGGAGGCGAACTTGACCGTCCACACGCCTTCGATGTTGGCAGGCTGCTTGATGGTGGCACGGTAGCTACCGGAAGGCCCGGTGGTGGCCAGGGCAACGGGTACGGCGATCGCCAGGATGAGTATCGGGATAAGGCTTACGATGCAGCGCTTGAGCATGGTTTTCCTTACGTGGTCGAAGATGACGTCTGGCCGGCATCGGCGAAGACGACGACGCCGGCATCATGCTGGCCCCGCGCATAACTCCGTCTAAGGATTCCCTGAGCGTTAGCTGATACACCGCTGACTCGTGTGAGGTCGCAGGCAACAAGCACCGCGACAGCTCTCGGGCGCTGTCGTCTCGCTCGCCGACACGGAGTCACAAACCCCACGAAGATCACACCGACCCCGACGATGGATGAACATCGCGGCGACGGCGAACAGGCGGTCGTGGCCGCCGCGCGTGAGGCCACGGGGGATGAACATCCCGCGCAATCTGCTCCCAAGTGATCGAAAGCGCTTCGCCCCTCGGGCCGCAGGCCTGCGTAGGCGAGAACGCTGACGGGGACGGGGTCACGCTTGCGCCGGCGGAGAGCATCTGGCTGCGGATCGCCTCGACCTTTTCGGGGGCGATCATCATCGGCTCTCGTTCGCGTCGCTGCACTGGTTGCGCACGAGGCACCGGCCTGGTCGTGATCTCCCCGTCGCGGACGGCGCGCTGAAGATCGATTGGGCACCGTAAGCTGCTCGATCGCGCGGAACAGCAGCATGATGGACCACCACGGAGGCGCCTCCGTCGCGTGACAGCGAGCGTCCGGACAAGCGGCGGGCCGCGCTTGCGCTCTGGACGAGTTGCGAGCGTCCGCGACGCCTATCGGCTCACTACTGCTTCCGCCCAAGCGGAGGCGTCTGGATCGAGGCCTGCGAGAGGCTCGCCCGCGGTTGCATGAGAACGTCGACAGGCTGATGCCGGTGACGCCGTCGGCAAGGTAGGGAGTAACGCTTGAAGCGATATATCACCGCTTTGAAGCCCAAGGTTTTGCCCGCAAATCGACCGAATTGAGAAGCGGAGCAGTCATCGTTAAGGACAACGAAAAGGACAACGGCCGAGGGCGGACCGCGTCGCCGCACTCGCGCCGGATCCAAAACATGCGCTTTTGCAGGTACTGCCCAAGCCGGAGAGGGGACTCGAACCCCTGACCTATCGCTTACAAGGCGATTGCTCTACCAGCTGAGCTACTCCGGCGGATCCTCAGAGGCTAAACGTTCCGGAGGCGCCGACGACGGCTCTCGCGCACCCGGCCGCACGGTCGGCAAAGCACAGCTGGCCGGGCTCTGGCGCCCGCGAAAGCTGTAACGCGCGGGCGCCTTGCGGGTATTTGAGGGGATGGCTGCCAACGAACTGGACGACTACCACTCGCACGCCCTCGATCGGGGCGTGAACCGCGCGCTCTACCTCGTCGTCCGCGGGATCATGCAGCCGTTCTTCCACGTCTATTTCCGCATGAGACGGCTCGGCATGGAGCATGTTCCCGTGAGCGGACCGGTGATTTTCGCGGCCAACCACCGCAGCTTTCTCGATCCGTTTGTGATCGGCACGCTGACGCGGCGGCCGGTCTACTACGTCGCCAAGAAGGAGCTGTTTGCGCACCCCGTCGTCGGCTGGTTGCTGAACCGCCTCGGGGCGTTCCCGATCGATCGCGGCGCCGGCGACCAGCAGGCGATGGAGACCGCTCGGCGGATCCTCGAGCGCGGCGACTGCGTGGTGATCTTCCCGGAAGGGACCAGGACGCGTCCGGGGCCGCTCGGGCACCCGCGACGCGGTGTCGGGCGCCTCGCGCTGCAGACCGGCGCGCCGGTTGTGCCAATCGCTGTGTTTGGCACCGAGGCGGTCCGGCGCGGCTGGCGGATCCGTCCGCACCGCGTCACGCTGCGATGCGGGCGCGCGCTCGCGTTCCCGCGCGTCGAGAACCCGACGCCCGCGGAGGCGACTGCGGTCACCGAGCGGATCTGGCCGTGCGTCGTGCTGCAATGGGATTGGCTCGGCGGCAAGATGCCGGAGCGCACGCCGGCGCCGGTGGCGCTTCAGCGTCAGCCCGTCCCGGTGTCCTGAGCGAACCGGGGTAGGCTCCGTATGTGGCGCAGCAGACCGACGAGCGCAAGGCTGCGCTGGACGCGGACTTCAGCCAGCTTTACCGCACGCATCTCCGCGACGTGTACAGCTACGCCTACTATCGGGTCGGCAACCATCACGATGCCGAGGACCTCACCGAGCAGACGTTTCTGCAGGCCTACCGCCACTTCGAGCGCGCGCAGCGCGAATCCGATGGTCGTCCGCTGCGGCCGTGGCTCATCCGCATCGCGCACAACCTCGCGGCCAACCTCTACCGCGATCGTGCGCGCCGTCCGCAGAGCCCGCTCGACGAGAACTCGCCGGTCGCCACGCCGCACTCGACCGAGGACCTGGTCAGCGGGCGCGACGAGCTGGCGCGTGTGCTCGACGGGGTCAAGCAGCTTCCCGACGACCGTCGCGAGGCCCTGATCATGCGCTTCGCGCTCGGTATGGACAACCGTGAAATCGCACGCGCGCTTGGGCGCACCGACGGGGCGACGAAGGTCCTCATTCACCGCGCGATCCGCCAGCTGTCGGGGATCGTCGCGCACGAGGACGAGGGGTTCGACCGATGAATGGCGCCGGTGAGGGCCGGTCGACCGATGGCGCCGGGGGCCGCTCGGTCGCCGGCGGGAGCGATGTCGAGGGTTTGTTGCGACGGGCGCTCGCGCCCGTCGAGCCGCCGGCCGACCTGTCGGCGCGCGTGCGCGGCAGGCTGCAGAGCATTCGCGAGGTGGCCGCGGAGGAGCTCGAGGGATGGGAGCTCGCCTCGATGCGCGATCCGCGCAACTGGGTGCGGCCGGCGGTCGCGGTGCTCGGCGGCGCCGCGGCAGGGGCCGGCCTGCTGCTGCTCGGACGCCACCAGCGTCGCCGATCGCGCTCGCGCGGGCTGCTCGAGCGTGCCGAGCGCACGGCCTCTGATGTGGCGAGCAGCGCGCGCAAGATATTCGAGTCGCGCTGATCCGAAGCCGCCGGCGGCACGTATCGGAACAGGACCATGCCGCTAATGCCCCGCCACCGCGCAGCTCCCGGATCAAGCGCCGCCAGTTTGCGGGAGCTTGCCGATGAGGATCTGATGGCGCTGGTGCGACACGGCGAAGCGCGCGCATTCGAGGTCATCTACGACCGCCACTGCGGTGTGGCCTTCTCGCTCGCCTACCGGATGTGCGGCACGCGCGCGGCTGCCGAGGATGTGGTGCAGGAGGCCTTCCTCTCGGCCTGGCGCAGCGGCGCGCGCTACGACCGCACGCGTGGCAGCGTGCGCACCTGGGTGCTCGGCATCGTGCACAACCGCGCGATTGACTCGCTGCGCCGGGGCCACGATCGCCGGCGCGCCAGCGACGAGGGCATCGAGGAGCGCTTCGAGGCACCCGAGCACACCGAGGTCGAGGTCGCCCGCCGCGACGAGGCGCGCGAGATCCGTGCGGCGCTCGACGAGCTCCCGGAGGAGCAGAGCCGCGTCATCGAATTGGCGTTCTACGGTGGCTACACGCACACGGAGATCGCTGCGATGCTGGATGCTCCCGTGGGGACGATCAAGGGACGCATGCGACTCGGGATGGAAAAGATGCGCCGCACGCTCGAGGGCGCCGGGGTGGTGCTCGCCGGATGAGCGAGCACGACCGTTTCCGGGACGAATGCGGGGCGTACGTGCTCGGAGCCCTCGAAGAGCACGAGGCTGTGGCGCTGCGCAAGCACCTGGAGTCCTGCGTGCTCTGTCGCGACGACGTCGATCGGCTCGCGGCGGTCGCCGAGGCGCTCCCCCTGGGCGTGCCGCCGCTCGCCGCGCCCGCTGAACTGCGTACGAGAGTGCTCGATGCCGTCCGCGCTGAGGCCGCGCTGTTCGAAGCGGCGACGCCGCGGCGCGCTCCCCGCTCCCGGCCGAGCTGGCGCTCGACGATGCTGCGTCCGCTCGGCGGCCTTGTCGCGGGCGCCGTGGCGCTCGGGATCGCGCTCGGTGCACTGGTGATCGCGCCCGGCGGAAGCACGACGCGCGTCATCACGGCGTCGGTGGCTCTGCCGGCGCGCTGGCACGCGAGCCGTGCGCCGACGGCGTTGCTGCGCGAGACTGGAACGCAGGGCGAGCTCGTCCTCACCCACCTGCCACCAGCGCCGCACGCGCGGATCTATGAGGTCTGGGTAAGGCGTGGCGGGAGAGCGCGGTCGGTCTCCGTGCTGTTCGACGCGACGACCGCCGGCACTGCGACGGTCGCCGTTCCCGATCTGGCCGGTGCGAACGCGGTGATGGTCACAGCGGAGCGTCTCGGCGGTGCCAGTGCGCCGACGATGAAGCCGCTGATCGTCGCGCAGCTGAGCTGACCGCGCTCACGCGCGTGGCGGCGACCACGCCTCCTGGTAGCGTGGGAAGCCCATGGCGACCTGCTACCGCCACCCGGGTCGCGAGACCGGCGTCGCCTGTTCGAACTGCGGACGACCGATCTGCCCGGACTGCATGACCACCTCGCCGGTCGGGATGCGCTGCCCTGAGTGCGCGCGCCAGACGGTCAAGGTCCAGACGATCCGCTCGACCACGCACCGCGGCTACGAGGTCACGCTCGCGCTGATCGCGATCAACGTGATCGTGTTCTTCGCCGAGGGATCGGGCGTCTACACGCTGACTGGGTCGACGAACAACTCCTCGCTGCTGAACCACGGCTACCTGCTCGCGCCCTACATCCGCTCTGCAGCGCTCTACGGGATTCCCGCACACGAGTACTACCGCCTCCTGACCAGCGCCTTTCTGCACCTGGACATCCTCCATATCGGGCTGAACATGTACGTCCTGTACTGGGTGGGCCGCCTGCTCGAGCCCGCGATCGGGCGCGTTCGGTTCCTGACGATCTACTTCACGGGCCTGCTCGCGGGCTCACTCGGGGTGATCATCGTTTCGCCGCTGAACCCGACGGCCGGCGCCTCGGGCGCCATCTTCGGGCTGATGGGCGCTGCCTTCGCGGAGGCGCACCGCCGCGGCGCGGACCAGATACGCAACCAGCTCGTGATCCTGATCGTGATCAACCTCGCCCTCACGATCGGGATCCCCGGCGTCTCGGTCGGCGCCCACGTCGGCGGCCTGATCGGAGGCGGCCTCGCCACGCTCGGTTTTCAACAGGCTGACCGCATCCGGCGGCCCGCACTTGGCTACGCTGCCTGCATCGCGCTGGCCGCCCTCTCCGTCGTTGGATCGATCATCATTGCCAACAACACGGCGTTGACCTGATCGACGCGATCACGAAGACCTGATGGAACCGCTCGCGGACACCGAGATCGACATCGGCCTGGCCACGCTCGGGCCCGCCTGGCGGCGTGCGGGCCAACAGATCCTCGCCGAGCTCGAGTGCCAGGACTTCGCGGCGGCGATCGCCCTCGTCAATCGCATCGCGGAGGCGGCCGAACAGGCCGACCACCACCCGGACATCCTGATTCACGGCTACCGCCGTTTGACGATCACGCTCACCACGCACGCAGCCGGCGGCCTGACGCAGCGCGACTTCGCGCTGGCGCGTGCGATCGATGCGCTTGTCGGGCCATAGCTCCCGCGAGCACAGCCGACGGTCGCGCCACGGAGCCTTCACCTGTGCGACCTCGGTCCCTGCTAGCGTTGAGCGCCTCAGCGCCGACCGAATGAACGACGAACCTCCTCGAAGTAGCCGCGCTGCGGACCGGCCGTGAACTGGCTCCTGGTCGCCGCCGCCGCGGTACTCATCGCGCTCAACGCGTTCTTCGTGATCGCCGAGTACGCCCTCGTGCGCTCGCGGCATTCCCGCCTGGAGCTGGCGTCCGAACAGGGCCTGCGCGGGGCCAAGCTCGCGCTGCGCCAGCTCGAGCACATCAACGAGTACATCTCGACCTGCCAGGTGGGCAACACGATGGCCTCGATCGGGATCGGCGCGGTCGGCGAGCCGGCGCTCGCGCACCTGCTGAAGGGCGCCCTCGGGAACGGGCTCGGCCACGGCGTCGCAATCGTGATCGCGGCGGCGGTCGCCTACCTGCTGATCACGAGCACTCAGATCACCGCTGGCGAGATGGTGCCGAAGCTCTACGCGATCGACCGCGCGGAGCGCGTGGCGCGGCTCATCGCGCGTCCGCTGCAGTGGTTTCGCGTCCTTTTCAACCCGTTCATCATTTCGCTGACGATCGTGTCCAACGCGATGCTCGGCGTGCTCGGAGTCGACCCGGAACGGCGGATCGTACGCGGCGGGTCGCCCGATGAGCTCAAGCGCCTGATCCGCGATTCCTACGCCGGCGGCATGCTCGAGGCCAATGAAGCGACGATGCTCTCGGGCGTGTTCCACCTGCACGAGCAGGAGGCGCGCCAGGTGATGACGCCGATCCCGGCTGTCGTGACGGTCGACCTCGCCGAGGATGTGCAGACCGCGCTGCGGCGCTGCATTGATTCCGGGCACACGCGGTTGCCGGTCACCGAGGATGAGAACCAGGATCGAATCCGTGGCGTGGTGCACGCTACCGGCCTCGCGCGCAGGCTGCTCGATGTCGGCCCGGCTGCGTCGATCGAGCCGCTCGTCCGTGACGCTCCGATCGTGCCCGAGACCAAGCCGCTCGACGATCTGCTGGCCGAGCTGCAGCACCAGCGGACCGCGATGGCGGTGGTCGCCGACGAATACGGGCGGGTCGTTGGGATCGTGACGATCGAGGACATCGTCGAGGAGGTCGTCGGCGAGATCACCGACGAGACCGACCCGGCCGCCGGCGACGTGCGCCAGCTACCGAGCGGCGACTGGTTCGTGCGTGGACACGTTCCCGTGGCGGACCTCGAGGACCACGGGATCCTGCTGCCGAGCGACGACGCCTACAACTCGATCGGCGGGCTCGTCTTCAACGATCTCGGCCGCCTGCCCAAGCGCGGCGACAAGATCGACGTCGACGGCTACGAGCTGCGGGTGGAGTCGGTGCGCGAGAACCGCGTCGTGCTCGTGCGGGTGCGTGCGCGTCAGCGCTCCGCTGCGGTTGAGGAGACGCACGAGGCCTGAGCTGGCGAGCGTTTGCGCCACGGCGTAGAGGCCTCGCGCGACGCTCTGCCCGGCTGCGCCGCGCGGGGCACTCGACACTAGCGCGGCAGTGCGAATTTGCGCCCCGTTAACACCCGACGCCCCGGGGGGTAGGCGGGGCGTCGGGAACTTCGGGGGAGGAGGTGCGGTTGCGAGAGATATGTGTCGCGTGAGGGAGTATCGGTCGCGGGGCTCAAGCCGACCTAAAAGTAGCCATAAACCTTTCTGAATTTTCAGACCGCGCGCGTAGGCGGTCCGACCGCCTCGCCCGCCCCACTCAGCGCTCCTTGGCGCCGTCGGCCAAAAGTCGCGTGCGCAGCACCGGCGGGATCGGAGTCGAGCTGGCGGTCGCCGTGTCGTAGGTGACCGTGACGTCGTAGCCGTCGGCGAGCAGGCGCTGGCCGACGCGCATCTCGAACTCGATGCGAAAGCTCGATCGGCCCACCACGGTCGGGCGAAGCCGCGTTTCGATCCGCTCGCCGTAGTGCCCGGGAGAGCGATAGGCGATCTTGGCCTCGGCAACGACGAAGCCGAAATCGCCGGCCGCTCCCGGGTCGTGAGTGGGGTCCGCTGAGACCACGTAGGCGACGCGCGCGGATTCGAGGAAGGCGAGGAAGGCGACGTTGTTCAGGTGTCCCATCGCGTCGAGGTCGGCGAAGCGAACGTCGTCGGTGAAGCTGAACGGCCAGTTGCGCTCTCCCACCGCGACCGTCACCCCCAGCGAAAGCCGAACGCGGTCGGCGCCGGCGCCAGCGGACTGCCGGGCAGCTCATCGGGCAGCGGGTCGAGGTTGTAGCCGGACGGCGCCACGTCGTTGGGGGCGTCCGGATGAAACAGCGAGGCCAGGTACTGGATCTGCCCGCGGCCGACCCCGAGCTCGGTCTGGCCGCCGCCGTAGGTCCCGATCCCGTGCGCCTCGCAGTAGTCATAGAAGTCCAGCAGTGCCCGCAGCGTGCCGAAGCGCGACGGCTTCACGTTCAGCATCCTCGGCTGGAACGGCAGCGCCGCCACATCGGCGACCGAGTGGATCGGCGCGTCCCAGGTGATGCGATCCCGGTGCTCGGCGAGTACCGCGTCGGTCTCCGGCCCGAGTCCCGGATCCTCGATCCAGGCGTCGGGTAGCAGCTCGGCGATCAGGCCGTAGAGCTCGGGGTTGGGGGCGTTGTCGACGACGGTGCCGACGTAGTGGCCCTTGAGGTCGGCGGTGGCGACGATCCCGCGCGCGGCCAGCTCACCGATCAGCTCCGCGTCCCAGCTCGCGGTCGGGTCGAGCTTGAAGCGCAGCTTCGGCTGGCGCGCGAGTCGCGCGTCGATCAACTCGAGCGTCGGGGGTTCGGGCAGGCGTACCGACACCACGAAGTTGACGGGCTCAGCACGGCGTCCGAGCGCCTCGTGCAGGGCCAGGCCGGCCTGGCGCAGCGCGAGGTCGAGCGCCGCCGACTCAAGCCCCCAGCGGCGGTAGTTGCGGTAGGCCGCGGCGCCCGGCGGCGCGGCGGGGAAGAGTTCGAGCGCCCCAAGCTGGTCCGAGAAGCTCTCCAGCGTCCAGTTCCCGGCGAGCGCCCACTCGGGCTGCGCCGAGTGCAGCGCGTCGTGATCCTCGTTGTCGTAGGTCACGTCCTCGCCGAGCCCCTCGTGCCCCTGCCCGCGCAGCGCGAAAACGGTCGTGGAGCGAACGCGGCCGGAGACGATCGGCGTGTCCAGGCGCTCGAGCCGGTACCCGTCAACCTGCAGCGGCAGCCGGGCCACCAGCCCCCACGTGCTCATGCGGCACTCCCGCCGTGGTCGCGCTCGAGCCGCGCGACGAGCTCGTCCAGCCGCAGCTCCTCGAGGTCCCCGCCGACGGCGTCAAGCTCGCGCGCGCAGAACTCGATCAGCGAGCGACCCTCGCGCACCAGCTCGAGCGTCTCACGCAATCCGGCCTGACCGGAGTCCAGGCGACGGACGATCTCCTCGACGCGAGCCGACGCGGCCTCGTAGCTCTGCGGCTCCTCGCCGATCGCCTCCCCGTGGCTGAACACGCGCGGCTCCTCGCCGATCGCTTCCGGCTCCTCGCTGATCCGGCGCGGCTCGTCGCCGATCGTCTCCGCCTCCTCGCTGATCACGCGCGGCTCCTCGCCGATCGCCGCCGCCTCCTCGCTGATCCCGCGCGGCTCCTCGCCGATCGTCTCCGCCTCCTCGCCGATCACCGGCGCCTGCTCGCCAATCTCCTGCTGGTCCTCGCTCATTCCGTCTCCACCGTCGCCGCGACCGTGTCATCGGCGAAGCGCACGCGCACACGTCCCGCGGCGCGCGCGGCCGCCGCACTTACAACCGGCTCGCCCGCCTCGTCCTCGATCAGCGCGTAGCCGCGCGCGAGGGTTCGCTCCGGGTCGTGCGCCGCGAGCGCCAGGCGCAGGCGGTCGAGCTCCCCGGGACGACGCACACCACAGTCGCGGATCGCGCTCTCACGGCAACGCCCCAGCGTCCGCGCGCGTATCGCCGTCCGTGCGCGTTCGTCCCCCACGATCCGACGGGACGCCGCCCGCAACTCGCGCAGGCTCTGGTGCAGAGCCCCGCGGTGGCGGGCAAGGTGGGCGGCGGGGGCGCGGGAGAGCGCCGTCAACAGCCGCGCTCGTGAGATCAGCCCCTCGCGGGCATGGTCGCGCAGGCGGCGCGCCCTCGCCGCCAGGTCACGGCGCGCGTCAAGGCAGTTCAGCGGCGCCGCCGCCTCGGCAGCGTGCGTCGGGGTGGAGCAGCTGACCGCGGCGACCTCATCCAGCAGCGTGCGGTCGGTGTGGTGCCCGATCGAGGCGATCACCGGCACCGACAGCAGCGCGACCGTGCGGCAGAGCACCTCGTCGGAGAACGCGAGCAGGTCGGTCAGCGAGCCACCTCCGCGGGCGACAACGATCACGTCGACCTCGCCGGTGCCGGCAAGCTCGCCCAGCGCGGCGCCGATCAGCGGCGCGGCGTGCCGATCCTGAACGGGCGTAAACGCCCACACCAGCCGCCCTGCCCAGCCGCGACGCGCGAGCGCGGCGAGCACATCCTCGCGGGCCTTCCCGCTCTCGCCGCAGACGACCCCGATCGTGTGGGGCAGCACCGGCCGGCGGAGCTCACGCTGGCGCTCGAGCAGGCCGTCGGCCGCCAGCGCGCGCCGGCGCTGCTCGATCTGCGCGAGCAGGTCGCCTTCGCCGGCGACGCGGAGGGTCGAGACCGAGAAGCTGAACGACGGCGAGGCACTGGCGCTGCCGGGGTAGTAGTCGCAGCCGCCGGCGACGATCACCTGCGCTCCGTCGGCGAGTGCATCGACCAGCGCCCCGAGGCGGTCCCAGTCGTTGCGCCACATCGCGCAGGGGATCGCGCCACCGGCGTCGCGCAGCTCGAAGTACGCCCGCGCACGCGTCGGCGGCCGCAGGTTCGCGATCTCTCCGACCAGCTGCACGTGCGCGAAGCTGCGCAGCTTCCCCCGCAGCGCCGCGGCGTACTCGCCGACCGCGTAGGGGCCGGGCAGCTCGGAGCCCTCGAGCGGGATCTCTGAAGGTAGGGGTGTGTCCGCCACTGCGCGTTCGAGACTAACGCCTGGCGGCGTCAGGGCTTCTTCGCGGTCGGGGTGGGGGCCTCAGTCGGCCAGTGACGGCAGTGGGCGCTGGCCGTCCTGCGCCTCGCCGCCACGGGTCTCACCATCGACGGCGAGCGTCTGCAGGCGGCGGATCTCCTGCTCGCCGAGCACCCGCGCCGGATCGTCGAGCGCCAGTGGTTCGATCAGTTTCGCGATCCGGTTGCGCAGCTGCAGCGCGAAGTGGGGCGTCGACGCCCCCATCAGCTGACGGACGTCCTCGACCGTGACGTCATATGTCGGGGCGCTGCGCTGTGGCGATTCGGCTTGGCTCAAGTGCTGTGACGTTCGACGGGAGCGCAGTTTAGCGCCGTGGCGGCGCCGGCCGCGCGCGCCGGGCGCGTGCGTGGGAGCATTGCGCGGCTCAAAGTTCAACCGCTGATGCGCAAGCCGGCCGCACACCACACGACGCTGCTGACGCTCGCCACGATCACGGCGGCCGTCGCTTCGCTGGCGGTCGCGATCACCACCACAACAGCCGCAGCCACCACCCGACACCCCGCGCCCTGCGCTGCCGCCACCGACCGGACCTACCTCGCGGCGACCGTTGCCGTGGCGCGCCAGATCAGCGCAGGGGAAAGCGGCGGCAGCGAGGTGACCCGCGCCGTCCAGACGATCGAGGCCGACCGGGTGCTCGCGAACGCGGTTGCCGGCGACGACCTGCCGGCGGTTCGCAGCGAGGTTCTCGCACTGGTCTTCAACCACGAGCACATCGTCAGGCTGCGCGTCCTGCGCGACGGGGTGGTGCTCGACGATTTCGGCGGACCGTTCGTGACGGCACCGATCAGCGGCTCGCTGACGCTCGACGGCCGCGTGGTCGGAACCTTCGTGATGTCGATCCAGGACGACGCGGGCTACCAGAAGCTCGTGCAGCGGCTGGACGGTGCCGACACCGTGCTGAGCTACCAGGGCGCCACGGTCCTCGCGAACATCGCCCCCGGCGACCAGACGCTGCCGCCGCGTGGGACGGTCGTGCTCGGCGGCGTCTCCTACCTGGTCGCGTCCTTCAGCGTGCCACGCTTTCCAAACGGCAGGCTGAACGTCTCGCTCCTGCTCCCCTCGCCCGCGCCAGGGCTCGCGCGCCAGAGCTGCCCGCAGGTTGCGGCCGATGTCCTCGCCGGCGTCGCGCAGCGGGTCTACGGCGAGGCGATGACGAGCCCGTTCTGGCTCGGCGGCCCGCTCAAGGCGCTCGCGCGAAGCACCTCGCTCGCCGGCGCGGTTGCGGCGGGCGACTACGCAGGGGCGTCGCAGATCGTCAGCAGCGTGTTCGCCGAAGGCGGCTTCGCCGGGCTGGATGTCGTGGTGGACGGTCGCGTCGTCGCCGGCGCGGGCGGCCTGGTCCCATCGATCGCGCCGGTCACACGGCCGCTGGTCGATGGCGCCGGCGCGCTGGTCGGCCAGGCCGTGTTCGCCGTCGAGACCGCGGAGGGCTACACGAATCTGGCGCACGCGTTCCTGATCGTGCCCGTGCTGGTGCGGGCCGGCGCCAAGCAGCTCGCCGGCACCTTCGCCGGACCGGCGACGCTGCCGCCGAGCGGATCGATCACCTACCACGGCGTCCACTACGTGGTCGCGTCCTTCGCCGCCGTCGAGTTTCCGAGCGTGCCGGCGCGGGTCTACCTGCTGATGGCGGACTGAGCGCGCCGGGCGGCTACGCTACGCGACCGATGGCCAACGTCACGACCGCAAACGGCGTCCGCATCGAGGTCGATCGCGAGCTGTGCTTCGGCTTCGGTGACTGCGTGGACACGGCTCCACGCGTCTTCGTGCTGGACGCCGAGGACAAGGCGACCGTGATCGACCCCGACGGCGCCACGCTCGAGCGGATCGTCGAGGCCTCGCAGAACTGCCCCGTCGACGCGATCATCATCACCGACGCCGACGGCGACCAGCTCTACCCCTGAGGCCCTGCCCACGTTCGCGGCCGCGCTGGCGCGCTGGCTGCAAGCCGCATTGCAGGCCAACAGCTTGAAAGCGAAGCTGCCGAGCCAGTGTCTGTATGCGCACGCCGCTTCGGACGCTTGCCGCCCTCGCGCTGGCGAGCGTCACACTCGCTGCGCCGGCGCTGGCCACCGCGAAGTCCCCGGGCCATCACAAGGCTACGCCGGCCGGACGCTCCACACGCGTCCCGACCGCCCGCGGTCAGAGCGACGGCGGCTCGCTGTACGTCGCGAGCGGCGCGACGAGCACGACCTCGACGCCCGCCACCCCTACCAAGCCGGCGCCTAACGGCGGCACGACCCTCGCGCAGCAGCAGGGCTCGACCGGTCCGAGCGGCGCCACCGGGCGCAGCGGCTCAGCCTCGGCGACCGGTGGGGCGAGCGAGCCTTCCGGCCCTTCCGGCGCGACAGGCGCGACCGGCTCGACCGGCTCGACCGGGTCGACCGGGTCGCCGGGCGGCGCCGCCTCGCGCGCGCGAATCCTCCCCGACGGGCTCGCTCAGGCCCCGGCCGACGCCCCTGCAGCCGTCAAGGCTGCGATCGCTGCGGGCAACCAGCTGATCGGGCAGCCCTATGTCTACGGCGGCGGCCATCTGAGCTTCATCTCGAACGGCTACGACTGCTCCGGCGCGGTCTCCTACGCGCTGCACGGCGGGAACCTGCTCGCCTCCCCGCTTGACTCAAGCCAGCTCGAGCTCTGGGGCGAGACCGGCGCCGGAGCCTGGATCACCGTCTACTCGAATCCCACTCACGCCTATGTCGACATCGCCGGAATCCGCTTCGACACGAGCCGCGCCGGCGATCCCGGCGGCCTGACGGGGCCTCGCTGGCGACCGGAGCTGGCGAGCAACAAGGGCTTCCTCGCGCGCCACTTTCCAGGTTTGTGACGGCGTGCACTACGCTTGCTCCTGAACCCGCAAAGGAGGAAGCAATGGCTGGCTTGACGGGACGGATGTCCACGATCGTCAAGGCGAAGGTCTCAAAGGTGCTCGACCGCGCCGAGGACCCTGCCGAGACACTCGATTACAGCTACTCCAAGCAGCTCGAGCTGCTTCAGAACGTCAAGAAGGGCATCGCCGACGTCGTGACCTCGAAGAAGCGCCTGCAGCTTCAGGAAGCCCAGATGCAGCAGCAGGTCGTGAAGCTCGACACGCAGGCGCGCCAGGCGCTCGCCGCGAACCGCGAGGACCTCGCCCGGGTCGCGCTCGAGCGCAAGCAGTCGGTGCAGACGGAGCTGCAGTCGATGGACTCCCAGATCGCCGAGCTCGAAGCCCAGCAGCAGAAGCTGATCGACTCCGAGGCGGCGATGCGCGCCAAGCTCGAGGCCTTCCGCACCAAGAAGGAGGTCATCAAGGCGCAGTACTCGGCCGCCGAGGCCCAGGTGCGAATCTCCGAAGCGGCGACCGGCGTGGGCGAGCAGATGGCCGACGTCGGCCTGGCGATGCAGCGGGCGCTCGACAAGACCGAGAACATGAAGGCGCGGGCCGCAGCTGTCGGCGAGCTCGAGGACTCCGGCACCTTCGAGGATCTCACCCAACTCGGCCCGGGCAAGGACGACCTCGACCGCCAGCTCGAGGCGATCGGGGCGGGCGGCGCGGTCGACGACGAGCTGTCCAAGATGAAGGCCGAGCTCGGCACGGGCGGCGGCGCGCCCCCCGCCGCGATCGAAGCCGCCAGCGGCGGCGCCGCACCCGCGCAGGCGGACGCGACCGACGACGACGCCGTTGAGGCACAGCCGGCGGAGGCCGAGGAGCAGAGCGGGAGCACGCCGTGATCGTGCGGATCTTCAGCGACGGCCAGTACCGCATTCCCGACGACGCACAGGCCCGTCTACACGAGCTCGACATCGCGACCGTCAACGCGGTCGACGCCGACGACCAGGCCGGGTTCGCCTCAAACTACACGGCGCTGATCGAACTGATCCACTCAAACGGCGAACGCCTCGCCGACGAGGAGCTCGAGCCCTCGGACCTGATGCTGCCGCCGGCGGACATCACGCTCGAAGAGGCGCGCGAGGAGTTCACGGGCGAGGGCCTGCTTCCGGACTGAGGACTGTGGCACGGCGGCCTCGGCTCGCCGCCGCCTGCGCGAGCGCGCCGCTCCCGCTAGAACGGCACGCCCCAGAGCGGGAACCAGCGCTCGAGCTCCGGCTCGATCGGCAGCTCGCCGCCGATCTGGGCCTTCAGCTGCAGCTCGCGTTCGGTGTTGCGCTGTTTGTCGCCCGCTGCCGGCACGAACGGGTACCAGCTGCCGCGCTTGTAGTTGTAGATGAAATTTATCGGGGCGCCGTCGGCGCCCTTGAAGGAAAACACCGCGCACAGCAGCCGCTCGCCGTAGCCGCCGGCCTCGATCGAGGAGGAAACGGCGTTGATCGTCGCGACGAGGTCCTCGACCGAGGGGTTGCGGACGATCACCCAGCGGAAGCCGAACTCGTCGTCGGTCGTCTCGACGGTCGCGCTGTATTCGCCGGCGGTCGCCTTGACGACGTCCTCGGTGTCCTTCAGGACCGACTGGAAGTCGCTGGTCGCCAGCGATTGCACGACGATCCCCGCCACCCCGGCCGAGGTGATCTGGTAGGAGGTATCGAGCGTCACATAGGCCGTCGAGAGCGCGAACAACCGCTCGTGCGACGCGGGCGGCTTGACCGAGCTTCGGCCGGTCAGGATCTCGCGCAGCCCCATCCTTTTCGATCCTAGCCGCTCGCCGCTCAGCGACCGGTGCCCTGCAGCTGCGCCTCCAGGCGCGATAGGGCGGCCAGGCGCTTCTCGAGCGGCGGGTGGTCCGCGAACACGTTCATCATCGAGTTCTTCGCGCGCGCCGGGATGATGAAGAACGCGCTCATACCCTCCGCGGTGCGCAGGTCGTTGCGCGGGATCCGCTCGATCGTGCCGCTGATCTTGATCAGCGCCGAGGCCAGCGCGCTCGGCCGGCCGGTGAGGATCGCCGAGCCGCGATCGGCGGCGAACTCGCGGTAGCGCGACAGCGCCCGCAGCAGCACGAACGAGATCGCGTAGACCAGCACCGAGACGAGGATCACGATCTCGATCGCCTCGGCGCCCTCGTCGCGGCCGCCGCCGAAGCCGCCCCCGAAGAAGAACGCGAAACGGATGATCAGCGCCGCGATCGTGGCGAAGAAGCTCGCGATCGTCATCACCATCACGTCGCGGTTGACCACGTGCGTGATCTCGTGCGCGAGCACGCCCTCGAGCTCGGCTGGTTCGAGGCCCATGCTGAGCAGTCCGCGCGTGGCGCAGACCGTCGCCGCCTTCTGCGAGCGGCCGAGCGCGCAGGCGTTCGGCTGCCGCGCCTCGATCACCGCGATTCGCGGCTTGGGCAGATCGGCCTGAATGCATAGGCGCTCGATGATCGCGTGCAGTTCGGGCTCATCGGAGGCCGAGACCTCGTGCGCGCCGAGCGTCGCCAGCGCGATCTTGTCGGAGCCGATCAGCTGCACCGCGAACAGCGCGACCACGATCACCAGGATCAGGACCACGCCGGTGCTGGTCGCGATCAGCGCGCCGATCAGCGCCGCATAGAGCAGCCCGAGCATGAAGATCGTGAACACCATGCGGGCCTGCAGGCCGCCGTCGCGGCCGAAGGCACTGCGTTTCGAATCCATTCACGAATTGTCGCAGACGCCACGCCACACCGGGCACGCGTCCCAGGCGCCGGCCGCCGCCTGCGGCGCCGCTCACGGCGGGCGACGGACGCGGCGGTGGACCGCGATAATCGCCGCTCGATGGCAACGGTGCAGACCCTCTCGCCGATCTACCCGATCGGCAGTCGCGTGAATGAGCGCGGACACCTGGAGATCGGCGGCTGCGACGTGGTCGAGCTCGCCGAGCGCTTCGGCACCCCGGCCTACGTCGTCGCATCGGATGACCTGCGGACGCGCGCCCACGCGTTCCTCGAAGCGTTCGCGGCGGCCGGGCAGCACGATTTCGACGTCGTGTTCGCATCCAAGGCGTTCCCCGCGACGCCGGTGCTGGCACTGTTCGCGCAGGAGGGGCTGGGCTGCGACGTCGCCTCGGCCGGCGAACTGCACCTCGCGCTGCGCGCGGGCTTCGATTCCGCCCGGATCGTGATGCACGGCAATGCCCGAGACGAGGGTGAGCTGCGCGCGGCACTCGATGCCCGGGTCGGCCACATCGTTATCGACAACGACGGCGACGTCGACCGGCTGGAGCGGTTGACCGCAGGCGCGGCGGAGCCCCAGCCGGTTCTGCTGCGCGTCACCCCCGCGGTCTCCGGTGACACGCACGAGAAGATCTCGACGGGCCAGGCCGACTCCAAGTTCGGCGTCTCGCTCGCCGCGGCGCCGGCGGCGATCGAGCGCCTTCGCGGCCTCCCGGGGCTCCAGCTGCGCGGGCTGCACATGCACATCGGCTCCCAGCTCCATTCGCTCGAGCCGTTTCGGGCGGCGATCGCGGCGCTTGCCACGCTCGGCGAGTTCCCGGTCTACAACCTGGGCGGCGGGCTCGGCGTGGCCTACACCGACGATCAGCAGCCGATGAGCATCGAGGAATATGTGGGCGGGCTCGTGGAGGCCGCGCGCGAGCATCTCGGACCGGGCCGGCGGCTGCTCTGCGAACCGGGGCGCGCGCTGGTCGCGGGCGGTGGCGTCACCCTTTACACGGTGATCGGCGTCAAGCACAACGTCTCGACCTGGGTCAGCGTCGACGGTGGCATGTCCGACAACCTGCGCCCGATGCTCTACGGCTCGCGCTACGAGGCCGATATCGCCAGCCGCCTCGGCGGCTCGACGCGCGTCCATCTGGCCGGCAAGCACTGCGAGTCCGGCGATCTGCTGATTCGCGACGCGCTGCTTGACGATCCGGCGCCCGGTGACGTGCTGGTGACGCCGGTCACCGGCGCCTACGGCTACGCGATGGCCAACAACTACAACGGCGTCCTGCGCGCGCCGGTGATCTTCGTCAGCGGCGGCGAGGCGCGGGTCGTCGTGCGGCGCGAGACCTTCGACGAGCTCCACGCGCGCGACGTGTGACGGTGGGCTCTCCGCGAGCACGCAGCCCCAACGCCGGCCGGCGCCGATGAGCGCGTTTCGCATCGGCCTGCTCGGCCACGGCACCGTTGGCGGCGCGTTCGACGCGCTGCTGCGCGAGCGCGCCGACGCGGTCGGGCAGCTGACCGGCCGCGCGCCGGAACTGGTCGGCGTGCTGACGCGCTCGCAGGGGGACTTCGACGAGATCCTCGAGCGCTCAGAGCTGATCGTCGAGCTGATCGGCGGTGTCGAGCCCGCGCGCGAATACGTCCGCCGCGCGCTGGACGCCGGCCGCCACGTCGTGACCGCCAACAAGCAGCTGCTGTCGCGCCACGGCGAGGAGCTGTGGGCGCTGGCCCGCGAGCGCGGCGTGCTGCTCGGCTTCGAGGCTGCGGTGGCGGGTGTCGTACCGGTCGTGCGTGTTCTGCGCGAGTCGCTCGCCGGCGCGCACGTCGAGCGGATCCACGGCATCGTCAACGGCACGACGAACTTCATCCTGACCGAGATGACGCGCAGCGGCTGCGACTACGCGGACGCCCTCGCTGAGGCCCAGCGGCTGGGGTTCGCCGAGGCCGACCCCAGCGACGACGTGGGCGGCGCCGACGCCGCCGCGAAGATGGCGATCCTCGCGCGACTTGCGTTCGGCGTACCCGTGCACATCGACGAGGTTCGCTGCGAGGGGATCACGCAGATCACCAGCGACGACATCGCGTACGCGCGCGAGTTCGGGCTGTCGCTGAAACTGATCGGGACCGCCGAGCGCCTCGCGCAGGGGATCTCGGTGCGCGTGCACCCGGCCTTCCTCTACGGCGGTCATCCACTCGCGTCGGTCAGCGGCGCGTTCAACGCGGTCACGGTGGAGTCGGACGCGATCACCGAGATCACGATGTCGGGGCCCGGGGCCGGGGGTTCGCAGACCGCGAGCGCGGTGCTCGGCGATCTCGTCGCGGCGATCGGAGGGGCCCAGACGCTGGCGGCGCCGCTCGCCCCGCTGCCGATCGTCGAGGACGTCGTCTCGGCCTTCTACCTGCACATGGAAGTCGATGACCGCCCCGGCGTCCTGGCGCAGGTCGCACAGCTGCTCGGCGACGCCGGCGCGTCGATCAAGTCGGTAGTCCAGCAGGGCCTCGGCGAGCGCGCCCAGCTGATGATGGTCACCCACCCGCTGGCGCGCTCGCGGCTCAGCGGCGCGCTCGCGGCGATCGAGGCGCTCGAGCACGTGCGGGCGGCGCCGCGCGCGATCAGCGTGATCAACGAGGAGTTCGTATGAGCGCCCCGCGCTCGGTCGGCGTGATCGAGCGCTTCCGCGACCGGCTGCCGTTCTCGGCCACCGACCCGGTCGTGACGCTCGGCGAGGGCGGGACGCCGCTGGTGCTGGCCGAGCGGCTGTCCGAACGCGTCGGGGCGGAGGTGCATCTCAAGCTCGAGGGCACCAATCCGACCGGGTCCTTCAAGGACCGCGGCATGACATGTGCGGTCTCCGCGGCCGTGCGCGAGGGGGCGCAGGCCGTGATCTGCGCCTCCACCGGCAACACGGCCGCGAGCGCTGCCGCCTACGCCGCCAAGGCGGGGCTGCGCGGCGCGGTGATCGTCCCGGACGGCAAGATCGCGACGGGCAAGCTCGCCCAGGCGCTGGTCCACGGTGCCCGCGTGATCGCGCTGCGGGGGAACTTCGACACCGCGCTCGAACTGGTCCGCGAGCTGGCCGCGCGACATCCGATCGCGCTCGTCAACTCCGTCAACGAGTTTCGCCTCGAGGGTCAGAAGACGGCGGCGTTCGAGCTGCTCGAGGACCTCGACGGCCGCCTGGATGCGCTCTGCATCCCGGTCGGGAATGCGGGCAACATCACGGCCTACTGGAAGGGCTTCGTCGAGGCCGGCGCCGCCCCGCGGCTGTTCGGCTTCCAGGCGGCCGGCGCGGCTCCGCTGGTCAACGGCGCGCCCGTGAAGGACCCCGAGACCGTCGCCAGCGCAATCCGCATTGGCAACCCGGCCCGCTGGGAAGAGGCGATGGACGCGATGCGGGCTTCGCGCGGCGCGATTCGCGCCGTGAGCGACGACGAGATCCTCTCCGCCTACCGGCTGCTCGCTGCCACCGAGGGCGTGTTCTGCGAGCCGGCGTCGGCCGCCGCGGTCGCCGGGCTGCTCAAGTACGGCGCCGACGGTGCCGAGCGGATCGCCTGCGTCCTGACCGGCCACGGACTGAAGGACCCCGACGTTGCGCTCGAGCAGGTGGGCGCGGTCCTGCCCTGCGAGCCGCACCTGCGAGCGATCGAACGCGCGGTGCTCGGCTAGTGTCGATGGGCGCCTCGGTGACGGTTCGCGTGCCGGCCTCCTCGGCGAACCTCGGTCCCGGCTTCGACTGCTTCGCCGCCGCGCTCGGCCTCTACCTGGAGCTCGAGGTCAGCGACGCCGAGCGCTTCGAGCTGGTCAGCGAGCTGGACGTGCGACGCGACCGCTCGAACCTGACGGTCGCGGCCTTCGAGCGCCTGGCGCCGGCCGGGACGCGGCGCTTCGAGATGCGCTCGCAGATCCCGCTGAGCGGCGGGCTGGGCTCGAGCGCGGCGGCGATCGTCGCCGGCCTGCTGGCGGCCGACCGCCTGTCCGGCGGCGGCGCGCCGCTGCTCGAGCTGGCGACCGAGATGGAAGGGCACCCCGACAATGCCGCCGCCGCGCTGCTCGGTGGCGTCGTGGTCTGCGCCGACGGCGGGCCGTACCGCATCGATCCGCCGGCGGGCCTCGAGGCACTGCTGGTCGTGCCGCACCGCGCCGTCGGCACGCAGCGCGCGCGTGCCGCTCTGCCGGCGTCGGTGCCGCTCGCCGACGCGGTCTACAACACCGCTCACGGCGCACTGCTGATGCTCGGCCTCGCCGCGGGCGATCCGCAGCTGGTGGCCCGCGGCCTCGGCGATCTGCTGCACCAGCCCTACAGGGCGCACCTGTATCCGCGCTCGGCCGAATTGCTGCGCAGCGCGACGGAGCTCGGGGCGCTCGGGGCGACGATCTCCGGGGCCGGGCCGACCGTGCTTGTCTGGGTCGAGCGCTCCGCGGCAGCCCCGGTCGCGGCGGCTCTGCGCGAACGCGTCGCGGCGTGGGCGCAGGTCGTTGCGGCGCCGTTCGTCGCGGGCGGCGGCGAGGTGCTGTGAGCTAACCCTTCGCGGGCGCGTGCGCCCAGCTGGCGTCCGGCCGGGTGGCGAGCCTCGACGCGGTGATCGATACCCCGACCGCCAGCAGCGCCGCGAGCGCGATCGGCAACGACAGGTCCACACGCAGCACCAGCAGCGCCCCCACCACCGCGCCGGCCAGCATCGCCGAGACCGCGATCAGCCGGCGTGCGGGACGCCCGCCACTCCCGCCGGCCAGGCGCGAGTCCGCCGCTACGCCGGTCAGCGTCAGTGTGAGGACGGTCGTCGTCAGGTCGGGCACGGCGAGCCGGCGCGCGATCGCGTTCTGCGCCCCCATCGCGAGCGCCAGCGGCACGATCAGGGCGTAGCGGGCAGCCTGGGAGACCGGTTGACCGACGGCGGCCGCGGCGATCGCAGCGATCACCAGCAGCGAGCCGCTGACGCTGGTGCCGGCGACCAGCTGGCGGCCGCGGTGGGCGCCGATGCGCACTGCGATCCGCCCGCCGCCCAGCGCGCCGGCGAAGAAGGCGGCCAGCGCGAGAAGCGATGCGCTCGCCGACAGTCCGTGTGCGCCGGCGATCGCGAAGCCGAGGAAGACCACGTTGCCGGTCATGTTGGCCACGAACACGTGGCCGAGCGCGATGTAGCTGACCGCGTCGACGAGGCCGGTCACGACCGTCAGGGCGATCAGCAACGCTGGCAGCGGGCCCTCGCCAAGGCCGCGCCACGGCCAGCGAGGCCCGACGAGCTCACTCAGACCGCGGGGCGGGGTCAACGCAGCGGCGCCGCGATCGTGCCAGACGCTCGCCGCGCCGCTCGCCGGCGGATCGCTACGACGCCGGCGCGGCGGCGCCGACGGGGTCGAGCGTCGCGTAGTAGAGGCGGTGGCGGCCGACCCGGATCTCGTCGCCGTGGGCGAGCGGGCTCCACTCGACGCGCTGGCCATTGACGAACACCCCGTTGAGGCTGCGGTCGTCGAGCACGCGAAGGCCGTCTGCGCCGCGGACGATCAGGGCATGGCGGCGCGACACGGTCGGGTCGTCGAAGCGCACGTCGGCGGCGAGGCCGCGCCCGATCCGCGTCCACTCGCGTGTCAGCGGCACGACGACGACCTCATCGCCGTCCTCGAAGCAGATGTACTCGCCCGGTTCGCCGAGCAGCGACGCCGGCTCGCTGAGCCATGCCGGAAGCTGTCGCTCCTCCGGATCGACCGACTCCACCGCGCTCGCGCCGGTCGTCGTCGAGGGCAGCTGCAGCGGCTCGAGATCTGCGGACCCGCATACGGCGCACACGGTCGCCGGCTCGCCGACCGTCAGCGTCGTCACCTCGCCACAGTCGCCACAACGAAACGGCAGATTCTCCGCAACGGTCTCCGAACGCCGCTCGCTCATCAAAACTGCCTCCCGGGGGATCGAGATGCCCCATGATAGAGGCAGAGGGCCGCCGCGGATAGTGCGCCCGCAAGTTCTCTGGACGGACGTCGGCGCTATGCCCCGCGCGCCGGTGCCGGCGCTCGTCGCAAGACGCCGTCCGGCGGTGGCGCGCACGCAGGAAACCGCGGGCGGCGTGGCGAAAGCCCCGCGCATGCTTCGAAATACCGCGCATGCCCCGAGTGACGGCCGCATGGCGGCGACCCAGGGCCTCGAGCGCCTGCTGCTGCGTGCCGGCGTCGGCGTGCTCGCCGCCGACCGCGCCCGCTGCCGCGACTGCGGACGAACGCCTCTGATCGGAGAGGAGATCCACCTCTACGAACGCGGGGCCGTGGTCTGCGAGCTGTGCCGCCAGCTGCGCGCGGAGGCGCCCGCGTCGACCGAGCGTGTTCGCCACAGCGAGTACGGGCAGACCGTTCGCCTGCGCCGCGCGGCCTGAGCCGCGCCACTGGAACGTCGATCGGGGTCGAGCGCGTAAACTGCGCGCGGCTGTGGATCCCATCAACGTCTCGATCACCGTCGGCCGTCCGCGCGAGGAGGTTTTCGCCTACCTCGCCGACATCGCCAACCATGCGGAGTTCACCGACCACTTCCTCACGGACTGGCACCTGACGCGCGAGGATCCGGTCGGCCGCGGCGCGGGCGCGCGCTTCCGCGTCAAGGCCCCGCTGCAGCGCTTCGGCTGGATGGGCGTGAGCTTCATCGAGGTCGACGCGCCGTGGCGGATCGTCGAGGCCGGGCGTGGGGGCAAGTACAACCGGATTCGCACGATGACGACGTACACGCTCGAGCCGGCGCCCGACGACACCACGCGCGTGCGTCTGAGCGTCGAGAGCGAGCCGGTCACGATCAGCGACAGGCTGATGGAGACGCTCGGCGCGCGCAGTTGGACGCGCCGCCAGAACCGGCGTGCATTGCGCCGCCTGCGGTCGATCCTCGAGGACGGCCGCCACCGCGGCGTCCGCGTCACGATCGCCGGTGGCTGACGCGAGATGACCTACTAGACTGCCGCGTCGATGATTGGCAAGCGACTCGGGATGCTGATCGGCGGGGCGATCTGCGCGGCGGCGATCTCGGCCTGCGGCGCGGGGGAGCACGCCACGTACTCCGACAACCTCGGACCCGGCTATGTTCAGGTCGGCCAGCTCTACTATCAGGTGCAGGTCTCGCGCGAGCTGAACCAGTGGAGCGACGAGGACAAGTACTACCTGCAGGGCTTCACCGCCTCGCAGCTGAAGCTGCCGGTCGCCGACGAGTGGTTCGGGGTCTCGATGCAGGTTTACAACTGGACCAGTCACGCGCACGCCCCGACCGGCGACTTCTTCATCACCGACACGCTCGGCGACCGCTATACGCCGCTGGTGAACCCCACGCCGAACTCCTACACCTACGTGCCGGCGTCGATTCCCGCCAACGGCCAGCTGCCGGCGATCGACAGCGACGCCTACACCGGGTGGTCGCAGGGAGAGTTCCTGATCTTCAAGATCCCCTACGCCAGCCTCGTCAACCGGCCGTTCATCCTGCACATCGTCAACCCCTACGACAGCTCGCTGCAATCGCGGATCGAGCTGGACGTCTAGTCCACGGTGTGAGGGCGCCGTCAGGGCGCCGGGGGCCAGCCGACCATGAGTGAGTTTGGCGAGATCCTGTGGAGCCCGCCGGCCGCGGGCGATGAGAGCACCCAGATCGGCGCCTACCTGCGCTGGCTGCGCGAGCAGCGAGGGCGCTCATTCGAGCGCTACGCAGACCTGCACCGCTGGTCGGTCGGCGACCTCGGGGGCTTCTGGGGCTCGGTCTGGGACTTCTTCGCGGTCAAGGCCTCCGTCCCCTGTGACCGGGTGCTCCGCTCGCGCAAGATGCCAGGGGCCGAGTGGTTCCCCGGCGCCCGGCTGAACTACGCCGAGCACATGCTGGGCGGCGAGGCCGACCGCGCGCGCCCGGCGGTGATCGCGCACTCCCAGACCCGTGCGCCGCTCGAGCTGACCTTCGGCGATCTGCGCGAGCAGGTCGCGGCGGCGCGCGCCGGCCTGCAGCGCCTCGGCGTCGGGCCCGGCGACCGCGTCGTCGGCCAGCTGCCGAACATCCCCGAGACGCTGATCGCCTTCCTCGCAACGGCGAGCCTCGGCGCGACCTGGGCGGCGTGCCCGCCCGAGTTCGGCCCGCGCAGCGTGATCGACCGTTTCGCGATGCTCGACCCAAAGGTCCTGTTCGCCGTGGTCGGCTACCGCTACGGCGAGCGCGAGATCGACCGCCGCGCCGAGGTGGCGGAGCTGCTCGCCGCGCTGCCGACGCTCGAGCACGTGGTGCACGTCCCCTACGCCGGCGGCGAGAAGGACACGCTGGCGGGTGCCGTCGGCTGGGGCGAACTGCTCTCTGAGCCCGGCGCGCTCGCGTTCGAGCAGGTGCCGTTCGATCATCCGCTGTGCGTGCTGTTCTCCTCCGGGACAACCGGTCTGCCGAAGGCGATCGTGCACGGCCACGGCGGGATCCTCGTCGAGCACCTCAAGAACCACGCGCTGAGCTGGGACATCCGCGACGGCGATCGCCTGATGTGGTTCACCACGACCGCCTGGATGATGTGGAACGCGCTGGTCTCCGCGCTGCTGCTGCGCGCGTCGATCGTGATGCTCGACGGCAATCCGCTCCACCCGGACCTCGAGATGCAATGGGGTCTGGCGGAGCGACTGAGGCCAACGCAGATGGGCGTCGGACCGGCGCTGCTGATGGCCTGCCGCAAGGCGGGGGTGAGCCTTGCGCGCCACGACCTCGCCTCGATCCGCCAGCTCTGCGCGGCCGGATCGCCGCTGCCGGCGGAGGGCTACGACTGGGTCTACGAGCAGCTCGGCGCCGACGTGCTGCTCAACGTCGGCAGCGGGGGCACCGACGTCTGCAGCGGCATCGTCCAGGGCGGACCGCTGCAGCCTGTGTATCGCGGCGAGATCTCCGGCTGCGCGCTCGGCGTCGACGTCGCGGCCTTCGATGCCGCTGGGCGGCCGCTCGTCGGGGAGCTCGGCGAGCTGGTGATCCGCGAGCCGATGCCGTCGATGCCCGTGCGCTTCTGGAACGACCCGGGTGGCGCGCGCTACCGCGCCACCTACTTCGACACCTATCCCGGCGTCTGGCGCCACGGTGACTGGATCACGTTCACCCCGCGCGGCAGCTGTCTGATCGCCGGGCGCTCGGACGCGACGCTCAACCGCGGTGGCGTACGGCTCGGAACGGGCGAGTTCTACCCCGTGATCGAGGCGATGGAGGAGGTGCTCGACAGCCTCGTCGTGCACCTGGAGGATCGCGACGGCGGGCCGGGCGAGCTGATGCTGTTCGTCGTCGTTGCGCCGGGCGTCGAGTTCGACGACGCCCTGCGCGCGAAGATCGTCGCGGCGCTGCGCGGGGCGCTGTCGCCGCGCCACGTGCCCGATGTCGTCGAGGCCGTGCCGGCGATCCCGCGCACGCTGACCGCCAAGAAGCTCGAGCTTCCGGTCAAGCGGATCCTGCTGGGCGCCCCGGTCTCGGAGGTTGCGAGCGCGGACGCGCTCGCCGACCCCCGTGCGCTTGACGCCTTCGTGGCGCTGGCCGCCCGCCGCGCCTCGCACATCGCCTGAGCGCCCACGCGCGACGCGGCCCCGTCCCGGGCCGCTCACGCCCAGCGCCGAGCGCCTCCACCCGGATCGCGCCCACGCGCGAGCCGCCCTGCCCCGGGCGCTACGCCCCCGCGCCGAGCGCCTGCACGAGGATCGCCCGGGCGAGCGGCGCCGCCGTCGTGCCGCCGGCGCCGTCGTGGGGAAGCAGCACGGCAACGACGAAGCGCGGATGGATCTCGGGGGCGAACGCGACGAACCAGGCGTCGGTGTCGTAGGGGTTGTTGTCGACGCCGGAGCAGCCGCTCGCGCCTGTCGCCCCGCTCGCGCCGGAGCCGGCGCTCGGACCGCTCGCCGTGCTCGGCCCGGTCGGTCCGATCGCGCCGCTCGACCCGCTGGAGGAGCTCGTCGAGCTGCTCGTCGTGGTGCTCCCGGTGGGGCCGTTCGCGCCGCCCGTCCCGCTCGATGCCCCCGTCGCGCTGGTCGCGCTCGTGGCGCCCGTCGAGCTCGTGGAACCGCTGTCCGCCGGAGCGCTCGCACCGCCGGTCCCGCTCGCGTGGGCCACCGCCGCGGCGTGCGCACCGACGGCCGCCCCGGCGCCAGCCCCACCGTCGGCCCCCGCCCCAGCCCCACCGCCCGCGCCGGCCCGCGCACCACCGACCGATGCCGCGGCTGCGACCCCTCCACCGCCGCCGCTTCCGCCGGCCGACGGCGCCGTGGTGGCAGGATCGCCGGCGCCGGTCGCGCCGGTCGCGCCGCTGGCCCCTGTTGCGCCGCACGCCACGGGCGTGACGACCTCCGCGGTGCCGGTCTTGCCCGCGACGACCACTCCGGGGATCTGCGCGCCGACGCCGGTGCCGTAGGCGACGACGTCGCGCATCAGCGCGCGAACCGTGCGGGCCACGCCCACCGGGATCACGCGGGGAAACCGCCGTGGTGCGACGATCGCGAAGGTTGGCACCGGGCGGCGCCCGACGAGCGCGATCGTGGCCGCGACGCGCGCCATCTGCAGCGGCGAGGCGAGCACCTGCGACTGGCCGATCGCGCTCTCGCCGAGCTGGAGATCGTCGGTCAGGCTGGCGGGCGGGACCGTGCTCTCCGCCGCGATCGAGAGCGGTGAGGCCGCGTTGAAGCCGTAGGCGCCGGCCACGGGGAGCAGCCTGCTCGCCCCCAGGCGGGCGCCGAGTGGCGCGAAGACCGAGTTGCAGGACACGGCGAAGGCGTTGGCGAGGGTGCCGCCACAGCTCTCGCCGTTGGCGTTGTGCAGCGTGAAGCCGTCGAGCACCGTCGAGGTCGCGTAGTCAAAGACGGTCGCCGCGTTGGCGAGGTGCGCCTCGAGCACCGCCGTCAGTGTGATGATCTTGAACGTCGAGCCGGGCGGCTGGAGCTCAGACAGCGGCGCGCCGGCCGCCGCCAGGATCTCCCCGGTCGAGGGCTCCATCACGACGACCCCGCCGACGCTGGTGCCCAGTGCGGTGACCGCGAGGGTCTGCAGCGCCGGTGAGATCGAGGTGCGCACGTCCTCGCCGGGCGCCGGGATCGCGATCGCCAGGAGCCGTGTGCCGGCATAGAGCATCCCGCCCGGCGTGCCGCCGAGCCGTCGCTGGAAGAGGTATTGGAGGCCGTCGAGACCGACCGCTGTGGCGGCCGGAAAGCCCGCCGCGACCGTCCGCTCGAGCAGCGAGCCGTCGGCCGGCGCGACCGTGCCGATCACGTTCGAGGCCGCCGCGACGTCGCTCAGCGGCGTCCCGTTGCGCGCCAGCAGGATGCCGCGCGCCGGGGCGGTGTCCACGCGCGTCAGGCGCTCGCCGGCGAGCAGCCCGGGGAAGGCGTCGGCGGCGCTCCAGCGGATCCGCGGCGAAGCCGCGGGCCCCGACATGGCGAGGGTGAAGTGCTCGTCGAGCGTCCCGAAGATGCGGGTGCGCACGACCACGCCGACGCTGAAACGATCGCCCGCCGCGGCGCTGGCGGCGCCGACGCTGACGCCGGCGGTGGTCGCGAGGTCGGCGTCGCCGCGCACCGCCGCGATGAACGCGGGCAGGCTGAGCGCGGCTCGCGAACGCGTATCGAGGTCGGCATACAGCGCGACCCATTGGCGGGCCGCCCAGGATCGCGCAAAGCTCTCGGCGAGCGTCACTCCCGCCGGAGCGCCCGAGCCGAGCACCGCAACGAGCACCGCGACGAGCGCCGCCACGATCGCCACGCCGGCGGCGAGGCGTGTGCGACGCCTGCGCCTATCGGATCGCGGTGGCCCCAGTGCCCCTGCCAGGCCCGTCGTTCACCCGCCCAGACTACCTGGAGCGCTGCCTCCCGCCGGTGTGCGAGCCGTTGCCTCCTCGGCTACCGCTACGCTCGCCCGGGAAAGCATGACCACGCTCGACTGGCTGATCGCTGCGGCGACGCTGATGTTCGCGCTATCCGGCTATTTCCGGGGGTTCATCGTCGGCGTGCTGTCACTCGGCGGCTTCGTCGCCGGGGCGATCGCCGGGACGCGGGTGGCCGACGCGCTGCTGTCGGGCGGCGCCTCCTCACCCTACGCCCCGCTGTTTGGGTTGATCGGCGCCCTGGTCGCCGGCGCGATCCTCGCGGTGGGCTTCGAGAGCGTTGGCGTCCGCCTGCGGCGCGGCCTGCGCCTGCCCTTCCTCGGCATGGCCGACGGGCTGCTCGGCGCCCTGCTGAGCGCCGCCGTCGCGCTCACGCTGGCGTGGATACTGGGCGTCGTCGTGCTGGCGCTGCCGGGGACGGGGTCGCTGCGAGCCGACATCCGCGCCTCCGCGATCCTGCGCCGCCTGGACGAGCTGCTGCCGCCCTCCGGCGTCGTCCTGCACGCGCTCGCGCGGATCGACCCGCTGCCCGCGATCGCGGGCGTGGGGGCCCCGGTCGCGCCGCCGCCGAGCACCGCCGCGATCACGCCCGGCGTTGCGCGCGCACGCGACAGCGTGGTCCGAGTGCTCGGCACGGCCTGCGGGATCGGGATCGAGGGCTCCGGCTGGGTCATCGCGCCCGGCGAGGTGCTCACCAACGCCCACGTCGTCGCCGGCGAGAGCGACACGGTGGTCGAGGTCGGCGGCAACCCGCCCGACCACACCGCCACGGTCGTGCTCTACGACCCCCGCAACGACCTCGCGATCCTGGACGTCCAGGGGCTCGACCTCGCGCCGCTGCAGCTGGGGAGCGCGCCGGCCTCCGGCACCGCCGGGGTCATCCTCGGCTACCCGCTGGACGGCGCGTTCGCCGCCGAGCCGGCGCGGATCGGGGCGACCGCGACGGTGGAGACGCAGGACGCCTACGGTCGCGGCCCGCTGCCGCGCCTGCTGACCTCGGTCCGCGGCCTGATTCGCCCCGGCAACTCGGGCGGCCCGGTCGTCGATGCCGGCGGGGCGGTGCTCACGACTGTCTTCGCGGCCACCACCAGCCCCGGCCCCCACGGCGGCTACGGCGTCGCCAACGCGACAGTCCGCGCCGACCTCGCCGCGGTCAGCGGACCGGTCTCCACCGAGGGGTGCACCAGCTGAGCTTGCGCGCCGCGCTACGCTGCGCGCCATGTCCAAGACCCTCGTGATCGCAGAGAAGCCGTCGGTCGGGCGCGACCTGGCGCGCGTGCTGCCCGGCCCGTTCGCCAAGCACGAGGGCTACCTCGAGGGCCCGGAGCACGTGATCAGCTGGGCGGTCGGGCACCTCGTGCAGCTCGCCGAGCCCGACGAGTACGACCCGAAGTTCAAGCGCTGGCGGATGGCCGACCTGCCGATCGTCCCCGAGCGCTTCAAGCTGGTGGTGCGCGACGAGCGCTCACGCAAGCAGATGTCGGTCGTCACCGCGCAGCTTCACCGCGACGACGTCAGCGAGGTGATCAACGCCTGCGACGCCGGACGCGAGGGCGAGCTGATCTTCGCCTACCTCTACGAGAAGGCGGGATCGAAGCTGCCGGTCCGCCGGCTGTGGCTGTCCTCGATGACCGCCTCCGCCATGCGTGAGGCGTTCGCGACGCTGCGACCGGCGGCTGAGCTCGCGCAGCTCGAGCAGGCGGCCCGCTCGCGCTCGGAGGCCGACTGGATCGTCGGCATGAACGCCACGCGCGCCGCGACGATCCGTCTGCGCTCCAGCTTCGACGGCGCGGTGTCGCTGGGGCGCGTGCAGACCCCGACGCTCGCGATCATCGCGCGGCGCGAGGAGGAGATCCGCGCGTTCGTGCCCGAGCCCTACTGGCTCGTCGACGCGCGCTTCGAGCCCACCGAGGATTCGGCGCGCCGCTACGGCGGCCGCTTCCATGCCGGCGCGAAGCCGCGCCTTGGGAGTGAGGAGGAGGCGCTGGCGATCGTCGCCGCGGTGAGCGGGCAGACCGGCGAGATCACCAAGGTCGAGAAGCGCGAGGTGACCGAGAAGCCGCCGATGCTCTACGACCTGACCTCGCTGCAGCGCGACGCCAACACCCGCTACGGCTTCTCCGCGCGGCGCACGCTCGGCGCGGCGCAGCGGCTCTACGAGGAGCACAAGGCGCTGACCTACCCGCGCACCAACTCCCGCTTCCTGACCTCGGACATGGCGGCCGAGATCAAGCCGACGGCGGAGCTGGTCGGCGCGCGGCCCGAATACCGCGAGGCCGCCGCCTACGTCACGGGCCTCGACCTGCTGCCGCTCGCACGCGTGATCGACGACAGCAAGGTCACCGACCACCACGCGATCATCCCCACCCGCGCCGAGCATCCCGTCGAGAAGATGGACACCGACGATCGCCGCGTCTACGACATGGTCGTGCGGCGCTTCCTGGCCGCCTTCCATCCCGAGGCGGTGCTCGAGAACACGCGCGTCGAGACGACCGTGGCCGAGCACGTGTTCCGCACGCGCGGCAGGGTGCTGCTCGTCCCCGGCTGGCGCGGGGTCTACCTCGCGGGCGCCGATGACGCCGAGCCGGGCGCCGAGTCAACCGGCGAGGAGGACGAGGTCGACGACCAGGCGCTGCCGCGGCTCGAGCAGGGCGAGCCCTCGCTGACGCTCGAGATCCAGTCGCTCGCCAAGGAGACCAAGCCGCCGCGGCGCTACACCGACGCCTCGCTGCTGGGGGCGATGGAGACCGCCGGCAAGCTCGTCGACGACGAGGAGCTGCGCGAGGCGATGAAGGACTCCGGGATCGGCACCCCCGCCACGCGCGCGTCGATCATCGAGCGCCTGATCGACGTCGGCTACGTCGAACGCGACGGGCGGGCGCTGGTCGCGACCGAGAAGGGGCTGAACGTGATCCGCCTGCTCGGCGAGCACGCGCTGACCTCCCCGGACCTGACCGGCAGCTGGGAGCACCGCCTCGGGCGGATCGAGCGTGGCGAGGACTCCCGCGAGCAGTTCATGCGCGACATCGCCGGCTTCGCCAGGGAGACGGTCGAGGTGCTCGACGTGACGCTCAAGGACGTCCGCATCCCGCGCGCGAACCTCGGCCCCTGCCCGGTCTGCGGCCACGACATCGTCGAGAATCGCAAGGGCTACTCCTGCTGGGCGCGCGAGGACCCCGGCTGCGGCTTCGTGATCTGGAAGGGCAAGGCCGGAAAGCAGCTGCCCCTGGCGGTCGCGCGCGAACTGATCGCCACCGGCCGCACAGCCCGCCCGGTGACCGGCTTCCGCGGCCGCTCCGGCCGCTCGTTCCGCGCACGCCTGGCGCTGATGCAGAGCGAGGAGGGACGCTGGCGGGTCGAGTTCGACGAGCCCTGGGCGCGCGAGGGCGCCAAGCCGCCCGAGGTCGAGGTCGACGTGGAGCCGGCGGCCGAGAGGGACGCGGCCTAGACGTTTTTCGGGTGGGTGCATGCACCCACCCGGGGGACGGTGCATGCACCGTCCCCCGGAGCGGCGCATGCGCCGCTCCGAGCCGCCCGATCGTCGTTGTCGTCGGGAGCGGCCGCCACCATGGGTGGCAATGGGACTCACACTCGTCACCGGCCCCGCCAACTCGGCGAAGGCGCAGATCGTGTTCGAGCGCCACCGCGCGGCGCTCGCGCGCGGGGCGATCCTCGTCGTGCCGGGCGCCGTCGACGTGGAGCACTACCGCCGCGAGCTGGCCGCGGGGGGCGCTGTGCTCGGGGTGCGCGTCGAGGCCTTCGGCGGGTTGCTGCGCGAGATTTCAAGGCGCGCCGGCGTGGCCGAGGTCGCGATCGGCGAGCACGCGCGCGAGCGGCTGCTGTCGGCCGTCGTGGCGCGCGCCCAGCTCGAGGCGCTGGCGCCGGCGGCACAGGCGCCCGCATTCATCTCGGCGCTCGCCGCGTTCATCGCCGAGCTTGAGTCGCGGCGCGTCACGCCCGCCCGCTTCACCACCGCCCTGCGGGTGTGGGCGCCCGCCGGCAGCGCACGCGCGCGCTACGGTGAGGAGCTCGCCGGTCTGTTCGGCGGCTACGCTCGCGCGCTCGAACGCCTCGGGCGGCTCGATCGCGAGCGCCACGCGACGCGGGCGCTGGACGCGCTGCGGCTCGCGCCCGAGCGCTGGGGGCGCACGCCGGTCTTCTGTTACGGCTTCGACGACCTCGAGGCGCTGCAGCTCGACGCGGTCGAGACGCTCGCCCACAGCGTCGGCGCGCAGGTCACGCTCTCGCTGCCCGGTGAGCCCGGCCGGGTCGCGCTGGCCGGGCGCGCAGCGACGCTCGAGACGCTGCGGCCGGGCGCCGAAGAGGTGATCGCGCTTGCGCCGGTCGGCACCTACTACGAGGACGAGGCGCTGCACCGGCTGGAGCGCTCGCTGTTCGAGGACGCGCCGGCCGATCGGGGGGGTGACGCGGGCGCGGGCGCGGTGGCGCTGCTCGAGGGCGGCGACGAACGGGCCGAGGCCGAGCTGATCGCGGCGGAGATCACGGAGCTGCTCGCGGCCGGCTGTGGCGCCGGCGAGATCGCGGTGGTCACCCGTGGCGCCTCGAGCATCGGCGCGCTACTCGGCCCGCTGCTTGACGCCTGCGGGGTGCCCCACGCGGCCGCGCGCCGCGAGCGCTTCGCCGACACCGCGCTCGGCGGCGGCCTGATCGCCCTGCTGCGCGCCGCCCTCTGCGGCGGCGGCGCTGCCGACCTGGTCCGCTGGCTGCGCGTCGGCGGCGTCGTGACCCAGACGGACTTCGTCGATCGCTTCGAGGCGAGGCTGCTGGCCGGCGGCGTCGGCGAGCTCGCGGAGGCGCGCGCGCTGTGGGAGCGCGAGCACTGGCCGCTGGACGCGCTCGATCGGCTCGCCGCCGCTGCCGCGGCGCCCGGGCCGGCGCTCCTGGACCGCGTCGAGGCAGAGCTCGAGGGGCTGTTCGCCGCGCCCTGGCGTCGCGAGGCGGCTCTGCTTGACGCCTGGCCGGCGGCGGTGCTGGCGGCCGGCCGGCGCGCACTGCGCCAGCTGCGCGACCTGGCGCGCGCCGACGCGGCGCTCGCACCGACCCCGGAGGCGATCGTCGCGGCGCTGGAGCGCGTGGCCGCCGAGCTGACGCTGGATCGCGAGGGCGACGCCGTGCTGATCTGCGACGCGCTGTCGCTGCGGGCCCGCCGGGTGCGCGCGCTCTTCATCGCGGGCATGCAGGAGGGGGCGTTTCCCGCCCCGGCGCGCGAGCAGCCGTTCCTCTCGGCCGCCGAGCGCGCCGAGCTCGCGCAGGCCTCGGGGCTGGCGCTCGGCCTCCCCGGCGAGCAGCTCGACGCGGAGCGCTACCTGTTCTACGTGCTGTGCTCGCGGCCCACACGCTGGCTGCGGGTGAGCTGGCACGACGCAACCGACGACGGCGAGACGGCGCTGCGGTCGCTCTTCGTCGACGATCTTGCGGACTGCTTCGGGGAGGATCTGATCGCCGCGCGCGCGCTTCGCGGCGCCGGCACCCTGCGCTGGGGCGCCCTTGCCGGCCACGCCCCGGCGCTCGCGAGACTCGAGCCGCTGCTGGCTGGCCCGCGGCGCACCGGGCCGGTGATCGCCCCGCTGGCGGACGCGGCGGCGCTCGCGGCGCTGCGCGGCCGCGCGTCCCATTCGGCCTCCGCGCTCGAGAGCTGGACGGCCTGCCCGGTCGCCTGGCTGGTGGCGCGCGCGCTGGCGCCGTACGAGCTGACGCCGAAGGAGCTGGCGATCGTGCGCGGCGGGATCGCCCACGAGCTGTTGCATGACGTGTTCGTGGCGCTGCGCGAGCGAACTGGAAGTGCGCGCGTGGACGCCGCGAGCCTGCCCGTCGCGCTCGAGCTGCTGGAGGCCGCGATGGCAGCCGCCGATCGTCCCCTCTCGGCCAACCCGGCGGTCGACCGCGCCGAGCGCCGGCGCCAGCACAGCGACCTGGCGCGCTACCTGCGGTTCGTCGCGGCCGCGCCGGGCGCGCTCGAGCCGAGCGAGTTCGAGCTCGGCTTCGGGCTGGCCGATGACCCGCTGCCGGCGGCCTCGCTCGCCGGCGGGGCGCTCGAGCTGTGCGGGCGGATCGACCGGATCGACGTCGATCGCGGCGGCGGCGCGCTGATCTACGACTACAAGGCGGCGAGCGGCATCGAGCCGGCGGCGAAGTGGGCGCAGACGGGCCGCCTGCAGCCGGCGCTGTACATGCTCGCGGTCGAGCAGCTGCTCGGGATGCCGGCGCTCGGCGGCCTCTATCAGCCGACGCGCACCGCCGACCTGCGCCCGCGCGGCGCGCTGCGCGACGACGTCGACCCCGCCGGCGGGTGCGTCGAGAACGATCGTCTGGAGGCCGGCGAGCTGCGCGCCCTGGTGGCGGAGGCGCTCGCCGCGGCGCTGCAGGCGGCCGGCGAGATGGACGCGGGGGAGATCGTGCCGCGCCCGAGCACCTGCTCGACCGCCGGCGCCTGCCGCTACCCGGCGATCTGCCGCGCGCAGGGACGATGAGCGCGGCGCGCGTGTTCACCGACGAGCAGCAGCTGGCGATCGACCGCCGGCTCGGCCCGCTGGCGCTGGCCGCCAACGCTGGCAGCGGCAAGACCAGCGTGCTGGTCGAGCGCTACGTGCTGGCTGTGACGGAGGACGGCATCTCGCCGGGACGGATCCTTGCGATCACCTTCACCGACCGCGCCGCCGGCGAGCTGCGCGAGCGGGTGCGCCGGCGCCTGGTCGCTGCGGGCGAGCGCGAGGCGGCACGCGAGAGCGCCGGCGCCTACATCTCCACCTTCCACGGCTTCTGCACGCGACTGCTGCGCACCCACGCGGTGCTCGCCGGGCTGACTCCGGACTTCACGGTGCTGGGCGACACACAGGCCGACGCGCTGCGCGAGAGCGCCTTCGACGGCGCCGTCGCGCGCTGGATGGACGAGGAGGCCGCGCTCGAGCTCGCGTCGCTGTTCGGGCTCGCCGGGTTGCGCACCGCCGTCGAGTCGGTGTACGACGAGCTGCGCAGCCGCGGCGAGCGCAGTCCCGTGCTGCGCGCGGCGGAGGCGCGCCACGAACGCGCGCCGGCCGCCGCCGCGCTGAGGCGGGCCGCCACGAGCGTGCTCGCCGAGCTCTCCGGCGTCCCCTCGCCCTCCAGGACGGTGGAGCGGGCCATCGGGCGCCTGCAGCGCTGCGGCGAGCTCCTCGCCGGCGAGCAGGCGCCGACGTGTCGGGAGGTCGCCGAGGTCGCGCTCGGCAACGGCTCGCGCGCGCTGGGCAGCAACGCGTGCGCCGCCTACGAGCTCGCGCGCCAGGCCTTTGAGCAGGCGTGCGCGGATGAGCTGGGCGTGCCCGCCGTCGGCCTGCTCGACAGCCTCCTGCGGGCGTTCGGGGCGCGCTACGAGCAGCTCAAACGCGCTCGCGGCGTCGTCGACTTCGACGATCTCGAGCTGGAGGCGGGCGCGCTGCTGGCGGCTCATCCCCAGATCGCCGCCCTGTGGTCGGAGCGCTTCGAGCTGCTGATGGTCGATGAGCTGCAGGACACCAACCCGCGCCAGATGGCGATGCTCGCGGCGCTCGAGCGCGACAACCTGTTCACCGTCGGCGATGAGTTCCAGTCGATCTACGGCTTTCGCCACGCCGACGTCGGGCTGTTCCGCGAGCGGCGCGCGCAGCTGGGGCTCGTCGGCTCGGCGAGCGTGCTGTCGCGCAACTTCCGCTCGCGCCCGCCGCTGCTGGACGCCGTCAACGGGGTTTTCGCGCCGCGCTTCGGCGAGCGCTTCGTGCCGCTGGTTGCCGGTCGCGAGCCCGCGGCGCCGGGCGGAGCTGCCGCGCCGCCGCTGGTCGAACTGCTGGTGGCCGACCTCGACGGCTGGGACGAGCACGAGGAACGGCTCGGCGTGGAGCTCGCGCCGGCGCCGCTGTGGCGGCGCGCCGAGGCCCGGCTGCTCGCCCGGCGCGTCGATCGCCTGATCGCCGAGGGCGAGGCTGCGCCGGAGGACATCGTGCTGCTGTTTCGCGCCGGCGGCGCGATCTCCACCTACGAGGCGGCGCTCGCCGACCTCGGACACGCCACGCTCGCGAGCACCGGCGGCGGCTTCTTCGCCCGCCCGGAGGTGATCGACCTCGTGGCCTACCTGCGCGCGCTGGTCAACCCGCTCGACGAGCTCGCGCTCTACGGCGTGCTGGCGTCGCCCCTGTGCGGCTGCTCATCCGATGTGCTGGTCGCGCTCGCGTTGCGCGCGCAGTCGCAATCGAGCGGGGTCTGGGACGTGCTCTCCACACAGGCGCCCGACGTGCGCTGCGCCGCCTTTGCCGAGCGCTTCGCGTGGGCTCGGAGCGCCGCCGCCGATCGCGGGCTTGGGGAGATCGTCGCGGCCGCGGTGAGCGAGAACGGCTACGACCGCCACATCGCCACCCTGCACTCGCCCGAGCGGCGGATGGCCAACGTGCGCAAGCTGGAGCGTCTGGCGCGCGAATTCGAGCTGCGCGAGGGGCGCGACCTGCGGCGCTTCGCGCGGGCCCTGGAGCTGGGGCGGGTCGGCTCGCTGCGCGAGACCGAGGCGCCCCCCGCCGCCGAGGGCACCGGCGCGATCGCGCTGATGACGATCCACAGCGCCAAGGGGCTCGAGTTCCCGGTCGTCTGCCTCGCCGATCTCGGCCACCAGCTGCCAGAGAGCTACCCGCCGGCGCTGCTGACCGACGGCACGCGGATCGGTCTGCGCCTCCCGACCATCGAGCACCATTCGCTCGACACGCTCGACTACAGCGAGCTGCTGGCGGCGCGAAGGGCCGCCGCGCGCGCCGAGGAGCAGCGGATCATCTACGTCGCGATGACACGCGCGCGCGAGCGGCTGATCCTCAGCGGCGCGGCGCGGTTCTCGAAGTGGCCGGAGGAGACCGCGACGGCGATGGCGTGGGTGGGGCCGTCGCTGCTCGCCGACCTGGCGGTTCGGGCCGCCGGCGGCGGCGGCGTCTGGGAGCTTGCGGCCGCGGGCGGCGCGAGCGTCGCGCTGACCCTGTGCACGTCCGAGCTCGCAGCGGAGCTGCTGTGGCCGGCGGCCGCGGCGCCCGCGGGTGAGGCCGCCGCGGCGCCCGGCGAGCCGATCGCCGCTCCGACGCCGGCGCCCGAGGTTGGCCGCGGCCGGGGCGCGCTCGCGCTCGCGCCCGCGACGCTCTCCTACAGCGCGATCGCCGACTACGAGCGCTGCGGCTACCGCTACCACCTCCAGCGCGCGATCGGGCTGCCCGATGTCGAGGCCGCCGGCGACGCGGGCGAGGGGGCGGCCGCGCGCGGCGTCACCGTACACGCGCTGCTGGAGCGCGTGGACTTCGCAGCGCCGCTGCGACCCAGCGCTGCGGAGGTGTCCGACGGCGCCGCGCTCGCCGGCGTGGCGCTCGATCCGCGCGAGGATCTCGGCGCGGTGGCGGACCTGGTCGCAGCGTTCGCGCGCAGCCCGCTGTGCCGGCGCCTGGCGCTTGCGCGCGAGGTGCGCCGCGAGGAGGCGTTCGCGTTCGTGTTCGCCGGCGGTGAGCTGCTGCGCGGGTTCCTCGACGTCGTCGCGTTCGAGCATGACGGAGGCCTCCTGATCGTCGACTACAAGACCGACCGCGTCGGCGGCGAAGCGGCGGATCTCGAGGCGCAGGTGGAGCGTGAGTACTCGCTCCAGCGGGTCGTTTACGCGCTCGCCGGGATCGCCTCCGGGGCGCCGGTCGTCGAGGTCGCCCACTGCTTCCTGCGCCACCCGGAGGTGGTGCTCGCCACGCGCTACCAGGCGGGTGAGCGCGAGCGCTTGGAGGCCTCCCTCGCCGAGCGTTTGGAGCCGCTGCGGGCTGGGCGCTTCGAGGTATCGGGCGATCCGAACCGGGAGCGCTGCGGCAGCTGTCCGGGCCGGGCCCGCCTCTGCTCGCACGAGCAGTCGCTGACGCTTCGGGAGCCGTCTTCCGGCCCCCCAGCGGCCGGCATTTGACTGCTAGGATTCGTCCGCCTCAGGTGCCCGCACCCCCGCCTCGCGGGGGAGCGCCGGTCGGGATCACTCATACGATGACCAGCATTCGCCAGCCCCAGCAGGCCGAGGGCCTGTACGACCCCCGCTACGAGCACGACGCGTGCGGCGTCGCCGTCGTCGCGCGCCTGGACAATCATGCGAGCCACGACGTCGTCGCGCTCGGGATCGAGGCGGTCGCCAATCTCGAGCACCGCGGGGCCGCCGGCGCCGACCCAGACACCGGCGACGGGGCCGGCCTGCTGATTGGAATGCCCGACGAGTTCCTGCGCGCGGTCGCCGGCTTCGAGCTGCCGCCGCGCGGGGGGTACGGCGTCGCGATGTGTTTCCTGCCGACCGACCCGACGGCACAGGACGAACTGTGCGCGCTGCTGGAAGCGACCGTCGAGGCGGAGGGCCAGCTCGTGCTCGGGTGGCGCGATGTGCCGACCGACGACAGCCGGATCGGGCCGACGGCCTGCGCGTCCCAACCGAAGATCCGCCAGCTGTTCATCGGCGCCGGGCCGGCGCACGCCGGCGACCAGGACGCGTTCGAGCGCAAGCTGTACGTGATCCGCCGGGTCGCCGAGAAGGCGTTCGAGGACAGCATGTACATCGCGAGCCTGTCCTCGCGCACGCTCGTCTACAAGGGCATGCTGATCAGCTACCAGCTGGCCTACTTCTACCCCGATCTCGCCGACAAGCGGATGGCCTCGGCGTTCGTGCTGGTCCACTCGCGCTTCTCGACCAACACCTTCCCGAGCTGGGAGCTGGCACATCCCTATCGGATGATCGCCCACAACGGCGAGATCAACACGCTGCAGGGCAACGTGAACTGGATGCGCGCGCGCGAGAGCCAGATGGCCAGCGAGCTGTTCGGCGAGGATCTCGCGAAGGTGCTGCCGGTCGTGCGTCCCGGCGGCTCGGACTCGGCGACCTTCGACAACGTGCTCGAGCTGCTGACGCTGGCCGGGCGCTCGGTGCCGCACGCCGTGATGATGATGATCCCTGAGGCCTACCGCAACCGCGACGGCGAGCTGCCGCCCGAGCTCGGCGGCTTCTACGCCTTTCACGCCTGCTTCATGGAGCCCTGGGACGGCCCGGCCGCCGTCGCCTTCACCGACGGCCGCGTGATCGGTGCGACGCTCGACCGCAACGGCCTGCGGCCGGGGCGCTGGCTGGAGACGACCGACGGCCTCGTGGTCCTCGGCTCGGAGGCCGGCATCCTGCCGATCCCGCCCTCGCGCGTGAAGCGGCTCGGGCGGCTGCAGCCCGGCAAGCTCTTCCTGGTGGACCTCGAGGCGGGGCGGATCGTGCCCGACGCCGAGGTCAAGCACGAGGTCGCCACGCAGCGGCCCTACGGCGCCTGGTTCGACGAGCACACCGTCCACTTCGATCAGATCCCGCTCCAGCAGCCGACGGCGCTCGAGCATCCGCTGCGCTCCCTGCAACTCGCCTTCGGCTATTCGCGCGAGGACATCAGCGTGACACTGCCGACGATGGTGCTGGCGGCCGAGGAGCCGATCGGCTCGATGGGAGCGGACATCTCGCTGGCCGTGCTCTCCGACGCGACGCCGACGCTGTTCAACTACTTCAAGCAGCTGTTCGCCCAGGTCACCAACCCGCCGATCGACCCGATCCGTGAGGACATCGTGATGAGCATCGGCGCGGGCCTCGGCGCCGAGGGCAACCTGCTGGAGGAGAGCCCCACGCACGCCCACCAGCTCGTGCTCGACCAGCCGATCCTGCGAAACCACGAGCTGCAGACGCTGCGGACCGTCACCCACGACGTCTTCAAGCCGCGCACGATCGACATCACCTGGCCCCTCGCCGAGGGCCCCGACGGCATGGAGGCCGCGCTGACCCGGGTCTGCGATGAGGCGCGCGACGCCGTCGCGAAGGGGCAGAACATCATCATCCTCTCCGACCGCGCGATCGGGCCGGCGCGCGCGCCAATACCCTCACTCCTCGCGGTCTCGGCGGTCCACCACGACCTCGTGCGCGAGGGCACCCGCCTGCGGACGGGGCTCGTCGTCGAGACGGGCGAGGCCCGCCAGGTGCACCACATCGCGACGCTCGTCGGCTACGGCGCGAGCGTCGTCAATCCCTGGATGATGTTCGAGACCGTCGGCGAGGCCGTCGACGAGGGTGTGCTGGTGAACGCCGAGGGGCACGCCCTCGACCGCGACGAGGCGGAGATCGCGGTGCGCAAGGCGATTGGAAAGGGTCTGCTGAAGACGATCTCGAAGATGGGGATCTCGACGATCCAGTCCTACTGCGGAGCGCAGATCTTCGAGGCGGTCGGGCTCTCGCGCGCGCTCGTCGAGCGCCACTTCACCGGCACCGCCTCGCGAATCGGCGGTATCTCGATCGACGTGCTGGCGCAGGAGACGCTGACGCGGCACGCGCGCGGATTCCCGGGACGCCACGATGACGACCTGCTGCCGGTCGGCGGCGTCTACGCGTGGCGGCGCGACGGCGAGCATCACATGTGGAATCCGGACACGATCGCGCTGCTCCAGCACGCCGTGCGCGGCGGCGGCGAGGACGCCTACCGCGAGTTCGCGCGCGTCTCCGATGAGCAGGCGACGCGCCGCGCCACGCTGCGCGGACTGCTGGAGATCCGCAGCGACCAGACCGCGATCGGACTCGAGGAGGTCGAGCCGTGGACCGAGATCGTCAAGCGCTTCGCGACCGGCGCGATGAGCCTCGGCTCGCTCTCGCGCGAGGCGCACGAGAACCTCGCGATCGCGATGAACTCACTGGGGGGCAAGTCGAACACCGGCGAGGGCGGCGAGGACCCGGCGCGCTACCACGATAATCGCCGCTCGGCGATCAAGCAGGTCGCCTCCGGCCGTTTCGGCGTGACGATCGAGTACCTGGTGAACGCCGACGAGCTGCAGATCAAGATGGCGCAGGGCGCGAAACCCGGTGAGGGCGGCCAGCTCCCCGGACGCAAGGTCGACGAGTACATCGGCAAGATCCGCTACTCGACGCCCGGCGTCGGCCTGATCTCGCCACCCCCGCACCACGACATCTACTCGATTGAGGACCTCAAGCAGCTGATCTACGACCTGCGCTGCGCGAACCCGACCGCACGGATCTCCGTCAAGCTCGTGGCTGAGGTCGGCGTCGGCACCGTCGCCGCCGGCGTCGCGAAGGCCAACAGCGACCACGTGCTGATCTCCGGGCACGACGGCGGCACCGGCGCCTCGCCGCTGTCGTCGATCTTCGCCAGCGGCATTCCGTGGGAGATCGGGCTGGCCGAGACCCAGCAGACGCTGCTTCGCAACGACCTGCGCTCGCGGATCTGGGTGCAGGTCGACGGCCAGCTGAAGACCGGGCGCGACGTCGCGATCGCTGCGATGCTCGGCGCCGACGAGATGGGCTTCGCGACCGCCCCGCTGATTGCGAGCGGCTGCATCATGATGCGCGCCTGCCACCTCAACACCTGTCCGGTCGGGATCGCGACGCAAGACCCGGAGCTGCGCAGGCGCTTCGCCGGCACCCCGGAGCACGTCATCAACTACTTCCACTTCGTCGCGGAGGATGTGCGGCGGGTTCTCGCCAGCCTCGGGCTGCGCACGATGGACGAGCTGGTCGGCCGCGCCGACCTGCTCGACAGCTCGAAGGTGATCGGGCACTGGAAGGCGCACGGCATCGACCTCGCGGACCTGCTTGCGGTCCCGACGCTGCCGCCGGACGCGCCGCGCCGGCGTGTGCGTGACCAGGAGCCGGTGCTCTGCGACGCGCTCGACTGGAACCTGATCGAGCACTCCAAGGAGGCGATCGAGCACGGCGGCCGCGTCGAGCTCCAGCGCCCGGTGCTGAATACCAACCGCTGCGTCGGCGGCCTGCTGTCCGGTGAGATTGCGCGCCGCCACGGCGCAGCCGGACTGCCCGAGGACTCGATCGACGTCCACTTCATCGGCTCAGCGGGCCAGAGCTTCGGCGCCTGGCTCGCCCCCGGAGTGGTCTTCGCGCTCGACGGCGTCGCCAACGACTACACCGGCAAGGGCCTGTCCGGCGGGATCCTCGTCGTGCGCCCGCCCGCGGACGCCGCCTACCTCGCCGAGGAGAACGTGATCATCGGCAACACCGTGCTCTACGGCGCCACGAGCGGCCGGGCCTTCTTCCGCGGCCTCTCCGGTGAGCGCTTCGCGGTGCGCAATTCGGGCGCCCACGCTGTTGTCGAGGGCGTCGGCGATCATGGCTGCGAATACATGACCGGGGGTCGCGTGGTCGTGCTCGGCCCGACGGGGCGCAACTTCGCCGCCGGCATGAGCGGCGGCGTCGCCTACGTCTACGACGAGGTCGGCGACTTCACGCAGCGTCGCTGCAACCGCGCGAGCGTGTCCTTCGAGGAGATCTCGGACGCCGACGCGGCCGAGCTGCGCGCACTCGTGGCCGAGCATGCGCAGCGGACCGGCTCGGCCGTCGCCGAGCGCCTGCTCGGCGACTGGGACGCGAGCCTCGAGCGCTTCGTGAAGGTGATGCCCGACGACTACCGGCGCGTGCTCGACGAACAGGCCGCTCTGGCCGGCGAGCTCGCGGAGGTCAGCTAGTGGCGCGGCGGGGCGCGCTCGCCGGGGCCCGCCGCCGCGTCCGTCGCCCGACCCTCGAAGTGCCCAGCTGATGGGCGAGCTGAGGGGTTTTGTGCGGGTCGGCCGTGCGCCGATCCCGGAGCGCGACGCGCTGGAGCGGATCGGCGACTACAACGAGTTCATGCTCACGCGGCCGGTCGCCGAGCTGCGCGACCAGGGCGCGCGCTGCATGGACTGCGGCGTCCCCTTCTGCCACAGCGGTTGCCCGCTGGGCAACCTGATTCCCGACTGGAACGACCTCGTCTTCCGCGACCGCTGGCACGACGCGCTGCGCCAGCTGCACTACACCAACAACTTCCCCGAATTCACCGGCCGTCTCTGTCCGGCGCCCTGCGAGGCCGCCTGCGTGCTCGAGATCAACGAGGGCAACGCGGTGACGATCAAGCAGATCGAGAGCGCGATCATCGACCGCGGCTTCGACGAGGGCTGGGTGCTGCCGGCGCCCCCGGCGCAGGAGAGCGGACGCGCCGTCGCGGTGATCGGCTCCGGGCCGGCCGGCCTGGCCGCCGCGCAGCAGCTGCGCCGTGCCGGTCACGCCGTGGTGGTGTTCGAACGCGACGAGGCGGCCGGGGGCCTGGTCCGCTTCGGCGTGCCCGACTTCAAGATCGAGAAGTGGGTGGTCGAGCGGCGCGTCGCGCAACTGGTTGCGGAGGGTGTCGAGCTGCGCCTCGGCGTCGACGTCGGCGTTGACATCGACGCCGATCAGCTGCGCTCGGAGTTCGACGCCGTCGTGGTCGCGATCGGCTCGCGCGTCCCGCGCGACCTGGAGGTGGCGGGACGAGAGCTTCCCGGCACTCACTTCGCGATGGAGTACCTCTACGCGCGTAACCGCTGGGCTGCGGCGGAGCACGGGCCCGCGCCGGCGCTGCCGCCACCCGCGGTCAACGAGATCAGCGCCGCCGGCAAGGACGTGGTGGTGATCGGCGGCGGCGACACCGGCGCCGACTGCGTGGGCCAGGCGATGCGCGAAGGCGCGCGCTCGGTGCTCCAGCTCGAGCTGGTGCCGGAGCCGCCGCGCAACCGCCCCGACGATCGCACGCCGTGGCCGCTCTGGCCGAACAAGATGCGCCTCTCCTACGCGATGAAGGAGGTGCAGGCGGCGGGGCGCGGCGAGCTTGACTTCTCGGTCGTGACGACGCGGATCAGCGGTGAGGGTCGCGTCCAGAAGCTGCATATCGCGCAGGCCCAGGCGGCGCCGCCGTTCGAGCCCCTCGAGGGGACCGAGCACGATCTGGCGGCCGATCTCGTGCTGCTCGCGATGGGCTTCGTGCACCCCGAGCACGGTGGCATCGTGGAGCAGCTCGGCGCGGCGCTCGACGCCCGCGGTAACGTCGACGCGCCGAAGTACGCGACCTCCACCGACGGCGTCTTCGTGGCGGGCGACGCCCGGCGCGGCCAGTCGCTGATCGTGTGGGCGATCAACGAGGGCCGCCAGTGTGCAGAGCAGGTCGAGCGCTACCTCGCAAGCCTGCCGGCGCCCACCGCCTGAGGGAAGCCGGCAGGGCGATCACGTCCACCGCGGCCCCTACGCTGCAGTTCGTCGCCAGTCAGCCACGACAGGAGCCAGGGGATTGTCGCTCTGCTTCATCGAACCGCACGACGCGATCCGCGTGATCGCCGAGTCGATGGGTCGCGAGGCGCGCCGCCAGCTCGTCGGTGAGGTCATGCATGCCTGGGTGGACGAGATCCCGGAGCCTGAGCTCGCGATGCACTACGAGCGCGCGGTCGCGGACCTGGACGCCGACGACCTCTCGATGCTAGCCGCCTGGCACGCCTCGCTGGAAACGGTCGGGCAGCCGATCGCCAACACGGACTTCCTACTGTCGATCTACCCCTCGCTCGGTGAGTATCGCCGCGAGGCGCTGAAGGTCGCCGCCGGCCTCGGCGGCGAGGACGCCTTCGACGCCGGGGTGACCGAGGAGCAGGCGCTCGCCAAGGTCCTGCCTCACCTTTCGCGAGAGCGTGCGCGTGAGCTCGCCAACGAGTGCATCGAGCTCTACCTCTGGGACCGTCTCGGCACGCCGAACTAGCGCCGGCAGCCGCAAATCGCCCGTGGCCGCGACGGCCCGCCCGCGCGGGGCGGCGCCCGCCGCTCAGCGCTCGCGCGTGATCGTGTAGCTGCCAAGACCGCGGCGCCCGCTGTGGTGCCAGGCGACGAAGGCGACCTGCGTGGGCGCCCCACCGCCACCCGGCAGCACGCCGCTCCCCAGCACCTCGCCGCCGATCCGCAGCGCCAGCTCCGCCTCCTCGCTCTCCCAGAGCTCGAGCCCGGCGTGCCGCAGGCGGCCCTCGGCGTCATAGGTGCTCGAAAGGCGCGGCTTCTCAATCGCCACCAGCTCGAGCGGCTCACCGCGGAAGACGACCGCTGCGAGCTCCTCCTCGCCGTGACCACCGGCGCCTGCCGCCTGCCGGGCCCGCAGGGAGAACGCGAGTGCGGCGTCGAAGAGGATGTCGATCGAGCGCTCGATGCTCACCGCGGCGTCGGCCGGGCGCTCGCGGCGCGCGAGCGCCAGCCCGGCGAAATCGCGCGAGCCGACGGTGCCGGCGGCGCGGTGCAGCGTCACCGGCTGATCGTCGGGCTCCTCCGCGCAGTAAAGCGGCGTAAGGGTCAGCTCGCAGCCTTCGCCCGCTCGCAGGGTGAGGGTGCGGCCGTCGCCGCTCAGCGTCGGCGGCGGCTGCTGCGTGAGTGCGTGCTCGACCTTCAGCAGCGTCCCGGCGCCGGCGATCGCGACGCCTTGGATCTGGTGCTCGCCGTCGGCGAAGCTGATCATCAGACGCTCGCTCACAGTGGCCACAGGCTACGCGACGGCCCGCGCTCTACACTTCGTCCATGGTCACCGTCGACGAGGTGCGGGAGGCGCTCACCAACGTGATCGATCCCGAGCTCGGGCTCGACTTCGTCGAGCTCGGCCTGATCTATGAGATCGAGATCGACGAGCGCACCGTGCACGTGACCTTCACGCTCACCGCGCCCGGCTGCCCGATCGGGCCCGAGGTCGCCGAGCAGATCGAGGAGTTCGTCTCGGAGCTCGACGGCGTCGAGTCGGTTGGCTCGACGATGGTGTTCAGCCCGCCGTGGACGCCCGAGCGCATGAGCGAAGACGCGAAGTTCGCGCTCGGGTACTGATGGCCGGGGACCAGGACTGGCGCCTGCGGGCCGACCTCGCCGATCCCGCGGGACTGCATGCGCGCCTGCGCGACGCGCACCACTTCGAGGAGGAGCTGGGGCCGCTGATCAGCCAGGACGTCGTGCTGAGCTACGACGACTCCACGCTGTTTGCCTACGCCAACACGCGCGAGGCGATCGACGAGACGCGCCGCGCGGTCGAGCACCAGCTCGGCAGCGACGGTCTGACCGCGACGCTGCTGATCGACCACTGGGACGACGGGCTGGGCGACGTCGGCGACTGGGACCAGGTCGAGCCGCCGCCGGACGCGAGCGCGCGCTCGCGCGAGGCGGGGGAGCGCGACGAGCATCGCGCACACGAGGCGAGCGAGGCGGTCGTGGAAACGCGCACCGTGGCGATCACCTCGGGGCGGATGGTCCGCACCTGGTTTGAAAAGACGGTCGCCGACGAGGCCCGCGAGGTGGGTGTCGAGCTTTCGATCGTCGAGCACCCGCATCTGCTGACCACGCAGATCGCCTTCACGCTGACGGGGCCGACGGGCGCGGTCGACACGGTGGTCGAGGACCTCGAAGCCCGCGCCGGCGCGGTGACGAGGCTCGAGACCTACTATCCGATCGTCAGCTGAGCGCCGTGAGCGAGCCGGCGGCCACCGAGCTTGAGCTCCGCGGCCCGCGCATCCGCCTGCGGGTCCCGCGCGAAGGGGACGCGCAGCGGCTGTTCGAGCTGGCAAGCGACGAGGAGGTCACCCGCTTCTTTTCCTGGGGGCCCTACCAGCTCCAGGACGAGGCGGTGGCCTGGCTGGCGACGCTTGAGGCACGCCGCGCGGCCGGGATCGCGCTCGAGCTCGCGGTGGTCGACTCCGACGACTGGCTGATCGGCATCACCGGCGTGTTCGAGGTCTCCAAGCGCGACCGCCGTTGCGTCGTGGGCACCTGGCTCGGCCAGGCCTACTGGGGCACGGGAGCCAACGCCGAGAGCAAGGCGCTGGTGGCCGCGCTGGCGTTCGGGCGGCTGAACATGGAGCGGCTCGGCGCCTGGGCGGACGTGCGAAACCCGCGCTCGCAGCGGGCGCTCGAGCGGCTCGGCTTCGTCCGCGAGGGCACGCTGCGCGCCTTCCACCGCCACGGCGACGAGCGCCGCGACGTCGTCTCCTACTCGCTGCTTCGCGACGAGTGGCAGCAGTCGGCGCTCGCCGGCGTCGATGTGGCGGTGATCGGCGAGGTACCGCCGGAGTTCACCTGCCCAGAGCGCTAGTGCCGGCGCCGCCGGCGACGAGCGGGGCGCAGGCCCGCGTCGGCGGCGCGCAGGAAACCGTTCAGTGCCCTTGGCGGCGAAAACGGGGTGCTACATTCCGCCTTCCTCGCGCCCGCGTCCGCGGTCACGCGAAAACGGGTAGGGAGTGCACGGCGATGGCCCGATCAATCTGGAGCGGCTCGATCTCGTTCGGCCTGGTCAACGTCCCGGTCAAGCTCTACACGGCCGTGGCGCGCAAGACGGTGCACTTTCATCAGCTGCACGACGCGGACGGCTCGCGCATCCAGCAGAAGCGCTTCTGCGCGGCCGATGGCGAGGAGGTCCCCTACGAGAACATCGTCAAGGGCTACGAGGTCTCTCCGGGGCGCTACGTCGTCGTCGAGCCAGCCGAGCTCGAATCGCTCGATCCCAAGAAGTCGCGGCTGATCGAGATCGAGCAGTTCGTCGACGCCGCGCAGATCGACCCGATCCTCTATGACCAGCCGTACTATCTCGCTCCCGCCGCCGGTGCCGCCAAGGCCTACGCCCTGATGCTCGAGGCGATGCGCGACGCGGGCAGGGTCGCGATCGCGCGGGTCGTCCTGCGTCAGAAGGAGCACCTGGTCGCGCTGCGCGCGACCGACGAGGTGCTGATCATGGCGACGCTCGTGTTTGCCGACGAGGTGGTGTCGCCGTCCACGCTGGATGAGCTGGGCGACGCGGACGTGCCGGTCACCGAGCGCGAGCTGAAGGTGGCACGCCAGCTGATCGAGATGCTCTCGGGCCCGTTCGTTGCCGCCGACTACCGCGACGACTACCGCGAGGCGGTGCTCGCGCTGATCGAGCGCAAGGTCGCGGGCGAGCAGATCGCGGTCGCGCCGCAGACGCCGCCGCCGGCGGCCGCGCCGGACCTGATGGCGGCGCTCCAGGCGAGCGTCGAGGCGGTCGGGAAGTACAACGCCCGCTGGGACGGCGAGGAAGCGGCCGCCGCCGGGGCGCCCAAGCCCAAACGCGTGCCCGCCGCCAGGCCCGGGCGCGCGACCGCCGCCAAGCCCAAACACCCGCCCGCCGCCAAGACCGCCCGCGCCACCGCCGCGAAGCCGGCGCGGCAGCCGACGAAGAAGTCGTGAGCGCGGGGCGCCCCGGCGACCCGCTGAAGAGCTACCGCTCCAAGCGCGATTTCGCGCAAACGCCCGAGCCCGCCGGGGCCGGCGGCGAGGGGTCTGCGGGCCCGCTGCGGTTCGTCATCCACGAGCACTCGGCGCGGCGCATGCACTGGGACCTGCGGCTCGAACGCGCCGGCGTGCTCGTCTCCTGGGCGATCCCCAAGGGCATGCCAGAGGAGCCGAAGGTGAATCATCTCGCGCCCCACACCGAGGATCACCCCCTCTCCTACCTTGACTTCGAGGGCGTTATCCCGGCCGGCAGCTACGGCGCCGGCACCATGCGCGTCTGGGACCGCGGCACCTACGACTGCCTGAAATGGGAGCCTCGCAAGGTCGAGGTCGCGCTGCACGGCGAGCGTCTGGATGCACGCTACGCGCTGTTCGCGATCGGCGAGGGGGCGGCGCCGAAGGACTGGATGATCCATCGCATGGACCCCGCGGCCGACGGCGCTCGCGGACCGATGCCCGAGCGGATCGCGCCGATGCTGGCGCGCTCGGGCGAACTCCCGCGCGATGAGGACCGCTGGGCGTATGAGATCAAGTGGGACGGCGTGCGCGCGATCGCCTACGCGGAGCCCGGGCGCCTTGCGCTGCAGAGCCGCAACCTGCACGAGATCACCGACAGCTATCCGGAGCTGGCGCGCCTTGGCCGCGCGCTGGGCTCCCACCGCGCCGTCCTCGACGGCGAGATCGTCGCCTTCGATGCCGACGGACGGCCGAGCTTCGCGGCGCTCACGCAGCGGATGGGCGTCAGCTCGTCGGCCCGGGCCAGGCGCCTCGCGCAGAGCGTCCCAGTCACCTACGTGATCTTCGACCTGCTCTGGCTCGACGGCCACTCGCTGATGGAGCGTCCCTACCTCGAGCGTCGCGCGGCGCTCGCCAAGCTTGGCCTGCGGGGCGAGCGCTGGCAGACGCCCGACCACATCGTGGCGCACGGTCGCCGCACGCTCGAGGCCTCCGCGGCGGCCGGGCTGGAGGGGATCGTCGCCAAGGCGCTCGACGGCGCGTATGAGCCGGGCCGGCGCAGCGGCGCCTGGATCAAGCTGAAGAACAGCGCTCGCGAGCGGTTGGCGATCGGCGGCTGGATGCCGGGAACCGGGCGCCGGCGCGAGCGGATCGGCGCCCTGCTACTCGGCGAGGGCGCGGCGCTGCGCTACTGCGGGCGCGTCGGAAGCGGCTTCTCGCAGGCCGAGCTGGAGCGGCTCGCCGCGACGCTCGGCCCGCTGGTTCGCACGCAGTCCCCGTTCGCGGCGGACGGGCCGCAGCCGCCGCGTGGCGCCGTCTTCTGCGAGCCGCTCCTGCAGGCGGAGGTGTCGTTTCGCGAGCGCACGCCGAAGGGCCTGCTGCGCCAGCCGAGCTACCTCGGACTTGTGCCGCAGGCGACCGAGCGCCCGGCGGGACGGCGATCGCGGGCGTCTGCGGCGTCCTCGGCCGCGGCGCGCGGCGCGGCGAGCGGGGGTCTGGTCGTGCACGGGGACGGCGTCAAGCGCGTGCGGGCGGAGGTCGAGGGCCGCGAGCTGACACTCTCGAACCTCGACAAGGTCCTCTACCCCGCCGTCGCCTTCACCAAGCGCGCGGTGATCGACTACTACGCCGCGATCGCGCCGGTGCTGCTCGCGCACCTGAGCGGTCGCCCGCTCACCGTCACGCGCTACCCGGACGGCGTCGAGGGCAAGGCCTTCTTCCAGAAGCAGTCGCCGGCGCACCGGCCGCCGTGGGTGCAGACCGTTTCGGTTGCCAGCGAACGTCGCCGGCGGATCGAGTTCACGCTGGCCGAGGATCTCGCGACGCTCGTCTGGCTCGCGAACCTCGCCGCGCTCGAGCTGCACGTGCCGCTCGCTCGCGTTCCCGCCCTGACACGTCCGAGCGCCGTCGTATTCGACCTCGACCCGGGTCCGCCGGCGGGCGTGCTCGAGTGTGCTCACGTGGCGCTGTGGCTGCACGGCACCTTCGAGCGGCTCGGGCTCGCCAGCTTCGTCAAGACGTCGGGCTCCAAGGGCCTGCAGGTCTACCTGCCGCTGCGCGGCGAGACCGGCTTCGCGCAGACGAAGGCCTTCGCGCGCGAGGTGGCGCTGACGGTCGAGGCGGCCGAGCCGGCGCTGGCGGTCTCGCGGATGACGAAGGCGCTGCGTGCCGGCAGGGTCCTGATCGACTGGAGCCAGAACGACGAGCACAAGACGACCGTCTGCGCGTACTCGCTGCGCGCCCGCGAGCGCCCCACGGTCTCGACGCCGCTGCGGTGGGACGAGGTGCGCGACGCGCTGAAGCGCCCGTCGCCCGGCGCGCTGTCCTTCGACGCCGCCGCAGTGCTCGAACGCGTGCGCGAGCAGGGAGACCTGTTCGCCCCGGTCCTCTCGCTGGCCCAGGCGCTTCCCGCGATCTAGTGAGCGCCCTCAGCGTGCCGGTCCGCCGCTACACTGCTGAGAGGCTCCAGCGTGAGAGGAGTGTTGGCGGTGCGGGTGAGGACCAGCGCGGCGGCGATCGCCGCCGCTGTTGTGGCTCTCGGCCTCGGCATCGGCGGCTGCGGCGGCGGGAGCCACCCGGCATCGTCGAGCACTGGGAGCGCCGGGACCGCGCGGGCGCAGGCGCTGCTCGCACGGGCCGAGGCGGCGATCGACCGTGTGCACAGCTTCCACCTGCAGGCCTCCACGGCCTACGCGGGCGCCGCGGTGTCGGTCTCCGGCGACATCGTGCTCCCGGGCAAGGCCACGCTCGTCGAGCACTACGGAACCGGCACGATCGACCTGCTGACGATCGGCGGGAAGGTCTACTTCCGCGCCGACCGTGCCTACTACGCCAACGAGGGCCTGAAGGGGGCGAGCCTCGCGGCCGTCACGGGCCGCTGGGTGAGCACGACGGCGGCGCAACTGCCGAGCGTCGGCGGCTTTGCCGCGCTCACCAAACCCGCGACCGCCGGTCGCTGCCTGTTGGCTGAGCACCTCGGCACGCTCTCGCTGGGCGCCGACACGACACTCGACGGGCGGCGCGCAATCGTTCTCCTCGACGCCGGAGATCTTCCCGGCAGCGCTCCCGGGCGCATCTACCTGGCGGCGAGCGGACCGCCGCTGCCGCTGGAGATCGTGACCACGGGCGCCTACCGCGCCGGCGGGACTCCGGACGCCGCTTGCTCCGCCACGACCACGCCGGCGGCGACCGTGACCGCCACGATGGAGACGATCAGCCGTGTGAACGCGCCGGTCGCGATCTCGGCTCCGGCCGGGGCGGTGACCCTCTCGAGCCTGGCGAGCCAGGCGCACGCCACGACCGGGATCGCCGCTGCCCCCGTCGGAACGGCTCAGACGAGCCTCGGCAAGGTCGCCTACCGCGTTCTCGGCAGCGGCCCGCCGCTGGTCCTGATCACCGGCTACGCGGGCACGATGCAGTCGTGGGATCCGCGCTTCGTCAACGCTCTCGCCACCCGTTACCGCGTCGTGATCTTCGACAACGCCGGCGTGGACGGAACATCCGCGCTGCCGGGAACCCTCACGATCGACGCGATGGCCGACCAGACGAGCGCGCTGATCAGCGCCCTGGGCCTTGGTCGGCCGAACGTGCTCGGCTGGTCGATGGGCGGGATGATCGCGCAGGCACTCGCGGTGCGACACCCCGCCCAGGTGCGCCGCCTGGTTCTGTGCTCGACGTTTCCCGGCAGCGGCACGGTGGCTCGTCCGCCGCAGAGCAGGATCAACGCGCTCACGGACGGCAACGTGAAGGCGGCGACGCTCGACCTATTCCCGGCCGACCAGGCCGCGGCGGCGGATGCGTTCGGGGCTGCGGTCGGGACCTATCCGGCCGTCGCGCCCGTGTCGGACGCCGTGGTCAAGGCCCAGGCGCACGCGGTCATCCTGTGGTGGAGCGACGCGGATGCGGCGGGCAGGCGGATCGCGCAGATCTCGGCGCCGACGCTCGTCGCCGACGGCGCTCTCGACCAGCTCGACCCGGCGGTCAACGACCACGCTCTGGCCAAGCTGATCCGGGGGGCTCGGCTGATGCTGTATCCGGACGCCGGCCACGCGTTCCTGTTCCAGGACGAGAGCGCATTCGTGCCGGTCGTCGAATCCTTCCTGGGCTGAGACGCGACGGCGCTGCCGCCAACCACCGGAGCGCAGCCGTGGCGGCGGAGCGGCGGCGCACCCCGGGGCGCCCCGGTGGCGCCGGAGCGGCGGCGCACCCCGGGGCGCCCCGGTGGCGGCGGGCGTGTTTGCCGTCCACACCGGCGCCTACAGTGGCGTCAACGTTTCCGCCACGAGCGTCGAGGGGCCGACGATGGTGCTGTGCTTCATCACACCGCAGGACACGATCCGCGTGATCGCCGAGTCGATCGGACGCGACGCGCGTCGACGGCTCGTCGCCGAGGTCGTCGCCGCGTGGGTCGACGACATCCCCGAGCCCGAGCTGAGCGAGCACTACGCGAAAGCCGTCGCGGGACTCGACGACGCCGACCTGCACGTGCTCGCCGACTGGTACTCCTCGCTCGCCCTGGGCCCGCCGATCGCCAACACCGCCTTCCTCCTCGCCGCCTTCCCCCGGCTCGGCTCGAGCCGCCGTGAGGCGTTGAAGATCGCCGCCGGCTTCCGTGGCGAGCAGGCGTTCGACGCCGGCGTGACCGAGGAGCGCACGCTGAACGCTGTGCTCGGACATCTGTCGCGCGAGCGCACCGAGCAGCTCGCCCACAGCTGCATCGAGATCTACATCGAGGACCGTCTCGGCGGAGCCAACTAAGAGTTCATCCGAGAACTCCGCGTGTGTGGCTGGCGAGCGCCGGGTCGAGCGGGGCGCCTGTGCCGCGAACGGGGTGAGGACGCAGTGAGCTGGCAATGGCGGGGCCATTGCCGCGAGTGCCTGTGCCCCGAACGGGGTAAGGACGATGCATCCGCGATGATCCGCCGCCGCCAGACGTGCGCGAGGGGTTCTCGGATGGACTCTAAGCCGCGCGCGCGAGCGCGAGCAGTTCCTCGATCGCCTGCGACAGCCAGCCGGCCAGCTCGTCCA
>Ga0182015_10000441_pt1 | contig 59139 bp, 32 predicted proteins | sample 712P3MmetaG_FD_120478 | JGI IMG/M metagenome (GOLD analysis project Ga0182015, IMG submission 120478) | Permafrost microbial communities from Stordalen Mire, Sweden - 712P3M metaG | ecosystem: Environmental > Terrestrial > Soil > Wetlands > Permafrost | place: Sweden: Stordalen | collected...
GGGGGCGAGGCATCTTGACCAACCACCCCTCGAGGGGTGGTTGGACTAGTAATAAGGGGCTAAATTATATTTACAATGTAACCATTTAAAAATGATATTTTATATAATATTTTTACTTATATATTATTAGTTAGAGAAGAGAAAAAAAAAAGAAATAAAAACTTTTACCGTCTATTTATTTCTCTTTCTATAACTCTTATAGATTCATATAGTCATATATTAAACTCAGCATCAAACCCACAACCCTGGAATAATAAAATATTAAAATATTTTATTATTCCAGGGATTAGCTATTCCATTCGTTTGTTTAAATCCCTGACACACATTTTGAATGTGTTGATATTCCATATATCTAGACTCCAATAAAATCTTTTTCCTTTTAAGATTATCTTGAAGTAACTCGTAAACTTGACGAGTTATTTCATTCTTTAGACCCTCATTACCCCCCCTTATTCTTTACTTTCTCCATTTGATACAGTACACAATATAATCCATTTTGATAATTTCTAAGATTACGCACATTATGATTTAAATTACAAAATACCGGGAAATATTTATCCAATTCTTCCATATTTGATTGAGTCAATTCTCTTAAAAATTTTCTTTCAAAGGCAACATACTGCTTATCTGTATATACATCTGGAGAACCCCCACCATTATTTCCTCCACCACTTGGAGAACCCCCACCATTCTTTTCTGCTGCGGGTGGAGATTCTCCACCCGTATTTTCTGTGTGATTATTAGAGTTAATTGATTTATTCTCATATGTTTCAATTACATCTATGCTAACCAAATCACCGTCTAGCACGCCTGAAAATATATTAAGAAAAAAAGCCCGGGAGACATTATTAATTCTGATGGCGGGGAAGAAAAAAGTAATTACTCTTATTACTCAGGGCAGAAGTTGAATAAATATATATATGGTTGAAAAAATAACTGATTAATGAATATATAGATTCTCTTTTATCATATATAAGACAGTGAATAATTACTTTATATTCACTTATTAGGAATTATCACATTTTTAATAAAAATATGGTAATTCTGTAATAAAGATATGTAATTTAGATTATTCGAACTCGCAGTTAATTATATAAAAAGTGAAAAATATTTTTTTTTTGTTACTCCACCCCATCCCCACGGAAATAAGATATCAATTATTATAATAAATATACAGAATACAAATCTAAAAGTCTTGATTTATATACTCTATATTATAAAAATTAACAAGAACGGATTTTACTTAATACTGATTAACAATAAAGAAATATAAATAAACCTAAAAATATAATATACATTCCTTTAACATTATTAACATAGAACTTCTTAATCTCATTTCTTAATCTCATTTCTTAATCTCATTTATAAATCTCATCTCTAATGGGACTGTTGCCTTTTTTTTTTAATTCTTCTTTATAAAATTTAAACCGGTCTTTTCGAACATGAGCTCCACCTCTGTCTCTGTTGTTTCTACCATAAACTCATATCTTATTTTGTCTTTTTACAAAATCAGGCCTTTTAGTTTTCACATTTTAATCCACTCATTTTATAATCAATAAATATGAGTAAAGATTTTAATATAAAGACTAAAAAGCATTTAACAATTAATATAATTTTATTTAATTTACTGCCCGTAATATTTGCAGGCATAATAACACTACTTAGGACATATCAAATGTCTCCTATTATTAAGGATACAGTAAATAAAATAAATATACTAAAAGTTAATTTCCCAAATAATAATATATTTTTTTTTCTTATTTATTAAACACGGATGGTCATTAATTAATATTACAATAAACTGGTCTATTCTTATACCTATTTGATATAATATAAATACTATTCAACCTATTCATAGTATGTTTAAAGACTCAAACAATACCAATGTAGTCTCTGACCCTGTACTTAGAGGCATACAGAACACCATATTATGTATATTTTTATCTACTCCTACTCTTTTATAAACAAAATAAATTATTGTAATTACAAATAAATTAAATACACCCCTATTAATCATTCAATATTAAAGAATGTATCTGCAGATGAAAAATTTAATATAAATAGAGAAAAAAACTTAATTTGTTCTTGGACTTCCTCCTTATGGATTGTTTCCGCCAACACTACTATCTGGACTCTGTGCTCTAGGACCGATATTGTCCAGCGCTTCCTCTATTGCAGTTCTCGTAGTAGCACGTCCAGTATCTCTTTTGATTTCTTTTAATCTCTCTATATCATTAAAAATTCTCTCACTAACTTTTGTTAACTCTTCTTCTTTTGTATCCAAGATATCTTTTTCAGCTTCTACTTCACCATAAGTATATCTAGCTCGTTTAGGAAAATCCTCATCATCTGAGCTATCCACGTCTCTACTTCTTTTTCGATTATTTTCTTCTGTATTCAGTATTTGACCATATCGGTCAACAACTAGGCTCTCTTCAATTTCTTTTTCCATATCACCAGTTTCCTCTACTAAACTCTCCTCGTGATCAATAGCCTTATGTATACCAGAGATTATATTATTTGCTTCCGCCTCCAACTGGTTTTCACGCTGTACCATATCGGCTGGAGCCCCAGCGGGGGCGGGGGCATTCTGAGCTGGGTCTTGATTATTATCTGCTGGTGCTGGTGCTGGTGCTGGTGCTGGTGCTGGTACTGGTGCTGGTGGTGGAGAATTATCAGCTGACATTGAAGGTTGAGAATTTCCCTCAGACATGTGTGCATCTGAACCTGAAGACGGAGAATTCCCATTTCCCTCAGATAAATTGATATTTGATTTACTAATATCAATAGTATTACCTTGATATTCTTTTATGTTTGAATGATATTCCATGTATAGGTCCCATAGATGTCATGATCTACTCAAATTTTCAAATAAACTAGGATCCATAGTAAAAATAACTGGCAATTCCGTTAAACACCCATTATATATTTTAGGCATAATAATTATTAAAATAAGAATAATTGTATGTATTTTATTTTTATGGATAAGTAATAATAAGCTTAAACACCGATATTTTACATTTAAGGCCTGTGATATCCGATTAAATACTTCTTTAAGCCTCTTGACCGGGTACGCGACCAAAGTACTTATGACTTTAATTAGATATCTATAAGAAAAGCTAATTAATTTTATTAATAATTTAATTAACTTTCAAGTTATATAAGCGGTTAATATAAAAATAAGAATACTTATAAAATAATCCACTTCTGTTCAGTTTTCTGTTCAGTTTTCTGTTCAGTTTTCTGTTCAGTTTTCTGTTCAGTATTCTGTTCAGTTTTCTATATTACATGATATAATTATTATCCCTTTTTTATTTTTTTTGTCGGTACCAAATATATCATTATTTTTTTTTTTTAATCAGCCAGTAATTCTATTATAATCATATTTAATAGAATATATTATATAATCTTTTTGTTTCCATATAATTCTTGAATAAATTATAAACATAACTAAACATTTAATACCACTAGAAGATATATTTTCTAATAAAAATAAATCTTCCCAGTTTACCATGGAATTACTATTTACTCCGTGATTAGAAAAATGAGTAATACCACCAGATGATCCAGATCCATCTGGTCCTGAATCTGGATCATGATCTCTATGTTGTCTTTTATTTCTAGCAGAATAAGGATCAGATGGCCCTTCCCTTCTTTTTGCACCATCTAATCTCTGAGCTGCTCTCTCTGCTGCCGACTCTCTAGGTTTTGCAGTTGACAAGACGGGAGAGCTAGCTGGCGAGTTATGAGGTGCTCTAGTTCCTGGCGCTAAAACTACGTCATAGTTAAAACCCTCTAATATATTAGGGTTTGGATCTTGAGTTGTAGTATCAGTGGCACTACCATTTGCATTTTCATTACTTGGTAATCCATCCGTGTTACTATTTTCGGTATTTTCTTGGTTTTCATTAACTTCCTCATTTTCTGATTCATTACCTCTAGCTGGATTAGGTTGATAATCTCCATACTGATTTTTTTTCTCAGGTCAATTAGTTGGTACTAACAGTAAATTACTACTTAATCCAAACTCAATATCAGAACTTATAAAACTTGGATATACTCCTAATATTAAAGTTAATACTATTAATGGCAATAATGTATAATATTCTTTTCTAAATAAATCAGGTATTGTTAATATATAAGGGGACATGCTTCCACTTGTTGTTTTATTATAAGTATTAATACTATATATAGCACTAGTAATAACGGATATAGTACCTATAGTACCTATAAATATATTTTTTTGATATGCACCTAATAAAGATAAGAATTCCCCTATAAAGTTACCTGTTAAAGGAACTCCCATATTACCAAATACAAGTATTAAAAAAATTAAAGCTGTGAAAGGTAATATATTACTTAATCCTTTAAAATAATTCATAATTCTAGTACCACATCTGTCATACAGAACAGCTCCTACTATAATAAATAAACCAGGACTTACAAATCCGTGAGCTAATCCAAATATAATACTACCCATTAAACCATAAAGAGTATCAGAGAAAGTTCCTAATAATGAAGAAGCCATGTGAGCAATACTAGAATATGCTACTAATACTTTTAAATCAAATTGTCTTACAGTAGTAAAACTTGAGAATAGTAAACTCATAGAACAGTAACCTAAAAAGAAATTTGTTAATCGGGCTGTAGCTATTAAAAAAATACCTATTAAAATTCGTATAAAACCATAAAGAGCTAATTTTAATACTATACTAGCTAATATTATACTACCCGAGACATTTGCATCTGAGTGTGCTAAGGGTAATCATATATGAACAGGTACTAATGGTGTTTTTACTGCAAAAGACACAAATAATACTGTTCATACCATTTGTTGTAATAATAGGAAAAGATTTTCATCAGAATAACTATCAAAGAATGTTGATGCTGTATCTCCTCCTATTTTTACAAAGCTTAACAACATCAATAAGGATCCAAAGAGAGTGTATAAAAATAAATAATATCCCGCTCGAAATTTTTGAGCTGCACCATATAATCCTATTAATACAAATAATAAAGGTAATATACTCTCAAATAATATATAAAACATTATTAAATCAATTACTAAAAAAACTCCTAGTAAAAATACTTCTAATCCCAATATAATTACTACATAATAATCATTATATATTTCTATTGATGTTCAATTACTTAAAAATACTATTGGCATTATTCATCCTGTTAATAACACAAATGCTAATGATATTGCATCTATTGCTAATAAAAAATCTAGAGCATTTAATAATAGACCTTTTTTTTTCTCTTTATTATTTTGATCCTTATCACCGTTTTCGGAATCGGGATTCTCTTGTTCTCCTCTTAGTATCTTTATTAAATTTTGATACATTAAACTCGTTCTTATAAATTTAGCTCATATTAGCATTAATCCCCCAAATACTAATACTCCTGCTAATAGTCCTAACCTTCCATTAGTCTTATTAAATTCTTTTATATCATTATATAATTTTATTTTTTTATATATTTCTATAGTCTCATGTCAATAAGATTTAATCATTAAACATGAGGGTAGGTTTTTTCTTATATCTATTAAGTGAGAAAAATATTTTGCTATTACATTAGCTAGTGTAAAATATTTTTCCTCGATTATTGATAGATCTCTTATCTTTTCTATCACTTTGTATTGATTTTTTTTTGTTTTATTTACAGATATTATCAATACTAATCCTGTAAATATTGATGGTATTATTAGTAAGTGTTTTAAACTTATCATTTTTTTTTGTTTTTGTTATTGTTTTTTGTTTTTCGCACGCTGTTAGTTGGCAATTCTTGTCTTCCATATTTTTATACTTAATTATATTCATAATTATTTTCTAAAAATACTTTAAATCATTAAATTTTGTTTACCTTTTATTATTATAAATTAATCCAGCTATTAATCAATATGGTAATATAAAAACTGAACAAATTTTATCCCCCACTTTCATGGTAGATAAAATAAACATCTATCTTAATATATTCTCAACAAAACTTAGCATGCCCATTTGGAAGTCATGGGTAAATCCCCAAATAAATTAATTTATTTGGATAGTTCCCTCACCCCCTTAGGTATAACCCTAAAAGATGAGGACCTAACTCATGACCGCCATATCAGCCATGGGCTAAGCTTTAGATTTATTTAGCATTTTCTCCTTATATCCCGGTGGCGAACCAAGATGCATAAGCCCCCGGAAAAATCTTTTTTATACTAAATAAATCTTGTTTGTTCTTCTTTTATTTAGCACAACACTAGTCCAAACCCCCAACCCTCGTATAATAAATTATTAAAATAATTTATTATCATAAAGGGTTGGGGGTTTGGTCTAGATGCCTCGCCCCCCCAAATTATGATATTTTGAATAATATTTAAAATATCATAATTAATAACCTACCCGGGGTGCGAAGAAGTCGCACCCCGGGTGATAGTGATAGTAGGGGGGCGGGCAACTGGAATTAGGGATTCGGCAAATAACCGTTAAATTATAAACTTTTTCTTATTTAGCGGTCCGGGTTGGTTCACCAATATCCTTTGATAGATATTGGTGAACCAAATGAACACCAGGATTCAAACCTGGACTTATTATACTATATATAACCGTTCTAGTATTAAACTATGTTCATAATAAGGTAATACAATAATAAATCAATTATTATTTTTTTTTTTAATTTTTTTCTTGATTTGTCTTTCTAATATTTAAAATATTACATTAATATGTTCATTTTTCAGACATATAGTTTACTTGCCCCTTTAAAATAAAATATTATTTTCAAGTAAATTTTTATTAATATCATTAATATTAGTTAGCTTCTTTATTTAAAATTCTCATTTTTAAATAAATTATTATATTACCCTTGGATGTTATTACAATCATATTTAAATTACTTATATTTATCTTTTTTTTTTTCAGTAAATACATAATATATATTACATAAGTAATTTAATACACGGTAAAACACTGGGACTGGGAATTCCCATAAACATAGTAAAGTAAATAATTATCCAAATATACTAGATATTATATTCACTATTTTTATTAACATACCTTCTGGTATATTATTTATAAAATTAATTAACGAATCTACTATAGGATTTTCAAAAAGAATCTTTAATGAACTATCATCAAATCAAGTTTCTGAAGATCCCTGAGAATTCTTATCAAAATTTATTATTTTTTCTTCTATGTTTTTATTAACAGGGTTTGCGTTTGCTTCATTTGATGATGATGAAGAAGATTTTGGTCTTACATCTAATTTATTATCTGATTCAGATTTGTTAATAGACTCCGACACCTCTTTAGATACATTATCACCATTATTTTTCGTATTAGAATTAGATGATAATCCTTTTTCATTTTCACTATTTGAGTTTGACGATGACCCTTCTCCATTGTTAGAGTTAGGTAATGATTCTTCTTTTTTCTCAATATAATTAGATGTTGTATTATTTGTATTTTTATGGCTTTTCATTGCTTCTTCAATTGACTTTTGAATTGCTAGTTCTAAATTTAGATCATCTATATCTCCTAAGTATCTATCTGCCTCGCTCGCTGTAGGACTAGGTCTATCGTCATATGAGTTTTCTTCATCAGAAGGCGGGTTATTCGCGTCTGGATTCTCTGGAATCGGTTCTTTCTTTTCAATACTTTTTGATGAGCTTGGTTGATAAGGATCCCTATTATTGTTACCAATTGATTTTGAGGTGCTTGGTTGATAAAGATCCGGATTAGAGGATGAACCTTCTCATCTTTTATTATCATCATAATTAGTTCCATAATCTTGATCAACCGCTTTGCCTTTACCTTTGTCTTTAGATGAAGCAACATCTTGTTCTACCTGGCTACCCCTAGATGTAGATTCACCTGTATTTCTGCCATGATGCTCGTCATAAGATCTTTGTAATGTTAAGGCGTAATCACGATCTTCTTTCTCTCTTATCGCTTTTCAGTATTCCTCATTACTCATGAAATTATCATCATAATTATTACCATCATCTACCGCTTTACCTTTACCTTTATCTTTAGATGTTATAATATTATGATCATAATTATTACCATCATCTATCGCTTTATCTTTACCTTTATCTTTAGATGTCCCGATCTCTTGGTCTCCGTCTCCTTCTTCATGCTTTCTTTTTTTATTATTATTATTATCATCATCTCCTCAACCATTGGATCCACCGGTATTACTATTGAAACCTCCTTGACTGAACCCTGATGGATTACCAGACCCGGAGGGTACATCAGATCTACCTGATAATAATATATAAGGATTTGGTATATTATATTGATCTGGATTGTTTTTCAAATTTAATAAATAATAAATTATATTATTTATACAATTAAGATAACTCATCCCAATTAATATAATATAATTAGATTGATAAATAGATAATGGAATACCATGAGAATAATTAGAGCTGTAACTATCTACGATTATAGATTCAGGATTAGTAAACATTATTCATGTAAATAACATGAATAATAATCCTGAAAACATAACGAAAGCATAACGTGCTATTGACCCTGAATCAAAAGAAGCAAAATAATTACTTATTTTGTATAACCCAGCTACTGCTCCTTTTGGTCCTATTAACTCAAATGCACCTCTGTCTAAAACAGTATTAGTTACATATCCAATATAAAGAGTACCTTTTACTATGCATCTATTATATATTAACTCAAATCAATATCTTTGATTAAAAAATCTATAAATATTTTGACCTATATTTGATGTATTAAATCTTAATAATCATAGAGGTTTTTTCTCAAATAAATATAAAGCTAATATAGCAAATAACATACTTAATATTAAAGGTAATAATTTATTTATTGTTGGCACTCCAAATTCCGTATCTATTAGTATTATATGATTAGGATGTGTATATATACTATTACCAAACCCTTGACTTCCTAAACCCATAAAATAATCTCGTGTAATATTACCTAAATAAACACTTAATATACCTAAGATTATTAATGGCAGAGTCATGACTCACGGAGACTCGTGCGCTTTTTCATAATTCCCTTTTGGCGCATTAGCATATGTTAAAAATGTTAAATAAAGTAATTTAACTGAATACAACATAGTGAAACATGCTGCTATTGTAGCTAATAAATATACTAAATAACCTAATGAGGTATATGAACCGTATGCTAATTCAATGATCAAATCTTTCGAGAAATATCCACTCAGTCATGGTAATGCTGCTAAACTTAATGACGCTATTAACATTACTGTATATGTGACTGGTAGTATTTTTACTAATCCTCCAAATCTTCTAAAATCTTGTTGATCACCAAGGGCATGTAATACAGAACCTGCTGCTAGGAATAATCCTGCTTTATACATAGCATGTAATACTAAATGTGCTAAAGCAATGTTAAATTGACTTAATCCAACGGCTATAACCATCATTCCTAATTGCTAATTATATAAAAAATATAATTTGGACCATTTCTTTACTAATCATTATATTTTTCTCATTTGTCTTTAAATAAAACTCATTGATTTAATTTTTCTATGTCTTTATTGTTTTTACTAACACGCATTAAATAAAATTGTTTTATTAATTTAAGTCTACTAGATTTTTTAGTTTTTAAAGGATATTTATTAAAATAATTATCTATTAAATTAAATAATTCATTCTTTCTATACACTATATATTTGAATGCATCTACTTTTATTTGAATGTCAACTCTCCCTCCGTATATATGAATAAGTGGTTCTAGCAAATATTTATTTTTTTGAGATGCACTTATAAAGACTTGTCCACTTGCTTCATTCATATAAATTGAACCATCACTATCAATGAAACCACTTAATCATCCATTATTGAATGTTAAAGGCTTTGGATATAAAAGTTCTATTCCATATTTTAAGCATAATTTATTCATTTGTAACATTCGAGTTGGATTCCTAATTAAACCATTAACACCCTTTATTAAAACTATTAAACCCTTTCTATGGCTTAACTGATATCTTAGAGCATTTGCATTTGCCATAGTATAAATAGAACCCCCTAATTTATGTTTAATTTCATATAATGCACTTTTATCTCTTATGTCCATAGTTATCTGACAACGAGCAGTACCTCCTTTAGACAAGTTAAAGTACCCATCTCCATCAAGAACTCCAGCTAATCATTCAAAAAAATAATCTCGATTATCCTCAGATTTAAGTATTTTATCTTCAGACAATAAAGAATTTGAAATATTGTTATTATTTTCAAAAGATAAGTTATAATTTAAAGTAGGCTCATTATTTAGGGAATATTTATATTTTATTTCATTATTGATATATAAATAAATATTCAAAACAGAAAATTTTATAATACAAATTATAGTATAAAAAAAAGAATATAAATAGCTAATTTTTAATTTTAATAAACAAATGACTAATACCAAACGTATGGCCTCTGAGATTCCTACTAACTTGCTTATAATAATAATTTTTCACCTTACTGACATAAACTTATAACTTAATATAAGCCAGTACTGCCGCGTAGCGAAAGATGAATTAAAAAAATTTTTACTAATATAATTATATATACTATAATTATGAGCTTTGGTTATCTGCGAATTACTTATTATCAAGCTAATAAGCTCTGCGCATATAGTTCGGTGCCTGAATATAATAAAATCAATATATTCTCGAGCCAATTGACTCATGGTACTGTACGCTATAACTTTTTTGATGTCATTTTGGAATAATCCAACAGATGCAGCAAAAAATGCTGTCACTGCACCTGTTATCATAATAATTGCTAACGCTAAATCAGATTGTTCCAGTAACGGGGAACATCTGATTAATAAGTATACACCAGCGGTTCTTAAAAATTTGCTCTCTAAAAAAAATATAGAATATATAAATTTAATTAGAAAGCACTCTCTTACTTTCATAAAAGAATGGATTGTAGTTTTAACTTAATATTAAATATAATTAAGCTATATCGCGTTCAATCTCTGAGGAATTTAATTAATATTATTTATATAATTTCCTGATGATTACCTATTGTAAAATCTATTAATATTTTCACATATTATATTATATGTAATTAAAGCTTTAAGGTTTCCCATCATACAACAATATGTATATTGTCTGATTTTCATCAAACATAGGCAACATAACAATTAACTTATTCCAATTTTAATTTTTCTTCTTCTCTTCATGTAATTTTTGTTTTTCTTTATAGTCATTAAAATCATGAATATTTAAATCAGTTTCAGATATATTTATATCTTTATTTAAGTTATTGTTACTGATGAATTTTACCATTGTGGCCCAATAGTCTGATATTATATAAATTAATAAAAATATATTAGATTTATTTAAGATAAATATATTTAAGTTATACTTATATAACGACAAATGGACTTTATCTTTATAATTATATATTTGATATAATTATTTTTACGAAAAGTCTCTGAGGGATATTAACCCTGCGTATATTGATATTTATATATAAAAAGAATTAATAATATTATTAGTAATTATTTAAATATTATATCAGGTTCACGCATATTGTAAATATTCAAATAAAAAAGTATACACATAGTATTTTTTTTTTATTGGGCGACCATCTTGGTAAAAGATATTTTTCGCATGAATTAAACTACTAACGGGTGTAGGCAATAATTAAAAATTAAATATAAATTATATTTAATTTTTATATGGACTCTCTCACTAATCACTTTATAGCACAATAATTATTTCACATAGAGTCTCTGGAGAACATTCTCTTGTAAGTTACAGAGGATACTCTTGCTGATATAAGTTGTTTACCCGTCGATTTACAAAATAGTCTTAGCATTCAATGAAATTTAAGGAAGGACCCTTTAATTTATGTTATAATACTGATTAAATATTTACAATATAATAACTTATACTTCTAATTATAGACTGATATCTTAACAGTGCATGCTTCTACTATAAACCCAATTTATACAACATTTCTAGTATCATAAAAGGAAGAATAATATTTCTTAATTCTTTTACACTTGACGCACGAATTCTTATTCTTCAACATTTAGTCCCATTAGAACTAATCCTATTAGTAACGTTAGCATCTAAACCAAAATTTATACCTATCGTATCCACTAACATATTGACTTTCTCATAAGAGAAACAATCAGTACAAATCACAACACCTCCCCCGTCTCAAAAACCGTCACCCATAATTAAATGAGCCAACTCAATTGGTTTTAATAGTATTTTTATATTTTTAGGTATAAATTTAACATATTTGCCATCTATATCTTGATAACACTCTTTATGTAATTTAGTTAATAAAGGTAAAGATCTCGTAGAAAATCAATACTGAGTCGGAACTTTGCCTGTCTTAGGATTAGGTCAAGGAGTAGGTTCTGATAATGTACAAATTGGTTTATAGAGTACATATTTTAAATGACGTAAATAAGGTAAATTTTGTGTTGAAAATGTAAATTCCATTCTTGCATTACCTCTATAAACTTTTTTATTATTTTCTATAATACTTTTACCATGAAATCTTAGATGTCCGTCACCTAAGATTTCACCTATTAAAGCAGCTTTTAGAAAATAAAACTCAATACTATTTATTGAACTGCACTTAATAGTAAAAGCATCAGAATTAGCATCTGAGGATAAGTTCTTACTTGTAGGGTATGTGTATTGTAATATTAATGATCTAGATAGGCTAATATTTCATCCTTCCATCATAATATAAATAAATTTCATTTATTTATATTATCGACTGTACATTAAGCGTCTTTTAAGACACCCACTTACGTTCCAGTCCGTTACGATTGTATATCCAACCGGCGGTCTTAGATTTATAAGAATTATATAAATAATTAACCGCTTTCGTAAATGTTACTTGATATTAAATATTATTATATGGTTTTATGGTTTTAATATACTACTATATTTTATAAAACTCTGTTATTATAAAAAAATATATTTTTTTATACAAGATTAATATACATTATAGTAAAATTTTAAATTATAATTAAAATTAATTTTAATTATAATTCAATTTGGCTTTTTTATAAAAGCCATAGGCAGTCACTGATGTAAACCGATTTGTGCTGATTTGGCAGCTGCACCAAGTAATAATAAAATAGATATGAAAGTTATAACATTGGTGTTGATATAAGGTGCTATTGAGAATACTGTTGCATAATCTAATGTACCAAAAGTATAAAATATTGCAAAGAATCCCAATGTTAAGAAATAATCACCCACTCTATTAGTAAACATCGCATTTAATGCACTCTTCACTGCTGCAACCCGAGTATATCAAAAATGTACTAATAGATATGAACATACCCCTACTCCTTCTCACGTATTTTTCTTGTTTATAAAAATAATATAAACAAGAAATGGGCTATCAATTTATCCTACAACAACCTAACAAATTATTAATTATTACTTATAATATAAATAATATATGTAAACATTGCTATTAAATATGTAACATTTAGTCTCTGAGGGTATCTTAATAACATTATTATTATATCAAATTTAATAAAGATGAAAATACCCTGCTGATTATCATTTTAATAATAATATAATAATTAATAAAATGATTTCCAGCATATAATTACAAAATAATTTTATATAATAATATATAAAACGGCCGAGATAAATAGGACCTAAAAACATAACTAAAAAATTATTACCTGTTACTAGCACCAGCATCAAACCAGTGAATAATGAAATATAAGAGAAGAACCGTTGTTGATGTGGATCTTCCCCCATATATCCAATGGAATATACGTGTACTAATAGGGATACTATTAGTACGGGAATTAACATATTAACAGTTAATTGATCGAAATAAAAACCTCAAGATATTTGTAAATGCTCTGCATTTATTCAAGAAAATAAGTCTATGCTAACAGGCGAATTACACAGTACGACCTCGTAATAAGCAATTAATGCTAATAAAGTAGTGATTAATAAACAACTAACATTGATTATATGCACACCCTTTACACCTAATGCCCTTCCAAACAGTCCACTGAGAATTGCGCCCAGAAAAGGTAACAATACAATTGTTATATACATTTTTAAGTTTAATTTAAGTTGTGTCGTGGTCTCTATTCTCTTTTTTTGTACAGGGTAAGCACTGAGATCCCTGTTGGATTCTTTTTTTTTATATAGGGTAAGCACATGTACCATTGACAATAGATACAGGGCAAGCACATCTTCCATTGTCAATAGATACTTTCCAACATCCCTACTAACCCCCATCCTATATATTTATTAAATTTTTACTTATTTTCTTAATCAAAATTATATGGTTGGTTTGATCTTATGTGACTTGGCTGAATAATTTTGAAAATCAGAAATTTCAGAACCAATTTAACTCTTATATATTTTGTATCTTTCATGTTTTACTATATGGTAGTTATAGTTAAACATTCAGATTTGTAAAGGCTACGCATTGCGTAGCTATGCAACGCTACGCTAAGGAGCTCTCCTTCTATGAGCTCCCCTCCCCTAACCCTCATATAATAAACATAAAAATTTCATTATATAATTATAATGAAACTTTTATCCCTACTACTGACACCATTGATAAAGTTATAAAATGAATTTAAGATTTATAATTCAATATATTTTACCTCACCTCCTCCCGCTTCCTATCCCCATGAAAAATACAAGTTCCTATTAATTACTTTCAAATGGAAATTTGATATCAAACTCATTTATTTATATTTATTATTATACTTTTCTTATTTTAAAATAAGCTATCATTATAGCCAACCCTATAGCTGATTCTGCTCCTGCTACAGCAATAATATATAACCCAAATATTTCCGCTAATATATCATTAAATTGTCACGAAAAAAATAATGTCATTACTGATACTGCTAATAATATAATTTCAATTGAAATAATCATTAAAATTAAATTATTTCTATTAAATATAAATCCTACTGTCCCTAAACCAAATAATATTAATGCCAAATCCATTATAACTTCTTCTTATATTACCTCTCACCTAATTTATTCTCCTGTATCACCGTGGGCGGAGCTAGGAGCGGAGCTAACGAGACTTATATATTTCTGGCTCCGCCCCCTCCCCCTGGTGATAATAATTCCTCCATTTATAGTAAACAAGTATAAATTTTTAAATGACACTGAATATATTATTATAAAAATTTATAACATGTTAACGATGAAATAGGATATTCATATTTGATATAAAATTACTTGCTCCGCACCAATTTTTATATCATCATTCTATTTTTTTACCAAGCTTACTACGACCCCCTTTTTTAGGATGGCTAAGTTTTCTTATTATAAACTTTAAGTATCTCTCAACGATTCTTTTCATTATCTTCTTCCCCGGGGACGAAGCAAACACTTACGTGTCCAAGAATATTATAATCTAATTATATCCAACCCCTAGACTCTAAAGGATACCATTATATAATTCTTACTACATCTCACTTATTTTTATCCACCTCAAAAAGCACTTATTACAGAAAATTCTTTAAATACCTCCGGGGTGCGAAACGCGTAGCAAGCGCCTTGTACCCCGGGAGTTGAGAATTAGGATTATAAAGAAAATTTATATGATCGTGAATTACTAATTTATATATTATTAAATTACATAATAAATCTAAATACTAACCCTGCCCCATAAACCTTTTTCCGGGGCGCGGGCTACTAGTCCAACCACCCCTCAAGGGGTGGTTGGTCAAGATGCCTCGCCCCCTGGGGATACCCAGGGGGCGGGCAACTAGTCCAGACCCACCACCACCCACCCCGAGAGGGGTGGGTCAAGTTGCCATCGCCCCCCTGCATAGCAGGGGGGCGAGGGCAACTAGTAATATATTTATCTTAGTTTAATTTATCATTTCTTCTATTTTTATGTGCCATTATTATTATTATTATTATTATTATTAGGGATATTCTGAATTTCTTGGTTTCGTATCTCCATTAATCTCCCATCTACTTTTAAAACTTCAACTTTTTTACGTAAATCATCTCTATAATCATAACGACTACGATCCCAAGGTATTGTTCCATCTAATGTTTGTAACATATGTTTAATATTAGCTTCATTAACTCTTTGAGATCATTGACATCGTCCAGCTGACATCTGCTTAATTTCTCTTTGTATCTCTACTCTTTTCCTAGGATTCCAATCACTACCTTCTAATGTCCCTTTAGTTTCTCAATAGTTGGCGTATCTAGTTGCTATTATTTTTTCTTCTACTGATCCAGGTATATTAGCCTTAAACGTATTATGAAATAATTGATAGGGGCTAGGTCATGCTATCCCTTTTTCATGTTCATTTAACTTTGCAATACCTCTATTACAACCGAGTTTACTTCTTACCCATACTTCATGCTGATACAAAGTTAACCGGGTTAAATCTATTCTAGATGCAGTATCATCTCGAGTAGTATAATTAGCAGGTCTATCTCATTTTTTCCCTTCCGGATCCGTGCCAGGTACAGAATCAAGTGGATCAGGTTGATTATTACCTGGATTACCAACCATTTTTAAAGTATATTTATCTCAATTAGGCTTTCAACTACTTTTATTAATACCATCCATAGGTAATGGAATAAAATTTAAATCTCAAATATATGAAATACCGACAATTAATAGTGTGCTCAAGGATATTATTCCATTCTTCAAATACACAGTTAAAAACTCACTAGAATAAATAATTGGTATACCGATAAGTAATAATAAAGAAAATACTGAGATAATAAACCTAAAAGATACTGAACCATGGGATCTATAAGTAATATAAGTTAATACTGTTTTTAAAAGTAAAGCTAATAATCATTTGACAGGTGATAAAAATTTAATATTAACGGATTCTCCGTTATAAATAATTGCAAAATAGCTATTTAAGTTGAATAAATCAACCATTATTATAAATACACAGAATGTGAATATAAATCCATAAACCAAATTAAACAAATTTAAAGCATTTTCCCTTGATCCTATCGAGGGAAAATCTTCAATTATAATTTTTGTAAATGGATCTCTTGATTTATATAATTTATATAATAAAAATACCATAAGAATTGATATTATTCAATACTGATATGTAATAATGAATTGACTTATTTCATCCTTACTTGGAATCGTACTTAAAGGGATAAATTTGGAACTTTTATGCTTATTAATATTAAATTTTAATTTATTCAAATTTAACTTAATAAGCATAAAAGTTCCAATTATGCTGAGTACAAAAGCAAAAAAGCTATCATTAAACAGAAAAGACCTGTTGCTTCTGCTAAGGCAAAACCTAAAATTGCGTAACCAAATAATTGAGGTCGCAATGATGGATTTCGTGCTGTAGCTTCTATTAAGCTCCCAAACACTAAACCAATCCCTACTCCTGCTCCTGCAAGACCGATAGTTGCTAAACCTGATCCAATAATTTTCGCTGCTTGTACGATCATTTTTAATCTTTTTTTTGTAATTTTATTTTTTATATTTTTTCATATTGCTTACATTTTGTTGTGATATTATTATAATTTGCTAGTATCAATTTTTATACAAAAAATCAGAGAATAATTCTGATCTATTTTTATCATAAACTTTAATAATTTATTATATATATTATCTCCTCTCAAATTTAACCTATTAAACTAAATTTAAGAAATTATAATTTCATTAATTAAACTATTAAAATTTATTAATATAATACATTTCGTATTAAATATGACATAATTATACCTATACTTAATTTTAATTGCATTTATAACTAACTTACAAGTATATTTTTTTTTTATAAAAAAATATATTTGAAGAATTTTATATTTTATTTTATTTTTTTTTTTCTTTATTATATCATTAAATAACTTCCGTTATTTATGTTATTAACAGCTTTCACTCTAATATTTAATTATCCATTATTTATTAATTTTTAATATCTTGTTATATAAATTTTCCAAAAAAATTTTTTAATCAGGCGGAGCAAGTCTCACTCTCTCTCTATTATATATTAACGGACTACTGACGCATCTGGCAATTTTAACCCGAAAGTACGTAGCAAGTATCTATGAGCCCAGGATTATTCAACCAAAATTATTATTAAATAATAAAATAATTTTCGAAGAGTTCTAGTCCAACCCCCCCTCGAGGGCGGGCAACTAGTCCAACCCCCCAATCCTTTATCTTTATCATAATTAAATAATTTAATATTTAATTATAGCAGAATTGGGGGCGAGGCGCCCCTGGGGCGAGGGCAACTAGTAGAGAATGGGACAGGATAAACATCAGGAATCGAACCTGAATTAATTACGCCACAAATAATTGTTCTGCCTTTAAACTATGTTTATCGTATAGGGTTAAATTATTATATAAATATATATTATATAATAATTTAACCATTTAAATTTGGTGCGGAGCAAGTAATTTATTACCTTAAATATTTATAAGTAAATAATTATTCTGAATAAACAGATCAAATTAACCTTGACCTTGTCCTCCTCAGAAATATACTGCACCAAAGAGGAAAAGTCAAACTACATCAACAAAATGTCAATATAGTATTCCTGATTCAACACCAACGTGGTGAGTATTTGTTACTTGATATGAATAAATTCTTAAAGCTCCAACTGTTAAGAATAATGTACCTATGATGACATGCACGTTTCTGTTAAAACAAATTTATTTAAAATTTGTTTCTATATTTTATAATAAGTTCAGACTATGTCTTCAAGAAATTAAAGTAATTTTTTGTAGGGTGTTCGTGTCGAGATTATTGTTGATATTACTCACTCATTAGTCGTTGAACGTTCTTAATTCATTTATTGTTAAATAATAACAATAACATACCAAATTAAGCTTCGTTTCAAATTATCTTAAAGTATTAAGATTTTCTTGAAATTAACCCTATTTTCTACTTTTACCTAATTATATAAATATTATTATTTAAAGTAGGGGCAGCATGATATACCCGTGAACAATTATGTTATTATATGAAATTTTTATTTCTTATTACCATATTTATCAATATGGTTCAGACTATGTTATATATCACTGCGGCAACGCCGCAGTGATATGAGGATTTTCCTGCTAATATTGTTGTTAGTCGTTGAACGTTCTTAATTTCCTTATTCCTTCTATTTGAAAAAAAAATAATATATTTAACTAAGTTTCGCTGCAAATTACCATTTAAAAATCTATTACTAAATTGGATTTTTTGCAATTAACCCTCTTTTCTATATAATTTTTACTATTAATTATTAATATTATTAATTTACATAATATATATACTATAATATATATATTTATACACTTATAATAAAAAAATTTGTTATTCTTCGAAATAAATATTAAATGTATAAAAGTAAAAATTTACATAGGGCCTAAGATTAAGCCAGTACCTAAATAGAAAGTCGATCCAAATACACTATCCGTAATAGTATAGGATACTCCAAAATATTCCATACCTTGAAGTAATGTGAAAAATAGTGCCATATATATCGTAGCTATAGATCCATTATTAGCTCAATCGATAGCTCGATCTACTAATGAGTGATGTGATACTGTTACAGCTGAACCTGATGATAATAACAATGTAGTATTAGCAGTAGGTACTTCTGAAGCATTTACTGGTTCTATACCTTTAGGTGGTCATTCTGAACCTATTTCAATAGCTGGTGCTAATGAAGAATGAAAATAAGCTCAGAAAATAGATAAGAAGAAAAATACTTCACTTACTATAAATAAAACTACACCTAATGAAATACCTTTTTGTACTTTATCAGTATGTGATCCTAAAAAACTAGCTTCTGTAATTATATCTTTAAATCAAAGTGACATTCCTCAATTTAATAAGATAAAAGAACTTAATAGTAATATATCTCCCATTGGATAACCGTGGAATGATAATACAGCACTTAATGTAAGGCTTAATAATACACCTGATAATGTTATTGGTCATGGTGATTGATCTACTATATGATATGGATGAGTAGGTAAAGGTCTATTATTAATAAGAGGGTGGGAAGTCTTAGAAATAGAATTATTAGCAATAATTTCTTCAATCTTATAATTAACTTGATTGTTTAAATATTTCATTATTATTTATTATATACATGAGCTATAATATTACCCGAAGTGTTAGATTATGTATATACATATACTACCTCGCCCCTCTAATGAAAGTCAAGAAAATAACAAAGAATCTTTGATAGTCTCTGATAATCTAGAGGGGCGAGGTAAGTCATATTTTAATTATTACATTATTTCCATCTCGTCAAAACAACGAGCAAAAAAAGTTTGAGCTTTTTCTTCTTAAATTAAGATTAATATAAATATACAAATGTATATTTATTTAAAATTTGTCTAAACCCTCGAAATCCCTTTATATAATTATATTAAAACTAACAGTATTTTTATAATTAAATAAAGTCACCTATTCTCCCTTATCTTATATTTACATATAAGTTAAGAATAGGTATTTATAAATTTATTGGGAGAAGTTTTAAATATTCTAATACCCCACATATCGCCAGGATATTAAATATTCCCTCCGACCTACTTAATAATTAAATCCCCAAGTTCAATACCCGAAGAGAACTTCGGGTATTGATCAAGATGCCCCCCGTCCCTACTCAATTAAAATTTAAGATGGGGCGGGGGGCATCTTGACAGAACGAATATCTATTTGACAGAATTTAGATTAGATTCGGAAATATAGTTGGCGTAGGCCAAATCTACGCCTTAATGAGAATTTAGATCTAATAAAATGGACATTCAATATATATATATAATGATTTATTATATATTTAATTAAAATACTACACTAACCACCTAATCAGAACCTCGGACCTCTCAGAGGTCCGGGGTTTAAGATGATTGATCTTAAATAAAAATAAAAACTATACTATTATTTTAATCAGAAATCATCATATTCCTTATAGGTTATTTAATTTATAATATAATTACATATATAATTATTTTCTTATAAATTTAAATACGGACTACTAGGCAGCTCCTCGTTACATTCGGAGAGATCGGATTCGAACCAACAACCTCCCACTCCCAAAGCGGACGCACTACCGATTTGTGCTGCTCTCCGTTTAATTTTAATTTTAAATTTCATACTAATTAATTTTAATATATTAATTGACACTTTATTTTAGAATGAAAAAGTGAATTATCCCCTAAATATATCAAAAGTTTATTCTATGCTTATTATTTCAATTTATTAATTAAATAATTTAATTTAAAACTTAATTATTTGTCAGCGGAACACGTGCTATTTAGCACGTGATATAGAAAATAATAATTTAAGTCATATAATTAATATCTACGAAGAGAGTCGAACTCTTAAAAAAGCAGGACTTAAGCTTGCCCCGTCTACCAATTCCAGCACGTAGATAATATTAATAATAAAATATAATAACATTGTTATTATATTAAGGCTAAAAGGAATCGAACCTCTATCATGCCATTATGAGTGGCAAGCTTTAACCGTTAAGCTATAGCCCTAAGGAATCTATATATTGAGGCGAAGCAACTTTAACAAGCATTGAACCTTTGCTTCGCCTCAATTATGCTTCGCATGTTTCGCACCAAAAAAAAATAAATTAGGTTTTAACACGACAAGATAAATTAAAATAATTAAAATATTAATTATTTATTACTACCTTTTAATACAAATGGGCATAGCAAGGGGCGGAGTAACCACTGGAGAAAGCACTGACGCGCCCAATATATGTAAGTTAACCCCGGCACCCTAGTGCCGCGTGAGGGAAAGGTAACATTTATTAATATTTAATCAGGATATTTATACCAACCTTGAAAAGTCTAACTTATCTCTTAAAGAACGAAATCAATATAGTCTAGCCCACTGAAAGAGTCGAACTCTCATACTCTGATTACAAAACAGATTCTTTGCCAATTAAGAGAAGCGGGCACAATAATAAATAATGAATAATATTTATATTACTTAATATATATTATATATATAATAAATAATGAATAATATTTATATTACTTAATATATATTATATATAGAATATTTTATATTATTTTACAATAAATCACGTTTCATTTGATTATAATGTAAATATATACATAGCCTTAACGGGGTTCGAACCCGTATAACAGCATTGAAGGCGCTGTGTCTTAGCCATTAGACGATAAGGCCAAATTATTAAAAGTTAAGTATCTTCCATTGAATATAATAAATTTATAAGTATTTAAATAATAAAAAAAAAAGAAACTATCGGTATTATTTTAGCTTTGTCTTATATATAATATAATTACCGGCAAAAGGAATCGAACCTTTAGCTACTGTATATGAGACAACCGTTTTAACCACTTAAACTATACCGATTGAGATATTAACAAAGAATGAATTATTATACCTAAGATATATACGTTAAATTATAAATATTGAAGTCAACATTTTTAATAAGATACTTTTCTATTTAAATTATTATCAATATCTCTCACGGATTAGGTAAATTATAAAGAAACTTATAATATAATTAGAAAATATAAAAATATACAGTTTTTCAACTATAATTTTTATTTTATACTTTTTTCTTATATATTGATATCACTATTATTTACGAAATAGCATTTAAACTAAGATCATATATTAAACAAAGGATAAATTAATAAAAATAATCTTAATATTTTTTTTGATTATTATATTAAAGTTAGAATTTATTATCTAACATGACTAAATGTATGATTTTGTACCGAATATATAAATTCGTACAATTCATCATCTTCTTTTGTTTTTATATTTTCTTCCTTTGTCATTTCTCCTTCTTCTACTTTAATTTTTTCTACTTTAGCTTCTTTATGTGTTAAACCATGTGAAGAAATAGCTATCATACTTAAAACATTATCTATTATACCAAATACTGGTATAATAATTAAGAAATGAGCAAAATAGTAAGCAGTAGCTATTTGTCCTGCCACAATGAACGGTGGCTCAACGTGACAACTACCCAATCACATAAGTACTAAAAAGTTTAAAGCAAATATTCAGAAAGCTACTATAAACAATGGTTTGAAACTACTTCCTTTAATATTACTTGTATCAACAAATGGTAATATTAATAATATTAAAATAGCTACAAACATACTTATTACCCCTAATAATTTATTAGGAATTGATCTTAAAATAGCATAAAATGGTAATAAATCAAATAAGATAATTATTTATCTTAATTGGACTAGTTGCCTCGCCCCTAGGAGCGAGGCATCTTGACCAAACCCCCAACCCTAATGGGTTGGGGGGGGGGGGGATTGGACTATATCTTAATACTTATATTTATTTTTTTTTTTATATGTTAATCTTTTATATCCACCGGGGTGCAAAGCATACGCATACATGGCCGGTGGTTATTTTATAATATTGAATAATTAAATTTTTATCCCATACATTCTAACCCCGGAAGGTAAGCCACTAGGATAATATAGATATATAAAATTAAATAAATATATATTCTCTATGTACAGTCTCTGAAGTATTTATTTAATACTTGCTGATTACTTATTTATAATAATTTATAAATATTTTTAATCCTTATATGTTCTCGGTGGCAAAATAAATTACGAAATCCTTTGTAAATAAACTCTGCCACCGAAAACTATTGCTAACTTTCGTATTTATTATATTTAATATAAATGCTAATAACATTTAATTATTGATTATCAAATGTTAAACATTATTATCTATATTTAACAAGTTAATTTATGGTAGAACAAGTTATATAATATTTATTTATAATTTTATTTAAGCTTCCAACATTTAATAGAGTGCAATTAAATTAATTATATTAATTTAGACATTTATTATCATTCCGGTACTCAATTATTGTTATTATAAAAGCTATTTATCTTTTATTTCCATCATTTATTTTAGATTAATTAATGGTTCAGACTATTTCTTATATCAATTATTAGATTATAGTTAATACAAAGGTATAACGTGAAATGATTATTGTTGACATTACTCACTTTCTAGTCGTTGAACGTTCTTATTACATGATTTTTAATTAACTTAAAAAACACATGTCGTAATAAGCTTCGCTGCAGATAGTCTTAATTTTAACCTAAAACAGATTTTCCTGCAATTTACCTTATTTTTATTTAATTATTTCATTAAATACGACATTATATTTTATATACTTAGTCATCTATATATTTATTTTCTTCTTTATTATATTCATTATTAAGATTATGAAATAAATTAATTACTGTTATTTTACATCTTTATCTATTATTTTGAGTATATATAAAAACACTATAAATACTCATATAAACTAAATATACCAATATCGACGGCGGAGTTTGCATTGAATTAGCTTCTATGTAATTATCTGAATGCTTATATTATAATTATTAATATTAGCTTCGCACCTTAGAACAAGTATTATTTAATTATAATAGGACTATAGCTTATATATTTATTATTGCTAATAATTTATTATACCAACACTTATAGTCTCTGAAGATATTTTATTTTATAATATCTTGCTTATTTATTATTTATACTAACATAATTATAAGTTTAAACTTATATCTGTAATTATATTAGTTGTATATAACTATATATTGAAATTTTAAAATACTAATATTAATATTCAAGCATTTAGTATTGTTATTACCTTAGACCTAAGGTCTAAGGGTGGCCATTATCAACCTAATTTATCCGGTGCATAAAATATTATTAGTGCGAAAGCAAATAAGAATAAATAAACAGTCACGAGATCCTTAAACGAAAAATACGGATGGAAGGCTGTTCTGTCAGCATTACCTGTTGTACCAACAGGATTACTTGACCCACTTATATGTAAATATAATAAATGTCCAGCTACTAGTGCTGCTAAAATAAATGGTAAAGTGAAGTGTAATGAAAAGAATCTATTAATTGTTGCTGAACTTACTGAACTGTTTTAATTTTATTCTTTTAATAATAAAGAATAATATTTGGACTATATCACAATTATAATAAATAACTAACTTTAATAACACTATTTATAAATTATTTATTAAAAGTTAATACATTTTTGTTTAATTTCCTATGTTTAGTCTCTAAAAAATATTTAATAATATTATTTATTATTATATATTTCTGCTGATTACTTAAATAATATTTTAAATTATTAACTATTATATAATTTCCCAGCATATATTAGGATTTATATAACAAAAATATTTGTAGCCTTAAGAAAAAATATTTTTGTTATGCTCTTCGTTAGTTCATAACATAAAGCCTCCTCATACAACATTAATATTATCGGTAAATTATTTAAATTTATCTTCATTATTTTTTAATAATGATTAGACTATGTCATCAATCAAATATTCACTAAAATATTTGATGTAAGGTACTCATGTCGAGTTAAGTATATTATATACTTTATTCACTCGTTAGTCGTTGAACGTCCTTAATTTATATATTAAAACTCCTTAATATATTGTATTAAGTTCCGTTGCAAATTATCTTTCAATATTAGATTAAATAATAATTATATTTTTATTTAATTAAATATTTATCTCCATCTCAGAGGGGACGGGGTGGACTGTATAAGACTTTTTTGCAATTCACCTTATTTGCTTAAAAAATATTACTATTTTTAGGAGCTTATAATAAAAATTAATATATTATCTATTATACATTCAAAATATAATAATTAATATATTTTTTATATTTATTTACTCAACAAGAGATTTTCCTAATCAAGGAATAGCACTTAAAAGGTTTGTAATACTTAAATTTGTAAGATTTTAATTATTCAGGAATTTCATTAAACCATAAAGTATCATTAATTTATGGTTTAATTTTAGTAAATACTCTAATTCTCTTCAAAGAAAGAGCTAAAATTTCTTTTTCTTTATTTATTAAAGGTTTTCCATCATTTAATCTAGCAGTGATAGTTGTAGAACTAACAGAAAAAAATTCTGCGCAAGATACACCACTCGGAAAATATTTTTTCTGTTCATCCAGCAAAATCACTTCTATAATCTTTGGTGTTCTTATTCATTTTTTATTAATTAAATTCAAACTCCGTCCATCTGAATAAATTTTTAACAAAGGTTCAGACTTTTCAAGGAGTTTTAATTCTAATTCCAAATTAGAATTATCTGTTGTATCTTTCTTTAAATTAGTAGACAATCTATTATTATTCATGGTATCGGCTATTTTTTTTATTAACAATCCCCCTTTTTTAGATAAATGTTTTCCATCTAATAATAAAAAAGCAATTCTTTTAAAATCTATATAATCTAAATATTTCTTAGTTCTAAAATTCAATTTATCAAAAAAAGGTATTAATCTATTACAAATGTAATCTATTTGAGATATTTCTAATATAGTAACACCTTTTCTACTTTTAATAACAGTTTTATCATTAATAAAAATTAATTTAATATGTTGAGCTAAAAATAAAGAATTGCAATCTAAATCTTCTAATAAAAATTCTTTTATTTTTTCTAAAAGAATTCTATCATTCATTACAGTTATTAATGAAATACGAACTGTGTTATCATATTGATTATAATAAAATGAACCATCACCTTCGATATATCCTAATAGATAATTAGCTGTAATTTTTATATGGTTTTCAGGTATTAAAAAATGAACTCTTTGATCATTCATACTGTTTTTCAATTCTAGTATTTGTGTATTATAAATATCTCTATTCTTTTTATCAATTTGACGATTTTTAAATATAACAAAAGACTTTTTAAAATCTAAGAAATCTAAATATTTTTTAGTCATTAAAGGTCAATCCGTGAACAAAGGTATGATAACTGTTTCTATCTCTTTTAAAGAAGAAACCCAAAATACAAATGTATTCCTATTTTTTACAATTTTTCCACATTTTAATTTATCTTGTATTATTTTTAACACTTCAAGATCATCAATATGTAATGCAATTCTAAATATAAATTCGAAACCTATTAATTTTCCATCTGATCCTTTACGAATCCTCACTAAAAAATTACTCTCAGCATCACAAAAACCTCTAAACCAATCAAAAAAATCTTCTTCTTTTATTTTTTTAATCAATTTGTTATTATTAGAAAAATTTTCTACCAAATCCAAATCTAATTCTTTTTTTTAACCTACATCCATATAAAAGGAATAAATACTTTACTACAATGAAATTCTATTAATAATTAATATTAAAATAATTTACAAATTAGGATTCTGTCATTAAAAAAAAATTTTTTTTTATATCACATAGAATCTCTGAGGTTAAATTAACTCTTAACTAAACCTGCAACTTTGTTCTTATATTTTTAAACTCTTATTGCATATGATGATATTTTACAACTGCTATTATAATTACTCAACAGTTGCGCCTCACAGGGACATTTGCAAATAAAAATTTTTCAGCTAAATTGATATTGAATCTATATAAATAATGTATTAGGTTTATTTATTTATAATACCTAGTTGCCCGCACCCCCCTGCAAAGCAAGGGGGTGCGAGGCATCTTGACCTGACCCCCAACCCTTTAGGGTTGGGGGTCTGGACTAGTTTATAATAAAAATCAGAATGCATGTATGGTTTTACTAACTTAATTAGTTCAGGTATGGATGTGGCTTTTATATATATAATATGTCTATTATATTTTTTTCTAGGAATAGCTTCTAACTTAAATTTTTTTTCTAGTATATTAATTAAAAACAAAACTTCCTCGTATGTAAAGCTATTAGTATGAAGTAATAACCCTTGGCCTGACATCCCACCATCATCCATTATCCAAAAAGCTAATGCCCTACGTGTTAAGTATCTTCCTAAATTTAGGGGTACTCTTTTTATTTTTTTATCATTTTCAATTGTATAAAACATATTATATATCTTCAATAAATTTGGTGATGTGATTGTCCTAAATCTTAAATATTCATGTATATTTCCACGAGAATCTTTAGTTTTCCTTATAATAGGTACAGCAAAAGGTTGTGCATACCCCCAATGTAAAAAAATAAAATAAATATAAAATAAATAATTTATATGCTTAACAGATTGTTTAAATGAAAAACATGGATTTATTCCTTTTTTCTGTGACTCTCCACTACAATCACCTAGTAAACTTCCTATTAAAATTTCTTGAATTTTGATTGGTACTTTCTCGTTATGTAATTTAGGATTTATTCTAGGATAATTAAATGGATTAGAATATCTTTTTCTAATTTTACCCTTGCTAGTATATTTCAATGGGTTATTTTTATACAATGGATTTACATAAACCTTTTTAGGCTTTTCTTTTTTTTTCTTCAGAACTATATTTTATTATACCCTCTCCAAAAGAAGGACCCTCTTTTTTTAGTATCAATATTAATATAGTCAATGACAAAATTAGCTTATAATTTTAAGGACTTTATATTTTATTTCTAAATTTATAAAGAATATAATTTTAATAAATTATATGATGTAAAGTCTCTGAAGTAATATATATAATTATATTACTTGCATATTTAATAAGTATTTACTTTATGTCCTTAAAATCTATGCATATAATCATATTCATAATAACGCGGCGAAATTTCGCCGCGTAATTTAGGCCAAAATTTTCAACCATAAGGTAATACATAACCTAAAAAGGCTGTCAAAAATTAAATACTTAACTACTTAATTTTTTCGACTGTACATTGAGCATCCTTTCAGATACCTATTAATGAGCCAGTCTGTAACGATTGTGATTTCAATCGATGATCTTAAGTCATTACTAACTTTTAACCATATTCATTAACATTACCAGATAATATTTATACATATTATCTTATACTTTCTTTAAGTATACGTCCCCGGCCCCGGCCGCTATCGCGGCCGGGGGCCGGGAAAAGATTTTAAATAATTATTAATTTAAATATTAATTTTTATTTAATTTGGCCACATATTTATATTAGCCATCATTAGGAAAAAAATAATAGTTCCTATCACTCAAACACCAATTCTAGGAGATCGATAGCTACCGTAGTATAAACCACGTGCTATGTGAAGATAAACCGCAACAAAAAAGAATGATGCCATATTTCCGTGTGTATATCTTAATAGTCATCCGTCATTTACATCTCTCATGATCATAATTGTAATTATATACTATATTTCCTTTAATATATAATTTAGGACTATATCATTTAATATAAAACAAAATAAATTTAGTTTTATTAAACTTTATTACTAGTCTCTGAAGTACTTTTTTTATACTTGCTGATTATACTTAGTATTTCCCAGCATTTTTTAAAGTTTAACGAGCACATCCTTTTAAATGTAACAATTATCTTATATAATTTAATCATAACATATATAGGATAGGTATTTTCGTTTCATAACAATTATATTGTAGGTATTTTCCGTTTAAATATATATTTCTTACCTTTAAAATATAAAACTTTACTATTATTTAATCTTCTAGATATTTTTTTGATATCTACTTTAAAATATATAGCACATTCTTTAATTGAATTAAATGTATTAATTAATAAATCTTTTTCATTAAAAACTTCAACTTTCACATTTCCTCTTCCTCTTAAATATACACCTTTTGATTTTATATATATTCTTCCATCACTATGTATTTCGTAATTACTAGGTGCTTCTTTTAATTTTTCTATTCTTTCTTCTAAGTCTTCAGGTAAAATACTTGGTATATTTGTAGACAATCTTCTAGTATTCATTCTACTATTAATCAATAATATTATGTCTTGTCCTTCTTGTGTTAAATGTTTACCTTGTATAATATAATTCAATATTGTTTTTCAATCTATATAATCTTTTTCTTTTTTACTGAATCATATTAATTTATCAAAAAACGGAACTAAAATATATCTGATATAGTGCATATCATTTACCCTTATATGTGTCATTGGTTTAGATCTTATATTTTTTGCTTTTCTATCTAAAACATGTTTTACAAACTTAGTCGTATGTCTTTTTTTAATGAGAGTATCAACATTTGGTAATTTTAATAAATATTTAGTAACTGCTTCAATTACAGGGTATTCACTTTTTGTTTGACCTAGACCGAATTCTAAATTAAGACTCATTTTAGTTTTTTTCAAACAAAAATAACCTTCTCCTTCTACAAAACCTAAAAGCCAATAAGGTGTAATTAAAATTTTATGATTACTAGCTTGTTTAAAATTAGTTCTTTTTTTATTCATTGAATTTTTAAGATCTAAAATTTTTTTGTATACATTAAAAAGATCTTTAGTTGTATTTTTTTCAGATCTTGTATATCATATAATATATGCTTTTTTTAAAGCTATATAATTTAAATATTTAGTTGTGTTAAGAGATATATTGTCAAATATAGTAAATAAAAGATGAAGTTCTTTTCCTGTTACATTATACGACGCGAAATGACTATAAGTTCATACTTTACCCACTTTTAATTTTTGTTTTATTATTTCTAACATAGGGGTATCGTCTTTATGTAAAAATATTTGGAATTTAAAATTGAAATTATAACCAGACTTATTTTTACGAACGATAATAATAAAACATCCTTCTCCATCCACTAATCCCCTAAATCATTCATAAAAATTTTCATCACTTATATTTTTATGAATGTTTAATTCATTAACACTTTTATTTAGACTACAATTATTATTTTCTATATATCCTTCTGTATTATTTATTAAGAAGACAGGAAACTTTATACCTTTGTCACATATAACTTTATTATACCTTTCGTGCTCTGCACTTGAAAATGCTAATTCCGCTGTTCCTGCAAAATGCATTGCAAGAAAAATCCCCGTAATTATCTGTACAACTAATGATAATCCCAGTAAACTACCGAAATTATACAAGTAGCTTATACTTGAAGGTTGAGGACTATCTACTAAATAACTATTAAATATTGTTAATACTGGATTTGTTTTAAGTATTCTCATTTTTTTTTATTTTTTTACTTTATCAAGACTTTAGGTCAAGACAACATACGTACTTATATTTTTTTGAACCTCAATTTTTAATTAGATGTCGAATAGACATTATAATTAATTTGAAAATTATATTAGTATATTGGTTTCTTAATATAATTATATATTTATTAATATATATCTTAAAAATATATCACTTATACCCTCTCCAAGAAAAGGTCCTTTAATTATCCCCACCTCTTAGAGATGATGGGGGTAATCAATTATAAATTTAAATTGTAAAGATTAAACCTAGATATTAATAAGCTGTTTCTTGTATTAATTACTTTAACTAACTACTTCGTAATAAAGGTCCTTTAATTTCATGTCATTTAGACCCGTATATTTAATTATATTATTACTAATTATACAGGTTCCAATATTATCTTACTTTCTATAAATTCAACCAAAAAAATCTCTTTTATTTATTACTTAATTTTTATATAAAAATTACTGACTTTCCCTATAAATAATAAATTATTAATATTAATATTCTATTAATATTAATAATTTAGTCTATAAATATTTTATATCTAGGTTATACCTAATTATCAATAAATAATTAAATTATATTATCTATCTTAATAAATACCACATAAAACCCCATTTTCCACAATACACACTACTTTTTTATTCAATTATCTTATATTTAATAATTATTAAATATAAAATAAATTACCCCATTGAAGGGAGGGGGTGGGGGCGGAACGAAACAAGATCCTAAGCTAACACCTAGATATCGACGTATACGTTCTATATTCACAAAGAAATAATTTCATAGAATGTTGGATCATCTATGAAATCATTAAGCAAACTAACTATACAATTTATAAATTTATCTCGAGAATCCTAATATTTAGCATTAGTAGCAGCAGAACTAATATATAAATACCTTTTACTTTTTAGAATCCTCACTATCTTAATTCATAATTGATGATATAGACATTTTACTATTATTAAAAACCGCTCCACGAGCTCTTTGAGTTGGTGAATTATTCATAGGTCCATTTATTAATGTCCCTGATGCCCCTGGTGTTCCTGATGTTCCAGCAGTACCTGGTATTCCGCCTATTTGATCTAATATCGAAGCTCCTTCACCTGATCTCCCTGGTGTACCTGGTCTTACTGGTGTACCTGGTATTTCTGGTGTACCTGGTCTTCCTCCTATTTGATCTGATATAGGAGCTACTTCAGCTGGTGACGTTAGACGGGCTGCTTCAGCTGATGCATTATTAAAAGGTCCATGCCGCAATGTTCCTTGTATTTCCCTACTTTGTTTTATTGTTTCTTTATAATCTTCGTATCGCTCTATTAAATCAACTATCTTGTTATGTAATACAGTTATTGTTATTAGATTATATTGCTCATCTCCACCCTTTTTCCTTATTGCGAATGCAGCAGCATTCGCAGTATTATTCCTTATTCTATTAAATATTTCAGAAGGATGATTCTCTAGCAAAGTCATAGTCGACTCTCTAATTTCATTTAATTTTGGACCTACAGAAGCACTAATTACATCATCACGTTGTTTCATAAGTTCTAATGAAGGGTTTAATTCATTCATTATTGTACTTATCATATATAGATTAATTAATGCTCAAGAATCATTCCTTGTAAATATTCCTACAGGAACATAATATTCTTTCCCCGTCGTTCTTTCTACTGCTAATAGTTTAAAATCAGCCTTATGGCTGATTATTCCATCAGGATCAAGTACTTTTTGAGTAATTACCTTAGAAAAATCTTGAAAGCTCAGAATAAGATCTTGTTTAGCTCATTTTAAATAAATTTCACTCACATCATAAGGATTTAATCCTGATTTATATAACAAATCCTTTACCGGAGAACGAGTTGCTATATAATCTCTTTGATTAGGAGTCAAACCCCCAAAGAATATCTTACTCTTATCATAAGAAATCTCTACATTCAGATAAGCTGGATTATATTCAAAAGGTACTATTTTTTTAATATCTTCTAAAGGAGATAAACACCTACCTATGGACACATTTTTGACCAATCTATTCATGGGTATTTCATTTTGATTTGTATTATCTGGTACTGCATTTAAGTCAGGATTTGCAAGAGGGGGTACTACTGCCATTTTTCCTAAAATTTTTAATATTTTTAAACGAGCTCCGCCTCCTCCTTTACTCATTATATTATCAAAGGTAGGGGATGAGAAAATTCTTCTTAAGAATGCTATTAACCATTCTCACCCTAACTTCAAAAATTTATTATATACTTCTGAACTTAATTCACTTATCCATAAAACAAATGATACATTATATTTTGTAATACATATCCATCCCATTTTTTTAGATACTAATATATAAACAGGAGGAATAGGTACTATAACATCCACAACAATAGTTAGATTTATTACTAAAGGGAAGTATTCCCATCTTTTAATACTTTTATCTGTTATTTTTTTTATAATTAAATTAAGTGTAGCTATATTAATTCTCATAAATGCTATAAAAACTATAGCGTTATTTAAGTTAAAGTTTAATTTTATTTCATCTAAATCACAAATATCTAAATTGAGTACTAGCTTTATAATATAAATCACACTATAAGCAGGTAAACCGATACATAAAATAGAGAATGCTATATCTCCTAATTTTATTAATCATATATACTTTGGTGATACTTTTTTTAGATCAACCCGACTATAAATTACACAATAATTAAAAGCACTTTTTATACTTATACATGTTATTGATAAAAAGAATAAAATTAATAATCATTTAAAACAAGGATTGACACTAATAGAAGTCCAATTAAAGTCACCCTTGAATATATTCGAGATTTCAGATATAAAATCATTATAATCCCCAGCTAAAATTCATGGAAAAGCTGAAAAACGGAATGGAACTTGAAAGTTTTTCCCTTTAGTTATCATCTTTCTGACATTAAAAATAATTGCTTTTATTAATAAAAAGATACGGAATCTACGCGCGTGCACAGAAGAATCAATAAAAAATAATACAAAGGGCAATACTATAATCGAGCAAAAAGAAATAATTATATAGAAAATTGGATCATTCATGTAATCATTAAACAAACTAACTATACAATTTGTAAATGACTCTATCTCATTATAATAGTCAGCACCAAAACTTAAACCTAAATAACTTCTTGTGTTATTAGTAGATCCATTATTAGATGGATCAGAATTAGACATTCTATTAGCGGGTCTACTAATATTATCATTATCCTCATTATTAAGCAAGGCATATACAGACATTCTACTAGCCGATGTATTATTATAAGACTCATTATTATTATTATTATTGTTAAACTCATTATTATTAGAGTTATTATTATTTAATCCATTATTATTAGAGCTATTATTATTTAACTCATTATTGTTAGTGATATTATTATTAGACCCATTGTTAGAAGGTTCATAATTAGACATTCTACTACCGGGTCTGCTTACACTACCTTCATTTTCAACATAATCAGACATTCTACTAGTTGGTCTGCTTATGTTAGGGTCATTATTAGAATGCTCAGACTCAGGCTCAGACTCACATAGTTCTACCGTTCTAAATATATTATTTCCCACAGAACTTAAAATAGGACTAACTTGAGCTTCAGAACCTCGACCTCCTCCCACAGGAGCACTTTCAAGACCCGGATTATCTGCAGCGGTCGGTAGAGCATTTCTAATCCTTAATCCATTTAATTGATTAGCTCACATATCAAAAGGTTCCCCATTAGGATCGGACAAAGGCGATAAACGTAAAGTACCACTCGGGGTTGTGTTTTTTAAATGAACATAATCAGTAATTTCCTGTTTAAATTCAATTATACATTGAGCAAACGTTGATTCTAATTCGTCTTTTTTATGATCAGTTGTATCTCTAAGTCTCTCTATTAGGGTGTCAACATACGATTTAACTGGCCTAGTTAAGTCATCAATAACAAGATCAATAGGTTCAATTAATATTGATCTTGTTAAATCTTCTTTTCATTCTCTTCAATATTCTTCAGTAGCTCATTTCGGGTCTCCACGTCCCCCTGCGATTTTCTTTATAAGTATTAAATCAGAATTTATATTCTCCAAATATAAACTTAAAAGATACAACTTTCGTACTAAATCATAATAAGTCTGCTGTATTGCCACTGGTTTATACGTTTGGTTACCAAATTCATCAACATGTAATAACTCTATTTTAGATGTGCTTCTCCGTTTTTCTTCCGGATCCAGAATATCACGAGTTATTACTTTTAATATATTTTCATATTTTCTAATCAGATTTTCTTCACTTCATTTTAATTTTATAGCTAATATATCAGGAGTTTCTAATCCCGAAGCCAATAAGTACTTATCCATAGAATCTTTGGGTCAATTTCTTACTTGATAAGAAGAGAAACTTAAATAATACTCACGACATATATCATAAGTAGTAGAACTGACTTTACTCCTTACTGGATCAGGTGAAAATGGCATCGCATTATAATTAATACCGAGAGGTCTAACTCGAATTGGTGATAAAGACCTTCCTACAGCTCTATATATAGTATTACTTCATCCACCACGGCCATATCCGTGAGAATGGCTGCCTTGACCTCTGTTAACTCTTTGGCGACCTCTTTGATTACCTCGACCTCTTTGTACCTCAGAAGATCGAGCTTCTCTATTACTAGGTACCGATTCCTGATTTAGACTTTGACCACCTGGAGTTGCCAATGGTCCACTTGCATTTGCCAATGATCCCAACCCAGCCAAACGGCCTTTTCATCCTAGTTTTAGTAAACCAGATTTAACTCAAGGTACTCCTATTATTTCTTTTAAAAAACTTAACAAAAGAACTAAATTTAATTCAGATATAATAAAAGCAATACTATCAATAATAAACACAATAAGTAGAATTTGGATATTAAAATGATAATATTGACCGATTACTGTTATAATTAATAAACTTAATGCTATAAAACCGATAATTAAACTTATATATTCTTTTCAATTAATTTCAGTTTCTTCAATAATTTTAATTATTATAGTTAATGTTGTTAAACAATTTCTTGTAAATACCATAAATATTATTATACTAATATCTAATTGTATAAGTGACAATAACTCGACTCCTGACTCTCCTTTCATATATGCTATATAACCAATTATTTTTACAAAAAGTAACGTACAATAACTAGAAAAAGCAATACATAATCATCCAAATAATCAATTTGCAAAATTAACTATTAATGGCTTTTTTAATCTTGCTTTAATTATATCTAATTTAGCATATTTATCACATTCTATAACATATTTTCATAATTGTCAACTAGTTAAAATAGATAAAAGAATAACTATAGATGCAAAGATATAAGGATGATTATGAACCATTTCAGATATATTTATATCTGTATTGCTTGCTGTTGTCAATGGTAGAACAACAGCATACCTACAACTACCTTTTGATCTTTGAATTCATTGTAGTATTATTTGCAATTTGTTAACAAAAAAAAACCATAATCATTTTTTTTTTTTGTTAGGAGTTTTCGTTTTTAACGGGTTTAGCCGAAAATATATTAATGTTCTTACTATATAAGATCTGATTAATGTAAAGAGACAGAATCCTTTATATATGAAGAAGTTAATATACTGTATACATAGCTTTGTATTCCTGCAATGGCTAACTCCAAACCCAATATTCCAGTAATCAACAAAAGGGCTGACAAACCCGCTGACAAAACTGTAAAATAATTTGCTGACAAAGCCAAAAAACCGAAACCTGCTAATATTAATAACAAAAGGTGACCACTTATTAAGTTTGCCCCTAATCGAATACCCAAACTTAACCCCTTTGCTATATAAGATATTAATTCGATTAAGGCTAATAGTGGCACGAGCACCAGGGGAGTTCCTTCTGGCAAAAAAAGGGCAAAAAATTTTAAAGCATGTAATACCAAACCCAATATTGTTACTCCATATCATATACTAGAACTCATTGATAAAGTACTTATTAAATGAGCTGTTGTTGCAAAGTTATATGGTATTAACCCCATTAAATTACTAAATAAAATATATACAAATAATACAAATATAAATACAAAGAAATATAATCCTACTAGTGAACCTATTTGTCCTAATACCATATTATAGATAGTAAAATATATAGCTTCAGTACTAAAGGATCACCCATTTATTTTTATACTGTCTTTAAAACTTCCATAGATATAATATAATAATATAAAAAATACTACTAATCCGATATATACAAATATATTTGTTATTAATCCTATTGGTGTATAATTTAATCCTAAAAAATTTCCTAAAAATGGTTTAATCTCAAATTGATCCATAGGAGAAAAAATCTCACTATTAAGATTCAATATTTCATTAATTCCTAAATATTTTTTTAAGATTGTTTCTACTCAGGAATACATTAAAGTATTTTAGTCTTATCATCACGTTTTATTTACGTATCACATAGTCAGTCTCACTTGATCATTTTTTTTTCTCTCTCATTATTATAAATATTAACCCCTAATAACCAATTAATCCCCCCCCCTGTATCACGTTATTAATAAATACCCCGGAAAACTTATTAAGAAGTTCCCTACAAAACAATTTAGTTAACTGGAAATCATATATCATTTATTAAAATTAATTTTACCATTACCTCCGATCTGATCTCTTAGAAACCCCGTCAGCTTAGAAACCCACGTGGCCAAAGCCACGTGGGAAATTAATTAATAATAAAATGAGGTTTAACTTAATCAGCTTAACCTTCGGATATAAGAAACTATAATAATTATGATATTTTTAATATTATTAAGACATCATAATCTATTCGACTATAATTTTATAATTCCCATCTCTAAGATAAGAGAAGAGAAGGATACATTAGTTTATATTAGATAATATAGTTATATATAATAACAATTATATAAATAACTTACTGTTGAGATTTGAACTCACATATCTTTATATTTATTCATTTTGATTATTTATAACAATTTATAAATATAAAGCACTTTTCCTATTAAGTTAAGTAAAGTGAGGTGTAAAGGATTTAATTATTATAAATAATTTTTTATTATAAATAATAATAATCCGCTTTTTTATAACTCTTCAATAAAATAATTTAAATATGTTAGATTAAAACATATTTAAATTATAACATTGATGATTATATTCAAAAACTGGTTAACGGGTACTCTGCTATTTTTTAGAATCTTCACTATTTTCATTCATGATTGATGATATAGACATTTTATTATTATTAAAAACCGCTCCACGAGCTCTTTCAGTTGGTAAATTATTCATAGGTCCATTCCCTAATGTTCCTAATCCCCCTGATGTTCCTGATGTTCCTGGTGTTCCTGGTCTTCCTGGTGTTCCTGGTCTTCCTCCTATTTGATCTAATATAGGAGGTATTACTCCTTTTTTATAGTAGTTTTCATAATCTAGGGTTGAACTTATAAACTTCTCTGATTTTTCTTTAACTTGATTATATATAGCATCATATTCTTTTCCAACAATACCTCTTGCTGTTAGTCCAGTTTTAACATCATTTTGAAGAAACCGTAACAAAGTTCTTAAATTCTCTTCAGGACCCGCTGTTATATGGGGCTTCACGTGCGAAATTAATCAGTTATTTAATATTATACTACTATAAGGTTCCTCACCTATTTTCACCAAAAATCTCATATTGCTATCTAATTGATTTGAATATCAACTTATAGCATACAAAGGTTTCATTCCCCAACTTGATAATTGTAGAGCGATGCCCTGTTTATATTCATGTCCACTATCCCAAGGTAATCATAACAGATGATAATTCACAGGGATGACGGCACGAGGAGTGACCATTACCTGTTGCATTACTAGACTAGTCAGATCTCCATAATTTATAATGCGATCTTGTCTATTTCATTCAAATCTTATATTAAACTGAGATACAATATCTAACCCTGATGCAACCAAGATATCCGTACCCTCACCTAGTGAAATGTGTTTCCGTACAGCTGGACTCAGGCCTTCATACAACTTTTTACACGCATTAAAAGATGATTCTGTATTTACTTGTAAATCTCGGGGATTATGCTCAAATATTGGTATTTTACTTTGATTTGAAGGAAAAGGTACAGAGTCATTTAATAATTCAGACAATCGGAATTTAGCCGGACCTAGTGAACCTGGGTTAGATCTATATGGTAAAGCATTTCGATCCGTATTAATTGGAGGTACCATACAAAAAATAACTCTTAATATTTTATATCTGCCTCCGCTCATTGTAGTTTTTATTCCTATTCCTTTTAAACTTTCCAATATAATTGCTCATTCTAATTGATATATAATATAAATTATAAGATCAACAATAAATACAATTACTATTTGGAATGAAAGACCAAACATAGGGTATCCCATTACAATCAAAAATATTGTATATCCTAATCCTAAATGGAAATAATCCCTTCATTTAACTTCAATCTCCTCAATTATTTGTATTATTATAGTTAATGTTGTTAAACAATTTCTTGTAAATAACATAAATATTATCATAATTATATCTAATTGTACTAATGGCAATAATTCAGCTCACCCATTTATATGTGCAATATATAAAACCCCTTTCAGACAGACTAATCCACAAAACCCGAGAAAAGCAATACATAATCACCCAAACATTCATTCTCCTAATTTAACTAATCATGCCTTTTTCAACCTTGATTTACTTATATCTAATTTAGCAAATTTCTCACACTTTTTAACATAATTATACAATTGTCACCCTGCTAATATGGCTACAATGACAGAAATAAATGCATAAAAATATTGATATTTCATTTTTTTTTTATTTTTTTTTTTTTATTAATACTTTAATCCCTTATATAGATATGTAAATTATAACTATATATTTGGATTCATAATATATGGGATATTGAATAATAATAATTCCTGGAGTGAAAATTATTATTATTCTATAGCCCGCACCCCTGGGGGCGGGGTGCGGGCTACTCGCACTCGAACTCGTCGACCCCCAACCCTAATATAGGGTTTGGACCCCCAACCCTAATATAATAAAATATTAATATATTTTATGCGATTTCCATAAAGGGTTGGGGGGTTTGGACTGAATAAGAATAACCCCACCGGCAAATTCGGTTTACTTGCCGGGGGGGAGGGGGGTTATCCAATTGTCCATTTTTCTTATTAGAAAAGAGATAAACCTAAGGTTGCGTAAAAAAAAGGACTCCTATCATTATTCAGTTGATACTACTAAAACTAATAATTTTATATTTATATGTTTACATAAGTAAATTTTTAATTTTCGTATATAACAAGCTCTATCTGAATATATTCGAAAGAACATAAAGTTTTCTAAATTGTTCTTTAGGATCATCCAAACCCGGACTCAATGACTAAGGGTGGTCCGGGTTTGGATGGTCCTAATTAAACTCACAACATAACCATTCACTATATAGCCCGCGCCCCTAGTTGCCCGCACCCCCCTGCAAAGCAAGGGGGTGCGAGGCATCTTGACCAACCACCCCTCGAGGGGTGGTTGGACTAATTCAACCCGCCCTCTTCCCATTTTTTTTTGCAAGGGGGCGCGGCATCTAGACCAAACCCCCAACCCTTTATCCTAATAAAATATTTTATGGGGGTTTGGACTAAATTCTTTTTAAAATTTATTATACACCATATAGGTAATTATCATACACCATATGGGTTACCCGGGCTGAAGATTCAGCCCGGAGATAGGAAAAATACTATATATAAATAAATGCATTAGATACAATATTATTAAAACGTAGTACCAAATGGCATCATATCAAATGTATAAAACAAGCATAAAGTAAATATAATATATGCAAATACAAGAGGTAATAATTCTTTTCAACATAAAGACATTAATTGATCATATCTTAATCTAGGGAAAGAAGCTCTTATTCATATATAAAAGAAAACAACTATAATTATTTTGAATCCTAATATATATGATCCTTGTATTTTATCGATTAATATACTTAATGTGTTTAATATAGTATCTTTATCAGTAAATTGAGTGAAATATTCTTGATTAACATTCTTTATATTAAATAAATTATTATTATTATTTCTAAATAAATTAATTACATGTATTAATCCATCATTAATTTTATCTATTAAATCCAGATCTATATCATCTAGATGTTCATCCATATAATCTAGATCAATATCATCAGGATTCAAAAAATGTTGTATATTTAAATCATGAATATATGAATCAATAGCATAATCATAATTTACTACATTATATATTCATGAATATATATTATAATATGCATACATAAATGGTTCATATATAAGTTTATGTAAATCTGGGCAATGATGTCCTCCTAAGAAAAAAATGGACATAAAGGCTGACATTAGAATAAGTGCACTATATTCACCTAAAAAGAAAAAGACGAATATGGAGGCGCCGTGTTCAGTCATGTCGTTAAAAGTAATTAACTATTTTAAATGGATAAAAATTATAATTTAAAATAATTAATGCTAGAAGAACCGTACGGGATTATTACTAATCATACGGCTCCATACAAATAAATACATCTTAGTTATAATATAATTAATATATTATAAATTATTAATAACTTAAAAAAAAAATAAAAATTTGAAATAATTAAATATTGGTTATTTAATTATTTCAACAAATTTTGGATTAGAGTAAAGTAAATATCCCTTTACTTCTATATCAGTATCTATATATTCTCGTATACTTTCAAAAGATATATTTAATTTATTATATGCATCAGTGGCATTCTGAAAAGGAGATCCTAATACCCCCTTTTTTTTCATATAAACATAAATTAAACTTGATTTTCTTCTATGAATCTTTTGAATAGCTAATTTCCGATGACTTAATCCTGTATATATATCAAAAGGAGGTTTCTGAGAAAAAACTAATTTGATCAAATTTGTTAATGACGCAAATTCAAAATTTACATCAGCTTTATGTGAATATCTTGCTGTATTCATGTTATGTCTTAATTTTAATAATAAAGTTCTACCTTCTGGCAATTTTTGATAACCATGAATAATTAAATGTAAACAAATTAATCAGATATAGAAATCATAACCCTTTCTACTTAATAATAGTCTTTTGGCAAAAAAAGGAGCAATCTCTTGAAATATTACATCCTGATCTGTATAAGTAATTTCACATAAAGATCTTTCACTTTTCTTGAATAATAAGAAATTACGGACAATTGAAGGAGGACTAAATAACTCCATAGAACTTTTTTTGTACAAATTCAATCTTTCCTTTCTTGTCACATAATTTAAATATTTTCCAATTTCTTCTAAAATAATACCATTCTTTTGTCCTAAACCAAATACAGTCTTACCTCTTGTAATTCAAAATCCTCCATCTCCTTCCACAAAACCAATTAACCAATAAGGATGAATTTTTTTATAATCAGGCTTAACATAATTAGAAAAAACAGTTCTCTTTGCGTTCATCTGATTTTTATAAACAATTATTTCATCCAAACTATCTATATAAAATTTCTTAATCAAGGAATGACTTTTACTTAAATTTATATCAAATTCACTGAAATATTTTATTCTTAAATTAAAAGCAAGCTTAAAATCATTGAAATCTAATTGTTTATGTGTTCATAAAGGATATTTATCAAATATTGTAATAATATATTTTATATCTTCAATACTTCTAACATCAAATCTCGCCGCATTCTCTTTTTTTCTTACATTTATTCTACCTATATTATTTAATCTTCTTTGTATATACTGCAAAAGAGGTAAATCATCACAATGAAGGTTAATGCCCAATCGAAAACTGTGTTTATAAAAAACTTTCGAGTTTAAGTTAATACTAAAATAACCCTCAGCATCAAAAAACCCAGAAAATCAATATAAAAATTCCTCTTCATTTAATTCCTCATTTTTGTTGGGAGGTCAAAACAAACCTTTGTTTTGACTTATTCGTTCAGTAAATAAAAAAAAATTTTCTAACAAATAACTAATATTAAAAGTTTCAATATCAAATAATCTATCTTCTTCTAAAAAGAAAGGATTAATTTCAATTTTTTTAGTCAATAATAAATCTTTTGTTTTAGCATATTCGTCTCCATTATTATTCAATACTCTATAAGTACAAGTACTGAAAAAACGTTTATTATTAGTATTTAATTGTTTTAAGCAGTATTTATTTGAATTAAAATTAAATCTAAGATCACTTTTTTTAGATAAAAAAAGTGATCTTAAGTTTAAATTATCATTGAATCAATCAATATCTTTAAAAAAAGGAGAAGAATAAATGTGATATTTTTTCTTTCTTCTATTAATATCCTGAGAAGTTAAAAATTGAATAGAACTAATTTGATCCATATAAATTAAATTAGGATATAATTTATTAGATACTTGATTAATAGTAGTTCTATGTTTAGCAGCAAGAGTATGTAATAGGGATCATTTTATATTATAATTAACAAGCGCTTTAACATTAGAATAATTATCACAACAAGAAAAAGTAGACAATAAGAAATTACTGATATTATTATAGAGGATAATTATACTAGATGGTTTATTATTTAGTAATATTCTTCATGCAATTGGTTTACCTTTTATATTTACTAAACCAGTTTGAAATAAAACTTTTTTTGTGTTTTTTATATTTGCGTTTATAATGATAGATCTTTCATTTTTATTTATAATAATTCTAGAATTATTATATTTACTTCTATTATTTAAATACTTTTTAGAATACTTAGAAAAAATATTTGAATTAATTTCATTATTATTAATTTTATTTTTTTCTATTGATTTATTCAACAAGCTAATAGTACTCTGAAAAGAGTTTTTTTGATTTATATCTAAAAAGTTTTCAGAAAGAGATTCTTTAACAGAATTAAAAAAATTTTTATTACCGTTATTAACATTATACATGTTTTTGTCCGACTTCAAAAGAATTTTTTTTTTTATTAAATTTATATATGTCTTAATTAATTTAGTATTTTTTAATTTTACTCATTTTTTTAAAGAAGTTTCATTCCGATTATTTTTTAAAATAATACCTTTTTTTCGTTGTTGTATTATATTACTTCTTTTCTTAACCAGTAATGAAGAGTATTTTAATTTACTTGAAAGTATAACATTAAGAAACACTAAATTATCAGAAAGAATATTTATTAAATTTAAAGAATTATCTTGAATTTTTATATGCAAATTAGAACTAAAGAATACTTCTAATCTTTTCTTTATATTAAGAACATCTTTTTTCGGTCCTTTAAATGCTAATAAAAAACTATCTATATATCCAACAAATCTTAAATTACTATTATTATTTACATTATCATTATTTCTATTCTTAATAATGTTATTTTTAATCTTTAAAATCTCAGAATATAAAGGACAAAAAAAAATATAAATTAATAAAATTGATAAGAGATCATTTGCCGGTAATTTATATCTATTAAATGTCTTGTAATACACTAAACTGATTAAACCTGAATTAAATAATTTATTTAAAATGTCAAATAACCTTTGATCCTGTACATCCTTTTTTATTTGAGATAATATTAATTTTCTATGTATAGGTAAAAAAGTTTTATCATAATTAAAAGAAATAAATCAAGAAAGGTCACTTCACTCGTTTTTTATAAATTGTAAACCTGTATGTCATGATCTATTTTTTCCAAATGCATGATCTAAACCATTATAATTTTTATCAATATAAATATGATATAAGATTAACCTAATTGCTTCACAAACAATTCTATCTCTAACATCTTCGATAATTATAATTTTATTATTTATTAATTGTTTTTTTATTTTTTGTGGATTATATTCACCTGATTTAAGCAAATAAGAAGTTGAAACAAATCAATCTCATTCAACAACCTCATTAATTAAATTCAAATCTTTTAAGTTATTATAAGCTTTAAGCAAAAAATAGGGATTATATAAAAAACTACTTAATTTTCTATATTTTCTATCATTACTAAGATTAATATTCTCTAATATAATATTTTTATTATTAATACCATTTAAACTCAAATGACTTAAATGTGTATCACTATTAATATTAGAATTATTTGTATTCGAGCTACATATAAAGAAATTTTGTGTATCAGGTTTAAATATAACATAATTAGAATCACTTTCAGAATAATTTAATTTATAAAATTCTATTCTACTTAATAATTTTATAATTAAATTAAAACAATAACCTAATAAGCATGTTATTTCAAGTACAGAAATCCATTCATCTCCTACCCCGCGAAACAATGTTTCGCAAACTGAGGAAATCATTTCTAGTAATATTTCACCTGTATTTATACTTCTAATAATATTCATATTTAAAATATTATAGAGATTGTATTCACATCCATTTAAAAGACTTTTAATAATTTCTTCTTTTCCACTCGTCACTGAAGCAATAGTTATTCAACTATTACCTCTCGCAATGGTTTCACCTAACTCGTATGTACAATTAATTAAATTATACTTAAATATGGAATTCCCAGATTCTATAAGAAATATATTATTTCTTTTTGATAATTTTTTATTTATATAAGGGGCTAATCTTTCAGTCGGATTCATAATCTTACTTGTTCAAATATAATAATTATCAAATAATTGTAAATTTATATTAATAATTTCAATTATCTTGTGGCGAAGAGAACCTTTAAAGGGATTCATTAACTTATTCTCATATTTAATACGTTTTCTATATAAATTGCTTACAATACCGATAACACTAGTTAAATCGTTATTTTTATAAAGAATTAATCCTATAGCCCAGGATAAAGCTTTCCAACTTCAGCGAGAAAGAGTGAATCACATTTCGCACAATCCAGCCACTAATTCTGATTCCAATTAATTATTTTTTTTTGTTATTAGTGAATATAGTCCTATAACAAAAAAAAAAGGACTTTATCATTAATATATAAAAATCACTAATAATTATATTAATATATTATTATTTTTAATTTTCATAATTATGTTCATGTTAAGTCTCTAAAGAATATATATATATTTTCTTACATATTTTAATACTCTTGCTGATTATATATTCCAAATCTTAATTATATATATATATATTATTCATTGATAAATAAATTATATACATGGAAAATAATTTCAGCATATTATGAACTTATTATTAAAAATAATCAGAAATGATTATTATATAATAGGCCAAATCTAGCCTCCGGTAAATCAAAAGGGGGTCGATTTGTTTCTGCTAATATAGCTATAAGGAACATTAACGCTATTGGTAATAACGGAAATATATTTCAGACTGCTTGTTGACATTCAACAATAAAGGTTAAACTAAAGGACCCTGAGAACATAATTAATATTAATAAAATGGAAGAAAATACTAATTCATACGAAAGAAGTTGAGCTGTGGATCTTATAGCTCCCATAAATGCGTATTTCGAGTTGGCAGCCCATCCACTTATTAATATACCATACGATCCTATTGAAGAAACAGCTAAAGCAAAAAAAACACCTAATTCATAATCGAATATTGCTAATCCTTCTCCAAATGGAATTATAGCTCATCCAATTAATGCGAATACTAATGTAATACACGGTCCTATCACAAATAATATAGTATTAGATTGTCTTGGAATAATAATTTCTTTTACTAATAATTTTAATGCATCTGCGACTTTAGTTATATTTAATAATATTAATAATAATAATTATACGTGCGGAGCAAATAATTTTATATCTAATTATAATTATTTATTTTAAAATATTAAAGACCATATCATCATGTATAAATTTATATATGTAAGACGTCTGGTCGTTGAAAAAGTATATAATATATTATATTATATTCTTTTTGCTGATTATTTAATAATATTAATCTAATTCTCCCCCAAACACAAAGGATACATAAAGGTGATCGGTGAAGGAAAGATCTGTTAACCCCAACCCTGGTAGGAAGAGGTAGGGGGTAAGAAATGAATAAAAATTAATAAATGTTCCAGCATTTAATCTTATTTATCAACCACTCGCTTTAATGGTTGCATTAGACCTCATACTCCAACAGCATTTGGTCCACATCTACGTTGCATTGATGCCATTATCTTTCTTTCTGCTATAGTAACAAATGCGACTGTCATCAATATTGGTACTAATACTATTAGAATTTCTAATATATTAAATAATATTGTCATTTATTTTATTGTGTTATATATTTTTATTGTTTTTTATTATAAAAACATTATATTTATGATATTATAAATATATATTTATAATATTATTTCAAATATAATTAAAATTTGGAATTTTTAATTATCTTTTAAATATATGATTTATATAATCAATATATAGAATACATATTATTATTCTATATTACTTCAAAAATGGGACTTTTAAATAAGACTCTATTACCCCTCGGCATTTTTGGATATGATAGTGACCGGTGGGGTAAAAAAAAAATGTGTAATATTTAAACGTCAAGAAAAATATACAATTAATCCTAATATCTAAACTTAATCTATATAATGCTAATATAGGATAAGGTTAATAAAGAATATAATTAATAATTACTCCAAATTATTAATTTCAGTAGTATGTGCTTTTTTAACTATATTTAAAGCACCTTCTTTTAATTCATAAATAAATCCTACAATTAATATATAAAGGAAAGCCAATACGTTATTTTTACTTATATTTTGATATTTCTGATATATAGCAGTATAAGGAAAAATTAGAATAATTTCTAAATCAAATACTAAAAATAATAGAGAAACTCTATAGAATATAACATTAAAACGTTCCCGTGTTTGTACGAAACTTGTGAAACCACATTCAAAACCTCCACCTTTATCTAAGTATTTTACACTTAATGAAAAATAAGAATTTATAAATAATAATAAAGCAGCTATAATTAAAGCAGCAACAATAAAATAAAATAAATTACCTATTATCTCTTCAGTATGTAAAGTATTTAAGTTCGAAACCCCATAAAAGGGCAAGATTAAACTCTTTCGACCCGTATTCTCTTTATTCTCTTTTATTATTTCTATTTTTGATCTTTTATTTTCCTGTGGAGTTACTATTTTTACTTTTGGATTACGAGAAGGAATCATCTCACCTTTTAGATCTTGATAAAAAGTAGTACAAAATTGAATTTCTAAAATTTCAAAATTATCTTTACCCATTTTCCTTTTAATTTTTCAATACTCCTTTGTAATTTCTTTTAGATCGTCTGAATTCTTAAGAGGCATTAAATCATTACTCCTATCCTCCTTTGTATTATATTCTATTGATTTGCAATAATTTTCTGTTAGATTTTTAAGAGATAATAAAAAATTTCTATCCTTTTTAACTATTCAATAAACCTTATCATCATATTCATCATTATTATTTATTGCTGTTATAAATCAGAATATTATAATTAATATAATAATAAATAAACCTGAAATAAGATACCAAATATTGATTCCACTTATTTTACTTAATTGTGTTAAAGATTTATTATTTATATTTATCTTTGGAATTATTTTTTTTACTTTAGGACTAGGAAATGTTTTATTTAATCATGCCCATGTATAATATTTAAACTCTAAAATCATAATATTATCTTCACCCATTTTCTCTTTCATTTCTCAATACTCCTTTGTAATTTCTTTTAGATCCCTTTTCACTCTTAGTGGTAATATATGACCGTTGCCCTTTTTTTTACTGAATCCATTTTTAAGACCTGATAAATAATTATCCCCATCCTTCTTTTTAACTATTAAATACGACTTTTTCATATTATAATCACTTCTAATTCATAAAAATAAAAATATAATAATAATAAATAAAACTAAAATAACATACCAAATATTGATTCCACTTTTTTTATTTAATTGTGTTAAAGATATATTATTTTGCGCCTGTCTTTGTGAATTTGAAACTGAAGCAAGCTTTTTTATAATTCTTACTGGTTGAGGACTATCTGCCGTTAATATAATAGCTCCTATCATTCCTAATAATAGCAATACACTTATAATATATATATAAGAATGATATACCGTATATAATACATCCCCTATAGCTGATATTTGTGTAACTCGATTTGCAGCAGAATCTCAATTAGGTACTACCATAAGATAGTTATAATTCTGTAATTCTTCTTCATAATTATACGCAAGTAATTTATTAAACTTAACATCCAAATCTCATACATAGCCACCTTCTGTTATTAATTTATCATCTTCTAGATAGCCAGCTTCTCTTATTAATTTATCATCTTCTAGATAGCCAGCTTCTCTCGCATATTTATCAAGTTCTGCTAACTCATATTTCAACAACTTTTCCTTTTTCTTTATATTTATTAAATCTAATAGCCCCTTATTTATTGAATCTAATAATCCTCGTGTTACTTTGTCATAATCTATGTTTGTTTTTATAGAAGAAAATTTATCTTCTTCTGAAGGAAAATTATTTAATTTTACTAATCAATTTTTTTTTATATAAGAAATTACATCTTCCTCAAATTTTAGAGGTCTTATAGCTCATTCAATATTATTAATCCTTTCCTCCTTACCCTTATTATCTATTGTACGATACAAGAGTTTCTCTAGCTTTAAATTATCGAATTTCTCTATCTTTCAATAATGAGGCATTACTTCCTCTGATATTTTATCTCCATTATCATTTTCTTCATTTAATGAATTTAATTCTGATCTAAGGATATCTGCATGTCTATTAAATATAGTATCACGAATAATTGGTTTTTTTATTATATTTATTGAAAGACTTTTCATTTTAACTATACCAATATTATATAAAATATTTTTTAATGTAAAAAAGAACCCACCTAGTAAGAGAAATAATAAAGGTAGGTAATTATTACTTCTTTTTTCAACAACCTCAATATCAATCATCATAATTACAAATAAAAACAATATAGCAATAGCACCGATGTAATGAACTAGATCCCTGTAACTTTTTCCAATAATAGCTATACAATCTGCCATTGAGAGGAAGATAAGTATACAAACACCCTTTCCCAAACCGGACGTGATAGTTTCCCATCATCCGGCTTTCCCCTTATCCTTGTTTAAATCAATTAATTTATATTCTAGTCCAACCCCCCTTGCAAAGCAAGGGGGGTTGGTCAAGATGTCTCGCCCCCCCTTGCTTTGCAGGGGGGCGAGGGCAACTAGTCCAACCACCCCTCGAGGGGTGGTTGGTAAAGATGCCTCGCCCCCTGGGGATACCCACAGGGGGCGGGCAACTAGTCCAGACCCCCAACCCTAAAGGGTTGGGGGTCTGGTCAAGATGCCCGCCCCCCTATCATAATTAAATATTAAAATATTTTATTCTGGTAGGGGCGCGGGCTATTAGAATTATTTGCCTTGGAATTTTCCTCGATTAGACCAAACCCCGAAGCTGATGGCTTCGGGGTTTGGTTAAGTTGCCACGCGCCCCCTTGCTTCGCAGGGGGGGCGCTGGCAATTAGTCTTATGTTTTTCCATATGGCACTTTCTACATAAAGGAATCTGCTTTCTTTGAATCTTAATCATTATTTTATCAATAGCATCCTTTTTGGGCTCCAAATCCTTTAATCCTCTAATGTGATCTTTTTCTACTCTATACTCTGAACCACAGTTAGAACATATTAGATTATCAAGAGATGCTAATGATATATCTCGGGTATTTACGTATAAAGCTTGTATATTATCTCCTATTTTGTCATTAAATTTTAAAGTTATACCGTATTTGGGCCTAATAAATTCAGCACCTGACGGACTTTTTAAAGAGGATCCAAATTTTTTGTATACTTGGGATTGAGTCCTTAAGTTATATTTAGCTGCCAATAATTTGGCACAAGAACCTTTAAAGATGTGCGTTAAGGTTGAAATTAGATTATTATAATTGTGAACAAAAGAATAAAAATTAGCATAACTCCTGAAAAGACGATTATACAGATATAGAATTTGATCATGATTCAAAGGCATTCAAGAATATTTAGGGCTCGACTTTCCTTTTTTCATAAACTGACTTTCGGTTAAATTCTTGAGAATTCTAACCAAAGGGGCTTCTAATCTTATTTTTAGAGCATCTCTTCTTCTAAATTTTCTTTTTCCTACACCTTCAATATCTCGATATTTTCTATGTCTAGTCCAACCCCCCCCTCGTGGGGGGGTTGGTCAAGATGCCTCGCCCCCTGGGGAATCCCCAGGGGGCGGGCAACTAGTCCAACCCCCCTTGCTTTGCAAGGGGGGTTGGTCAAGATGTCTCGCGCCCCCTTGCCTAGCCCCCCCTTGCTTCGCAATCTTTTTTGTCAGGGGGGCGAGGCAACTAGTCCTAAATAAATAAGTACCTAAAAACATAACCCGATCTTTATTTATATTAGTAATTTTAGTCTTTTCATCATTTAAGTCCAGACCTATATTTTTTAAGAATTTACTTATTTTACCCTTAATTGCCTTAGCATCCGCATAACTTCCCTTAACACCTATAAAAAAATCACCGGCATATCTAACATATGCGATATTTTTATATTGAGGGTCATGGAAATTACTACCCGGTGTTTTATTTCGCTCCTTATTAATCTCTTTAATTAAACTAGTCCAACCCCCCCCTCGAGGGGGGGTTGGACTAGCTCATTTACTACGAGAAGAATAGATGCCTTTGTCAAAGTCTTTTTTTATAGAGAGAATATATTTATCAAATTCATTCATAAATATATTTGCTAATATAGGACTGATTATAGAACCTTGTGATGTCCCTGATTGGTTGGCGAAATAATTTTTAAATTCAAAGTAACCTGCTTTCAGCGATTTTCTAATTATATTAGTAAACCGTCTATCTTTAATTTGATTCTCGATTAATAACATTAATAAATTATGGTCAATATTATCGAAACAATTAGTAATATCTCCTTCTATTACTCAAATTGAAGGTTGAAATTTTTGTTTAGCAAGTTTTAAGGCAGTATGGCAACTTTTAGTCCGCCTAAACCCATGTGATTCATTCTGAAAGCGTGGTTCAAAAATTGCTTCAAGAATCATTCTTATAATTTCTTGTACCAGTTTATCTCTAAGAGGTGCTATTAATAAACTTCTAGACCAATCCCCCGAGGGGGGTTGGGGGCGAGGGCAAATAGATCCTCCTCCTTTTTTAGGTATTTCAACCTTTCGGTATGGTTTGAATTGGAATTTTTCTGTTTTGAGTTCAGTTAAAATATTTTGGAGGATATCTATTGAAATACCGTCTAATGTTTCAGGAGTAATTCCAGGTGTCATATTACCAGGTTTCGATTTTAAATTTTCATAAGCTAACTTTAACATGTCTAAATTACATACTAGACTATATAAAGTTCTATCTACAGGTTTAGAATTCTTGGATTCTTGATTTAATTTATTAAGTCTATCAAATACATTAGATTTAACTGTAGTACTTTCAGTACTATATTTTCTAGTCCAAACCCCCCCAACCTTAAAGGGTTGGGGATTTGGTCAAGTTGCCTCGCCCCCCTGATTAAAATGAAGGGGGCGAGGGCAACTTGACATTAATAATGGACAAGCTGCAACCCTTCCCCTTCTTTCGATATTATTCGAACCGTATAAAGTATATAAATACTTCCTGGGTACTACGGTTGCTCTGAAGCCATTTCGGTTACCCGAGGCAGGTATTCCCGTATTCAAAATATGTGTTCGTTCATTTTCCTTAGGTAGTAAACTCTTTTCCTTTCTTACATTTATTATGTAATTTGTACAATATATTCCCTTATTCAATAGCCGTCTCAGATCGAATAAATATGTAATAATCTTTATACAACCCAGATTATGTCCTACATTTGAGACCAATGGAAAATTTACTTCAAGCAATCCAGCCTTTACCTTAGAAAAAACAGCTTGCGGCATTAGAAAAGTAGGTTGAGTATATCTTTCTCCCGCTTTTAGCAGAGATGCTAAGTTCAGTCCGAGGCTTTCCCTCTCGCCTAACTCTGATGCTGTAATCAAAGGGGAATATTGATTGTATTTTAATAAATACGCGACACATACAAGCAAACGGCGCACCACGACTATGTACGATATTCCTAAATATGTAATACCTATATAAATTAAATAAAAGGCCACTAATATATATAGTACTATTAAATTAAATACAGAGATAATGGCATTTTGAGTTGTAATAACAAATACGCCTGCTATAATTGCAAGTAGAGGTAGTATTGTTTTTAAAACGCCAATAGGAAGAAATATTTCCATACATATTTAAGATACCAAAAATATAAACAACGAATTAACAAATTATTATATATAATAAAAATATATAATATATTTATGTAAAGGTCTTTTTTATTTTTTAGAATTTACTATAATTGATACTTTTTTCAAATAAGTATAAAAATATAAGAAAAAGACATAAAAATATAGGAAAATAGTTGAAATTTGTTAATTAATATTTTAAATATTTATTAATATTAATATTAACTAATATATAGTTAAACACAATACATTAAAATAATGTATCGGTCGGAATTCCGACCGATACATTATTTTTAATAAACTATTTGACATACAAATCGATTACAATAGATAAGATGAAAGATAATTATTATTAATATATTAAATATTTTTTTTTGTTAAATATTTCTTAACTTTTATTTTTAGTCCATCTCCTTATTGAGGTCTGGGTCCTGTGGTAAGTTTTCAATATTAAAAAAGAGATTAATGTCAAATAATGAAATAATATATAAAAAATAATTATAAAAATTCCGGTTAACAACCGAAATTGAGAACGGACGGAATCGAACCGCCTATAGTACAACTAATGGGTTTACAGCCCACCTCCCAAACCAGATGAGAATCATTCCCAAGGAGATTTATTAAAGTGATTATTTCATTATTCAGCTGCAGGTTCCCCTACAACTACCTTATTTCGACTTAACAGACATCAAAATCATACATTAAAATTTCCACAAAAAATCCAGAAACCTTAACATATTTCCCAGCTATTTTTGAGCTGGGAAATATAATTATCATATATTTATAATTCAAAAATATGATAATCTTTATTAAAGCAACTTATCATAAACATTTTACCTTTTATGATAAGAAATCACTTATATGTGACTTCCTCCCTACTTCTTCACACCTCTATCGGGAATATAGTATAATTACTTAGTAAACACGATAAGGGGCACGTCGAGAAACTCAAAGATTTATTTTTTCTTTTATTTACACTTTACAGTGATAAGAATTAATTAGAATCTACACTTTACAGTGATAAAAATTAATTAAAATTTACACTTTACAGTGATAAGAATTAATTAGAATTATATAAGAAAAAAAATAAACCTTAAATATTCTTAAATAGAATAAATAATAATAATACTAAGAATTCTATTATAGATATTCAATCACTAAATGATTGAATAAATATCATGATTTCTCTCATATTTATTTTAAATAAGTCAAGAAACCTCGCGCCCCCGTGTCAAGCAAGGGGGCGCGGACAACTAGTCCTATTATATAATAAAGTCCGAGATAATTAAAATAAATTAACTTAATTTTTAGCCGTTACTTAAAAAGAAAGCATCAATAAATTAATTTTCATTTTTTTCATTTAAGAATATAAATTAAAATCAAGAAAGAATAATGCTTATAAAATCATCCTCCGCTTTTAAGCTTAAAGGGTGATTTTTATAAACAAGTTAAAAAAACTTTTATAACCATTGAATTTATTAAACAAAAGGTCTAGTCTAACAAACAAGCTTATTAGTTAATTATAGGCAAACTTCATTTCCGTGTAAAACCCTTCCTGCACATATCTCTCTCTCCGCCTGACGAGTGGTTAGTACACCCTGGATTTCTATTTCACCGTTACGGTTCTGATAAACGATTACTAGCAATTCCTTCTTCATGTAGCTGAGTTTCAAGCTACAATTCGCACAGTATATCTTTCTTATTTTAAGGATTAGCTCCGATCTTTCCATCATCGCGTCCGTTTGTTAAGAAACTTGCGGCACGTCGGTAGCCCACTTCAACCGGGCCATAATGACTTGTCTTTACCCTCTATTTAAACTAAAGCGGGGACAAAAGAAACACAGGACTTTTATTTACCCTAATATTCCTCATTCCATTTTCTTTAATATACTCACAGTAAGGTCCCCTCGCCCCTATCGGGCTGGGTTCTTCTTATTTAACAAAAAATTTGAATTTATATAAAAATTAACATAGACAAGCAAATCATAATCAATAATTCTATGTCTTTAGATATAAATTTGTCTTTGTAGGACAGAAGGAGGATTTCGCCCGTTTGCGTCGGATTTAACCATACGTCTCACAACACGGACTTAAGACAGCCATGCAACACCTGTAATTATATTTCTTTAAATACTATTCATTCGAAATCTATTCACGAAGTGGTAAGGTTCTACGCGGGTTATCGTATTAAACAACATGCTTCACTGCTGGTCTCCATGGGTCGTCTAATGATTTGGGTTTCCGCCTTGCGACCATACTCCCCAGGTGGTATGCTTAGCACCTTCGTTTCTCTGTGCAATGGCTATTGATATATTTAAATTCATTGGCTATTATTCTTACTCGAAAAATGCATACTACTAATTTCGCTCAATAATATCCACGATTTATTTACTGTTACTAAACTATCTTAACCTACTTTGCCCAAACCCCCAACCCTTTGATAATAAATTATTTTAATATTTTATTATACCAGGGTTGGGGGTTTGGTCTAGATGCCTCCCACCCCTTCATAATTAAATATTAAATTACCAATATAATATATTTAATTTCTAATTAAAGTAATTAAATATTAAACAACCAACACCAATATATTTAATTATGGTAGGGGCCAGGCCTTCTAGGGCAGATTTAGTTAGCAACCCACCCCCTTTATTTATTTCATATTAATTATAAGAGTTACAGTCTTCCCAGACGCACTAAATCTGAACGTATTTACTACAGTCAAAAATAATTTTTATTTAGGATTAAGATAATATTTTTTATTATCTAATTAATAAAGGAAATAGGAGTGAAATCTTAATTCTAAAGATTATAATTAATCTCTACAATTAAGATTATTTAATACACGAATAATTTATTCAATTAATTATCATAATTAGTAATTTCTCTAGACCAACCACCCCTCGAGGGGTGGTTGGTCAAGATGTCTCGCGCCCCCTTGCTTTGCATGGGGGCGCGGGCAACTAGCAAAATTTATCTTAGGAAGAAATAAACACATTTCAGATTATTGGGATAATCTTTATCCCTTGACTTTTTATAATAATTTTTTCACGTTAATTTTTCGTACCATCCCCGAAGCTTAAGCTTCGGGGGTGGTTATATAATAAGAATAATAAAATTAAACTAAATATTGGATTATCTACAATGCAATGATTAATCATTTTTATTAATACCCTCTACATTATATCATCTTTATCATCTAAGTTTAACTTTTTTTCCAATTTCACAACTTTAATATAGCAAGCCTATCTACACAATGGCATACATCGTTTTCTGCTAGGACTACTGGGGTCTCTAATCCCGATCGATACCCTTGCCTTCGTACCTCAGCGTCAGTTTAATATAGTAACATGCCTTCGCCGCTTAGCATCCCCTGGAATATTAAAGTATTGTTACACTCCTTTCTTGGTAATTGGTACTCCTTTTAAACTCTAGTATAGCATTATCAGATTCACCCTCACGTGATAATAAACAGGATTTACTATACCGCCTACGTACCCTTTAGACCCATTAATGACGAATAACGCTTGCCTCTTACGTATTACCGCGGCTGCTGGCACGTAACTTAGCCAAGACTAGGTAGGCCCCTTTATATATTTATAGTAATTCTCTCAAATACATTCCAAGTACCCAATTGAACTGGCTATAAATTTTTGACATTGTTCTTTCTAATGGCTATATTAATAATATAGGTATTTATACTACTACTTAGTGTCATTAAAATAACTGATATCCTTTCAGCCCGCTGAATTATTGCTCGATCCATCAAAAATGGACTGACTAAAAGTGGCATATAATTTAGTTAAACTTAAAATTTGTTTTTTAAACTCCAGTCTTTAATTTAAACTATATAAGATAACGTCATAATCCTCTCATTCCTTAGGGTTTTACCTGCCAATTCAGCACACATTAAGTGGTTGTTTTCACCCCTCTAGGTAGCTGGTTCGACCTTTCGGCCATTGACCAAGATTCCTTACTGCAGGCCACCACATATGTAGCTAGGCTGTTATCTCATCGCCAATGTGGTCGTTCCTCCTTCTGAGATTCGACTACGGTTCCCAGGCTAGTTGAGCTATTACCTCTCCTACTACCTCCCCGTCCCAGGCCTATCCCGAAGCAAAACATTCGTTTAGTCTCCAGTTTTTTATCATTTCATTATTAAGCTTAAACTAAACCCTCTCTTTATTAATAATATATTCCTTACTTCATTTTTGGATACACAATACTACCACATATTACATATTATTATATTAGGTAAGATTACTAATAAATTAATCATTAGTACGAATAATCCAATACTTATTATATATATATTAAGATATATTTTTAATATTTTTTTATCCTTTTTCTTATTTCAGTATTTCTTTATCTTAACCTTAGTTATGTTTATATAACACCTCCTTCTTCGGAACCCCAAATATTTAAATAATACATTGTATTATTTAATATATTCCAACATTAACTAATTAAGATACACTTTTCCCTTATTTTCTTTAATAATTACTTTTCACCTTTAACAATTATAAGGTATTTAACCTCTCTCCGGGGTAACGTTCCTGACTTTACTCACCAGTTCACCACTTCCTGTTCTCTTCTTAAATAACACCTTAATATACTACTATTAATTATATATAATTAATTATATAAATTTAAAGTTACATCTGTTTATTGACATCACTTTATCTTTATATTTTTAACAACATATATCTAAAGTTATATATAAATATACTATATTATATTAACTACGTATTATATTATACCTTAATATATATTATAATTCTGATACTCTTAATATAATATAAACCTTTTGTTGTTGTAATATCACCATGAACACTATATTTAATTATTAATTTTCCATTCATCACTACCCACAATAATTTAATTAAATAATAGGTCTTATTCTCGACCGATATACCGTCCCCTATTTATATAAATATATTAAGCCCATCATTATGCCTCAATACTTAGGACGTACGATTCGCATGTATTCAAGCCCCTAAATAGCGTTCACTCGGAACCATCATCAAATACTAAATATTTAGAGCTTTATCTCCGGCGGCATCAAAGGCCGCCGCGATAAAGACATGGCATGCCCTCACACATTTTTTTATTTATTTACATAATTATTTATTATAATGGAATTCTTATATAAATAAATTATGATATTTTTAATACCATTAAAAATATCATAATTTATCCCCTTATCATATTTTTAATGATATAGGGATAAATAATATTTAATGGCTGGGCTTATCATATAATATATTTTTTATTAAGATATTATATAATTTCAATTTATTTAACTTATATTAAATAAATTATTAAATGCAATATTACCACCCCCGAAGTTCAGCTTCGGGGGTGGTAATGAGTCGTCAAGAGGAATCGAACCTATATAAAAGCATTAACAGTGCTCTGCTTTACCATTAAGCTATAACAACAGTAGATATTATAATTTATATGTTTAATTATAATACTCCTCCTTGCGGTGGCTAGCCAACCTCTTTATTATTTTATAATAAATTATTAATGACCGAGGAAAATTAATGCACAGATAATATTCTTGTATTATCTTTATTAACTAATAATTGCAACTTTTAGAATTAATGAATCCCATATTAAATAAATAATTTGTATATTATATACTTATCTTATATATTGGTAAAGTATATGAATACTATTTTTTTCTAATATGGTATTCACTATTATTTAAATTACATCAAATATATAGCATTTATTCAAACATAATAGGATAAATAATTTATAAAAATCAATAAAAAAAAATAAGAATAATTTTTAAATTATGTTTCCTTTTTTGTATTATTACTTTTTATCTTACTGTTCTTTATGTTTAATTATAATAAAATTTAACTCATTTTATTTCATATATTAGAATAATTATAAAATAATATGATATAACAATTACATATATAACCATGTCTAATGTCTATTTAAATACCTTCGGCCGCTAATTCAACCAGGGGTATTATTACTAATTAATCTCTAGCGGCCGGGTTCGGACGGAGTATATTAATAAGAAAATCAATATATATAAACTTCTATCCAAAAAAAAA
>Ga0182015_10000442_pt1 | contig 59120 bp, 58 predicted proteins | sample 712P3MmetaG_FD_120478 | JGI IMG/M metagenome (GOLD analysis project Ga0182015, IMG submission 120478) | Permafrost microbial communities from Stordalen Mire, Sweden - 712P3M metaG | ecosystem: Environmental > Terrestrial > Soil > Wetlands > Permafrost | place: Sweden: Stordalen | collected...
CTCAATCTCATCATCCACAGGCACATGTTCTTTGGAGATCACTTGGAAACTCTCAGGCCAGAGCCGCCGGACACTAAGGTCAGCGGAGAAATCCTCTCTCAAGGTGACCATAATTTCGTGAATGCCCTTTCCTTGAAAGACACCTTCGCTAATGAAACTGCCGATTTTAGTCGAGACGAGATTGTAAATTGGGACGGTACGGAACCAATTGTTGTCTTCGGCAGGGCTACCTACAACGATAGTGCGGGGAATCGTTACTGCACCCCCTATGCAGTCCGCTATCTGAATGCGAGCGCGTGGGAGATCGTCTCTGTGCTGACAGACACGAGAACGCATTCGTCCCGTAATATCACAGACCTGTGTCCACCCGGCACTGGGAATCTTTACTAATCCAAGCCCTGTCACGGCAATTAAGACTAGCGACAAAAGTACATGTGCGTCAACTAGGTTATTGCCTTGCTAACGTGATGATTTCAATAGGGGGCATGGGGTGGGGGGGCAGGAGAAGTATCTCGGAACACGCCCATGGCACACCCACCAGTCGCACTTCCGCAAGCCTCGCCCCAGGATTTATTTTCAGAATTTACTTTGGGGCTTACTGTGATGGGAAACACACAGCTCGTCGCTCCGCGCGCTTGCACGCGACTTCACGTAGCGCATGTTACCCTCGTCGTTCATGCCCGCCACCCCCCAAGTCGCCACCGCCGCCTACGGCATGGCCGCCGTCCTGGCCTGGGGCACCAGCGACTTCCTCGGAGGCTACGCCACCCGCCGCGCCAACGCCTTCCTATTCACCACCATCGTAAACATCGGCGGCCTGCTTCTGATGGGTACGCTAGCCTCCGCGGCTCACGTGACTTTCCCATCGGGACGCAGCGCAGCCTGGGTCCTCGCCGGCGGCATCTCCGGAGGAGCTTCCCTCGCCATCTTCTATCGCGCCCTTTCCTCCGGACGAATGGGACTAACCGCCCCCGTCGCCGCCGTCCTCAGCGCCGCAATCCCAGCAGTCGTTTCCATGTTCACGGAAGGCCTACCCGGCCGGATTCCCATCCTCGGCTTCATCTTCGCCGCCACCGGGCTCTGGCTCATCACCCGCTCCGAAGACGGCAGTACTCCCGAAGGCATCGGGCTCGCCGTGGTCGCGGGCATCGGCTTCGCCGGATTCTATCTTTGCGTCCGTCAGGCCGGTGACGGGTCAGCCCTGTGGTTCGCCACGCTAACCCGAATGGGTGGCCTAATCATCACCGCTGTGATCGTCCTGCTGAGCTGGAATTTTCGCGACATCACCGCTGCCGGCGTGCGCTGGGGCCTACTCACCGGTTGCATCGACTCCCTCGGTACCGTGCTGTTCGTTCGCGCCAGCCAGACCGGACGTCTCGACGAAGCAGTCGTCATCTCGTCGCTCTATCCCGCCGTCACAGTGCTGTTGGCTCGGTTGTTTCTGAAAGAACACTTCACCCGCTGGAGATTCGTCGGCCTATTGGCCGCGCTGGCCGCCGTGCCTATGATCGCGGCGCAATAGATCCGATTCATTCTCTATTCTAGAATTTGAGAATACAAACCATGCCCCTTGTCGAAATCCGCAATCTCACGAAGATTTATCCGCAAGGCAAATCTGTCCTTGGCGGAAAGTCCGGGAGCGAAGTCCGCGCTGTCGACGACGTCTCGCTCGACATTCACGCCGGCGAAACCCTCGGCCTCGTCGGCGAATCGGGCTCAGGCAAGAGCACCCTCGGGCGCTTGATCCTGCGCCTCATCGAACCCACCACCGGCAGCATCCGCTTCGAGGGCCGCGATCTGCTCTCCGCCCGCTCCGGCGAAATGCGCCGCCTGCGCTGTGACATGCAGATCATCTTTCAGGATCCCTTCGCCTCGCTCGACCCCCGCTTCCACGTCGAAGACATCATCGCCGAGCCGCTTATTATTCATGCGATGAATGGAAGGAATCGGGAAGGGCACGACTTCAGTCGTGCCAATTCGGGGTCGGGAACGAGCCCGGCTTTAGCCGCTGGGGGCCAGCCTTCCACGCAAGCCGCCCGCCGCGTACGCGTCGTCGAACTCCTCCGCGCCGTGGGCCTCGACGAATCCATCCTGCAGCGCTTCCCCCACGAATTCAGCGGAGGACAGCGCCAGCGTATCGGCATCGCCCGCGCCCTCGCGCTGCGTCCCAAGTTCATCGTGGCCGACGAACCGGTCTCCGCGCTCGACGTCAGCGTGGGCGCGCAGATCGTCAACCTGCTCGCCCAACTACAGCGCGACTTCGGCTTGACCTATCTCTTCATCTCCCACTCCATGCCTGTCGTGCGCTATCTCTCGACGCGCATCGCCGTGATGTATCGCGGCAAGATCGTTGAGATCGGATCAACTGGGCAGATCACCGAGCGCCCCCAGCATCCCTACACGCGCAGCCTGCTCGAAGCCACGCCGGAAGTGGCGGTTTGATATCGCGGAACATCCCAGCACCCGCGATCTCGCTGAATTGGAATATTGCTTCAGGACGAACTCTCGGCTTGGGAATAGAGCGCCCACGCGCTCGCCAAATCCTGGACGACATGGCCAAGGGACTTGTAGACGGTAATCTCCTCTGCCGAGCGGCGCCCTTCGATCTCGCCCGCCAGAACCTGGCCAATCTCAGCGACGATGTGTTCATCGCCGACTAAGCCCGCCCTTTTGGCTCGGAGAAACTCCGCGCCTTGCTGGAGAACGCCTTCGCGACTGTCAGCAATGAAGCGCGAGCGGACGACAAAGTCGTTGTCGACTTCCGCAGGCCCCGCGTAGCTTGAGCCGACCAGATTCAGGTGTGTACCGGGACGCACCCAGTCGCCCTTTAAGATTGGCTCGGCCGCCGAAGTGACGGTACAGATTATGTCGGCCTCGGCGACTGCTTCTCGGGCGGTTTCTGCTGTGGCGACCGGCACAGCGAGTTCCGCTTGCATCCGCTCCGCGAAAGCCAGGGCGCGTTCGTGCGACCGCCCCCAAACCACGATGGATTCAAGATCGCGAACCTTGCCGATCGCCCGGGCGTGAGTAGCAGCCTGTTCGCCATAGCCGAGCAGAACCAGGCGCCGGGCGTCTTTGCGCGCCAAAGCGTCGGCGGCGACCGCACTGGCCGCTGCCGTGCGGATGGCCGTGATCTCGCCGGCATCGACTACGCAAACCGGCGCGCCGGTTTCGGGATCGAACAGGATGACAAGGCCCTGGTGTGACTGTATTCCACGAGCGAAGTTCTCGTGGAATACGCTGATCAACTTTGCGCCGAATGGCGCATACGCGCCCATCGCACCGGGCATGACGCCGAATAGCCGCCCCTCGGAGAGCGGGATGATCGACCGCAGAAGTTGCTTCGTTTCGCCCTTCGAGAATGCGATCATCGCTTGGCGCACGATCGGAATGCATACATCGTAGGTAAGCCGCCGGGCGACTTCTTCGCGGTCAATGAATCGCATCAGACGCTCCCTTTTGTTTCGAGCAATGTGGATGGTTCGAACCTAGTCCACTCCGAACCTAGTCCACCGGGCGGATGACGCGCAACCCTTACGCAATACGGCATAAGGCGAAAGGCAGGAATCTGATCGGGTCAATGCGCGTAATGCAAATCTATTATTGAATCGCCGGTTGGCCCATGTGATGATCTCTGGCCTAATTTGTTTTGCAGCGTCAAGCGGGGGATATATCCCATGGCCATTTCAAATCCGAGCGTTCCGAACATTGCGATGAGACCCGCGGCGGGCTCTGGCTTTTACGAGAAGCTCAATACGAATTGGCATGAGCGTGCGCTGCAGATTTTTATGTTTATTGTGCTTGCGCATTGGGCAGAGCACCTTGTCCAGGCTTACCAGATTTATGTCATGGGGTGGCCTCGCCCGAAGGCTCTGGGCCTAGTTGGATTGTGGTATCCCTGGTTGATCCAGACAGAAGCGTTGCATTATGGCTATGCCTTGGTGATGCTGATCGGCATTTGGGTGCTGCGGAAGGGATTTACCGGGCGTGCGCATACTTGGTGGATGGTGGCGTTTTGGATCCAGTTCTGGCATCACATCGAACATTTTCTGCTCATCTGGCAGGCTACGTTTCATCACAATTTTTGGGGTAAGCCGGTGCCTTGCAGCGTCCTGCAGTTATTTTTTCCGCGGGTCGAACTCCATCTTTTCTACAACTCCATCGTGTTCATCCCGATGGTCATCGGCATGTATTACCACGTATTCCCGCCCGAGGGTGAGCACGGGAACATGGCTTGCACGTGCGAATGGGGCCGCCACGATTCGGCAAAAACTGCGTGATCGAAAAGTGTCTTACCGCTTTTCAGTTTTCTACGGGTTCATCTGCGCTGCGACTTTGCTTATAGCCGGTTGTTCGAGACCGGTCGAGCCGCGGCCCTTTCTCGCGATTGAGCACGAATTCTCGCCGGAACCGGCCCGCGTCGGTCCCGCTACGGTCACTCTCAAGTTGGCCGATGCCACCGGCAAGCCCATCACGGGGGCGCACATTGCGATTGAGGCTGACATGTCGCATGCGGGTATGAGCCCGCTGTTCGCGGAGGCCAAAGAAGCAGGGCCTGGCCGCTACGAAGCTCACTTGGAGTTTCAGATGGCGGGAGATTGGGTTATCCTCCTCCATGTCATGCTGCCCGATGGGACGAGGGTCGAGCGACAGATCGATGTAAGGGGCGTCCGACTCAACTAGGCAAGCTGTTGAATCCATCCTCCATCCCGGGTCTGGAAACTCCGGATTCGCTTCCGTTTGACTTGATGCGCGTGCCTGGCCTGGGCCATTTATTCCGCTGGCGTTACGCGCGCCCCTTGCTTCAGATTCCCCTGCTCATCCTCGGCGTAGTGATGATCCTGCACGGATTGTTCGGACCAACCCTGGCGCCGAAAAACTTAGCCACAACGCTGAGCTGGCTTCACTTTCGCGGTGTGCTGGTGCTTGTCTTGTTATGCGCTGGAAATTTTTTCTGTCTTGCCTGCCCCTTCATGCTGGTGCGTCAATGGGCACGACGCGTCTTTCGGCCTCGGTTCAACTGGCCGCGAGCATTACGCAATAAATGGCTTTCAGTTGGTCTCTTTGTCCTGATCCTTTTTACCTACGAGCTCTTCGATCTCTGGTCTTCGCCGTGGTGGACCGCCTGGCTGATTGTGGCCTACTTTCTCTCCGTGCTCGTGGTGGACGGATTTTTCAAGCACGCTTCATTTTGCAAATTTGTTTGTCCCATCGGACAGTTCAACTTTGTGGCCTCCACACTTTCCCCGTTCGAAGTGAAGGTGCGCGAACAGGATGTTTGTACTCGCTGCCATACCAAGGATTGCATCCGCGGCAGGCGCGAGCCGATCTCGGATCTTGTGACGATCCGCGGCTGCGAGTTGGCTCTATTCCAGCCGAGCAAGGTTGGCAACATGGATTGCACCTTCTGTTTGGACTGCGTTCATGCTTGCCCGCACGACAACATTGGCATATTGAGCCGGATGCCGGCGAGTGAACTGATGATTGATCCAATCCGGTCGGGGATTGGGTACTTTTCGCGCCGAAAGGATCTGGCAGCGCTGGCAATCGTATTTACCTTTGGCGCGCTGCTGAATGCTTTTGGCATGGTCAGTCCCGTTTACGCGGTCGAACGTTGGCTAGGAAGTGTGTTGCATGTGAGTCACGAGACCCCTGTGCTCGGCGTGATCTTCACGTTTTTCCTGATTGTGGAGCCAGTTCTGCTGCTGGGGCTGGCTGCCTGGTTGACGCGCGCCTGGGTTGGCAAAGGATGGGCCGGCACGCGGCGCGCCCTGGTGCCGTTGGCGGTCAGATACACTTACGGCCTCGTTCCTTTGGGCTTCGGTATGTGGTTAGCTCACTACAGCTTTCATTTCTTGACGGGACTCTACACTGTGATACCCGTTGCTCAAAACGCGATAGCGAGTCTGGGCCGGCCGTTCTTAGGAGAGCCCCGTTGGACCCTGACGGGCCTGCCAGCGAACGTCGTGCAAATCATCGAGATCGGATTCCTGGTACTCGGATTTGGGGGATCTCTGGCCGTGACCTACGGTCTGGCTGAAGACGATTCTCCGGATAGGCCTTTGCGGGCTTTCCTTCCGTGGGCGGCGGTCTGTCTCGTTCTCTGGTTTGCGTCGATGTGGCTTATGTTTCAGCCGATGGAAATGCGGGCCACGCTTATGAGCGGATAGTTGCGTTTTTTCATGAAGATGCTGAAGCGACCTACAGGCGCGGGAGGATTTTCGGTCGGGCTTCTGGTTGTGCTCGCGCTGATGTTGCCTGCGCCAGCTAGCGCACACAACGGACCGCCGTTTCCCATTATTGAGAACCGGAAAGTTGGACCTTGTATCGTTGCTCTTTGGACCCATCCCGACGTAGGCACCGGAGCCTTCTACGTATTCGTGGAACCGGCGCCAGGAGGTACGGTCCCAGACGATCTCAAGATCAGAATAGGCGTGCAGCCAGTAAGCGGTAGACTTCCCGAGGTGCTTTATGCCGCCGAGCGTGTGAAGTCGCACGGACCGGTGCAGTACAACGCTCGGGCTGAGTTCGATAGGCAGGAGTTGTGGCGCGTGCGGCTTGTCGTTCAGAGTTCGCAAGGCGGCGGCGAGGCAACAGCGCAAGTAGAGGTGACTCCACCCGGGTTTGGCCGGTGGGATCTTTTGTTGTACCTTTTACCGTTTCTTCTCGTGGCATTCTTGTGGTTTCGCGGTATTTCACGGGCGAGGCGGCGCCGAAACGGGCAATCGCGGGTAGCGGTTCGCACCGCAAATGCCGCCCCTGCGGCGCGTAATGCGGACCGTGCCAATTGATGTTGCTAATTGCGCGAAAGCTACTTTCGATGGAGGCTGATTTCTAATGTGCACTGACTCGTTGCGCTGTCGCCCGGCTTTCGCTTCGCGTGACAGGCGATCAATCAGTTCCAAATATGTGGCGTCGTTACTGCTTCTTGGAAGCGTCGCCGTGGTCTTCTCGGGATGTCATTCCGTCCCCAAGCTGCCCGAGAAAGGATCGAAGGCCTATGCCGACGTTGTTTCGGCTTTCTATGTTGGGTTGGCGGCACTGCAAGTCGGCGATGACGTTCATGCCGAGAGCAAACTCGCGGAGGTAACCCAACTCGTTCCCACTGAACCCGCGGGATGGGCCAACTGGGGAGTGCTGGCATTGCGCCAAAGGAACTATGACGTAGCGGCGCAAAGACTCGAACGGGCGCGCGATCTTGCTCCGCAAAACGATCAGATCGACGATCTGCTGGGAATTCTGGAAGGCGATCGGGGACATTCCGCGCAAGCGATCGCCGATCTGCAAAAAGCGGTAGACCTCAATCCAAAGAATCTGCGCGCAGCTTACGCGCTTGCGGAAGAGATCGAGCGGCAAGGCGATGCCAACAGCGAAGCCGAATTTCAACAGGTGATTCAGAAGATTCTGGTTGCGCAGCCGGACAATCTCGCGGCATTGCTCGAATTGAGCCGCATTGCCGCGAAACGGAGCGATGCCGGCACGCTGAAATCGGCTGTAGCCCAAATTAGCGCCCGATCATCCACGTGGCCGCCAGAAGTGCAACAGCAACTCACGACGGTGCAAGCTGCGGCGACCGGCGCGGATTTGCGTGCGGCTGCCACGCGAACTACTTTTCTGCGCAACGTGCTCATGCGAGTTCCGGAGTACCGCCAAAGCCTCTCAGTTATCAAGGCGCCAGCTGGGGAAGAGGCGCAGCCCCTTACCCATTTTCTGCGATTGGAATCGCCCATCTTCAAGCCAGCGCCGGCAGACATGAACATCAGATTCGTTCCTCAGCCAGTTGCGGATGCCGGCAATCGTCACTGGGATTGGATTGGAGCCATCCAACTCGGCAGCGCGGGCGCACCCGTGATTGCCGAAGCCGATGGCCGCGAAGTGCATTTGTCCACCGGCGCAACGCTTCCGTTCCCCGGCGGACCATCCAGTGTTCCGCCGCTGCCTGAAGGAATTCTGCAAATCGACTTCAACTACGACTTCAAAACGGATCTGGTGCTTGCGGGTGCCGGGGGCGTGCGTTTGTTTCGGCAGGACAGTCCGAGAGCGTTTACCGACGTGACCGCGCAGACCAAATTGCCAAAATCCGTGATCAATGCTCGCTATACCGGCGCGTGGGCGGTTGACATTGAGGCGGACGGTGATCTCGATATCGTGCTGGGCGCGAGCGAGGGATTGCCGCTCGTGTTGAGAAACAACGGCGACGACACATTTCTGGCAATTCATCCTTTTACCGGAATCACGGGCGTGCGCGGATTTGCCTGGGCTGATCTTGATGGCGACGGCAACCCGGATGCCGCGATCATCGACGGCGCGGGACGACTACACGTGTTCATGAACGAGCGGCAGGGGCAGTTCCGCGAGCGCACCCTCCCTGCGGGTTTGCCGCTCGTCAAAGCGATTGCGGTCGCTGATGCGAATAATGACGGCGTACTTGATCTTCTGGCGGTGCAAGCTGATGGCGCCATTGTTCGGATTTCCGACAAGAACGAAGGGCAAAGCTGGGACACAGCGGAGATTGCCAGAGTGCCAGACCCCGCGATCAATCTAGCGGGTGAGGTGCGCCTCCACGTTGCTGACCTCGATAATAATGGAGCGCTCGACCTGTTTCTGGCTCCCACCAAGCAAGTGTCTGGCGCGGGCGCAGCCGGCGCGCTGATTTGGCTCGGCGACAATAAAGGCAACTTCGTGTTATTGGATCATCCCGCAGGGCCAGCGCTTGTGTTTGACGCGGCAGACTTGAATGGGGATGGCAGGCTCGACCTGCTGGGTCTTTCCACCGGCGGACAGCCAGTGCAGGCAATCAACCAAGGATCGAAAAATTATCACTGGCAAGTAGTTCGGCCTCATGCCGTACAAGCCGTAGGCGACCAGCGCATCAATCCATTCGGCGTTGGCGGTGAAATCGAAATTCGTTCCGGCTTGCTGGTGCAGAAGCAACCAATCACTGGTCCGCAACTTCATTTCGGCTTGGGAGATCAGACAGAGGCCGAGGTCGTACGCGTGGTCTGGCCGAATGGCACGGTGCGCGCCGAATTTGGGGCGAAGGCGGACATGGACATCGTGACCGAGCAACGCCTGAAAGCTTCATGTCCATTCCTATTCGCCTACAACGGAAAGCAAATGGAGTTTGTGAAGGACGCCGTGCCTTGGGGCTCCGCCATTGGATTGCGCATCAATACCCTCGGCTCTGCGCAAATTGCAGCAACCGGGGAGTGGTACAAGATTGGCCGCGACCAACTGGTGCCGCACGATGGGTATTATGACCTTCGCATTACTGCGGAGCTGTGGGAAGTCTATTACTACGACTATCTAGCGCTCATGGCCGTCGACCACCCCGTGGGCACGGAGGTTTTTGTCGATGAGCGTTTCGTAATTCCGCCGTTGAAATTGGGAATCACGACCGTTGCCACGCCGCACAAGATAGCACGTGCCGTCGATGACACTGGTCAGGACGTTACCGACATTGTCAGCACGCTCGACGGAAGAGCTGTTGCCAGCTTTGGCCGGGGGCAGTATCAAGGCATAACGCGCGATCATTATCTCGAAGTTGATCTCGGCGAGGACGCACCGAAGAGTGGGCCGCTTTTCTTGATTGCGCAGGGCTCTATTCATGACACCGAGTCGTCGGTGAACGTGGCCATCACTCAGGGAAATCGCTGGCGCGCTCACGGCCTGAGCGTCGAAGTGCCGGATGGGCATGGCGGCTGGGTTACCGCGCAAGACAACCTGGGCTTTCCCGCAGGACGGAAGAAGACAGTTCTGTTCAATCTGACCAACCTCTTTCGGCCCGGCACTCCGCGCCGCGTGCGGCTGCGAACCAACCTGGAAATTTACTGGGATGCAATTCAATGGGCGCAGGGCGCGCCGGATACTCCGTTGAAGACTGTCACTTTGAATCCTACGGTGGCCGATTTGCATTATCGCGGATATTCCGTAATGCACATGCCAGGGGCCGCGCGCGCGCCCGAGGTACCAGATTACAACCAGATTGAAGGGACCAAGCAGCGCTGGCGCGATCTGATCGGCTACTACACACGCTACGGCGACGTACGCGAACTTGTCGACCACATCGACGACCGCTATGTGATTGTGAATTCCGGCGATGAGTTATCGCTGCGCTTTGCCGAGCAACCGCCTCCGCCCGCAGGGTGGGTGCGCGACTTCGTGATCGTCGGCGATGGCTGGATCAAGGACGGCGATTACAACTCAACGTTCTCGAAGACCGTATTGCCGCTGCCATATCACACCAAGAATGAATACACGACCCGGCCAGGCAAACTGGAAGATGAGTGGGTCTACCGGCAACACCCGGACGACTGGAAAACTTATCACACGCGCTATGTCACTCCTGAGGTCTTCAAGAATGCGTTGCGGGATGAGACCGGCAAATGACAGGCACCCGGATCGCAAGGGTTTTAGTCGGCCTCTTTTTTGTCGCGCTCTTGGCGACTCCTTTCTTTATCAAGCGGATGTCGGCTAGGCGAGAAGCTGACCGATCGAAGATTGACGCGAAGACAGCATTGGCCCGCCATGGCTTTTATCTTGAAGAAGTCTCTCATGCTGCCGGAATCAACTTTGTCCATCAGGCGCCCAAGCTCGATCCCAAGTTAGATTCAATCATGCCGGAGGTTGCTTCGATGGGTGCCTCGGTGTCGATTGTCGACTTCGACCGCGACGGCTGGCCCGACATCTACGTAACCAACAGCGCAATCGGAAGCAAGAATGCCCTGTACCGGAATATGCATGACGGCACATTCAAAGACGTCGCAGGAGAAATGGGCATCGCTGACGTGAACCGGCCCGGCACAGGCGTTTCGATGGGCGCAGTTTGGGGAGATTTTGACAACGACGGCTATGAAGATTTGTTCCTGATCAAATGGGGGCGCCCGGAGTTGTTCCACAACGATCAGGGCCACGGCTTCACGCGCATGACCGACCAAGCTGGGTTGCCGCCGTGGATCAATGCAAATACGGCCATCTGGTTCGATTACGACGGCGACGGACTCCTGGACCTTTTCGTCGGCGGCTATTATTCGGAAGACATTGACCTTTGGCATCTCACGACGACACGGATCATGCCCGACAGTTTCGAGTACGCCAAGAATGGTGGGCGAAAGTATTTGTTTCACAATCTCGGTAACGGGAAATTTGAAGAGGTCAGCGCAAAAGTTGGCATCGACAGCCGGCGTTGGGCCTTGGCTGCGGCCGCGGCAGATCTGCGCGGGACCGGCCATCCTGATTTATTTGTTGCGAACGACTATGGGGTATCGGAACTCTATTTCAACGACGGCAAGCGGTTTCACGAAGTTGGCGAACAGACAGGTGTCGGCTTCGCGCCCAAAAGCGGCATGAATGCCGCGTTTGGCGATATTCTCAATCAAGGCAGATACTCCGTTTACGTTTCCAATATTTCGGAGGACGGCATTCTTATTCAGGGGAACAACCTATGGGTGCCAAAGGAGGGCACCGCAGGCGATGCCGTCAAGTATCAGAACCTGGCCCGCGACTTCGGCGTGGAACTTGGAGGATGGAGTTTTGGAGCGCAGTTTGGCGATTTGAATAATGATGGAACGCTCGACCTCTATCTTACCAATGGCTATATCTCTCTCGACCGGAACCGGAGTTACTGGTACGACTTTTCCAAGGTGGCTGGCGGAAACAGTTCCATCATCGGCGATGCCAAGAACTGGCCGGCGTTTGAAGGCCGCAGTTTGTCAGGCTATCAAACCAAGCGAGTCTGGCTGAATGATGGCGCCGGCAAGTTTGTGGATGTCGCCCAGGCTGTTGGCGCAACCGATACCTACGACGGACGCTCCGTGGCACTGGCCGATTTGTGGAATCGCGGTGTGCTCGACGTGGTTGTTGCCAACCAGAACGGTCCGTTACTGCTTTACAAGAATACGGTCGAGCCCGCGAACGAGTGGATTGAATTCGAGTTGGAAGGGACGACGAGCAATCGCAGCGCGATCGGGGCCCAAGTTACTCTGTTCTTCAACGATCAGAGGCAAGTGCAAGAGGTTTCCGGCGGCAGCGGTTTCGCCGCTCAGAACGACCGGCGGCTGCATTTCGGTTTGGGTAGGAACGCGCACATAGAAAAGGCCGTCATTCGCTGGCCGTCGGGCAAAACTCAGACCATCGATAAACCTGCCGCCAATCAGTTGCATAAGATGAAGGAGCCAGCATGAGCCAGCAGATGAGTGCGCCCGTGCTGCCGCCACAGGCGCCGACCCAGCGGAAACTGTTCAGCCTCGACAACCGCTACATCGCTCCTGCTTTCATTACTTGCATTCTGGTGGCCGGTCATTTGTCATTCGGCATTCTCGAGAGCTATCAGAAGACGCTACTGGCGATTGTTACAAGTATTCTGCTTGAACTGGTGCTCGGGAAGATTTTCTTTCGCAAATGGGTGCACCCCGCCAGCGCTTACATCACGGGAATCAGCGTTGGCATTCTGGTGCGTTCGCCAGCCTTCTGGCCATACGCGCTGTGCAGTGCGATCTCCATCACTTCCAAATATGTGTTGCGGGTCAAGGGCCGGCACATCTGGAATCCGTCGAACTTCGGCATCTCAGTAATGCTGTTTCTGGCGGCTGAGACCGTGGCCACCTTGAGCATTCAGTGGGGCAACTACCTTTTGCCCATGCTGGTGATCTGGGCGCTGGGCTCGGTCATTATCTGGCGGCTGCGGCGCTTTCACATCACGGGCATTTATGTGGCGTCGTTCGTCGTTTTCGCATTCTTGCGAAGCTGGATGACGGGAAGTCCTTGGCAGTCGGAGATTGCGCCGATTACCGGTCCCATGTATCAACTCTTCATCTTCTTTATGATTACTGATCCGAAAACCACGGTGCGGTCCACAAAGGGCCAATGCGTGGTCGTGTTTCTGGTGGCGCTGCTGGAAACGGTCCTGCGTTTATACCAGGTCGTCTACGCGCCTTTTTACGCTCTCTTCATTGTGGGTCCAACCGCCATGCTGATTGAGATTTGGCTGGATTCGCGCCGCGCGAACGCTGCGAAACGAACGGTGGCGCTGTGACCGTTTGCGGAAGGGACACTCGGTATCTGATGTCGCGACAACGAGTCGCTGGTTGTATGCTGCTGGGTGCACTCTTGGGATTGACAGGTTGTAAACAAAAGCAATCAAACGCGCCCGCAACCGCTCCCGCGGCACAAGCTCCTGTCCCCTTACCATCGGCGTCTCCATCCGCGTCGTCGCCGCCAGATTCTACTGTAAAGCGTTCGCGCCCTTCGGGCCCAATCGAGTTCACGGATGTAACAGCGCAAGCCGGCATTCGCTTCAAACACAACAGTGGCGCTTTCGGGAAAAAATATCTTCCGGAAACCATGGGCAGCGGCGCTTGCTTCCTCGACTACGACAATGACGGCTGGCAGGACATTTTGCTCGTCAACTCAATGGACTGGCCGGGGCATAAGTCTGGCAAATCCTTCCCTGCGCTGTATCACAACAATAGGAACGGAACGTTCACCGACGTGACGCAGCAGGCTGGCCTCGCAATGGAGATGTACGGACTGGGCTGCGCCGTCGGCGACTATGACAACGACGGCAACGTCGACATCTACATTACGACCGTTGGGTCCAACCATCTTTTCCGCAATCTGGGCAACGGCAAGTTCGCCGACGTGACGGCTAAAGCTGGCGTGGCCGACCCGGGATTTTCCACCAGCGCAGTGTGGTTTGATTATGACAACGACGGCAAGCTGGATCTTTTCGTCGCCCACTACATCGACTGGTCCATCGAGACGGATCAATATTGTTCGCTCGACAATAAGAACAAATCTTACTGCACTCCGCAGAGGTACAAGGGCCAAAGCTCGACCCTCTTCCACAACAAGGGCGATGGAACTTTTGAAAACGTGACGCGACGAGCGGGCCTCTACGATCCCACGAGCAAATCACTTGGGATTGCATTGCTGGATTATGACAACGATGGCTGGCTGGACCTTTTCGTTTCCAACGACACTGAGCCAAACAAGCTCTACCACAACAACCACAACGGCACTTTCACCGACGTCGCAGTCGCGGCCGGAGTGGCTTACAGCGAAGCGGGTACTGTGCGGGCTGGGATGGGCACAGATGCAGCCGACTACGACAATTCCGGATGGCAAAGCCTGGTGATCGGCAATTTCACCAACGAGGGCATGGCGCTTTACCACAACGATGGTTCAGGATTGTTTACGGATGAAGCCCCCGCTACCGGCATTGGGAGGATATCGACGAAGTCGCTTACCTTCGGCACTTTCTTTTTTGACTACGATCTCGATGGCCTGCTGGATATTTTCGCGGTCAACGGTCACGTTTCCGACGACATCAGCGTGGTGCAGCCCAACGTCAAGTATGCCCAACCGCCTCATCTTTTTAGGAACTTGGGCAAGAACAAATTTGAAGAAGTGACCACGAAGCTCGGCCCCGCGCTCCAACGGGCAATCGTGGGCCGTGGCGCCGCCTACGGCGATTTCGACAATGACGGTGATCTGGACTTATTGATTACTGCCAACAATGGGTCCGCGCGGTTGTTGCGCAATGACAACGGAAACCAGAACGACATGCTGCGCGTGAAGACGGTTGGCACACGATCGAACCGCGATGGGATAGGCGCGAAGGTCACGGTGACAACCAACAAAGGAACTCGCCTTTTCGGCATGGTTAAGACCGGGTCAAGCTATCTATCCCAAAGCGAACTGCCGCTAACCTTCGGCCTGGGCAAAGCAGAAAGCGGTAAGACTGTGAGCATGGAGATTGTCTGGCCCAGCGGCCAGAAAGATACAATTTCAGCCATCAGGCCCAATCAGTTCATAACTGTGAAAGAAGGCAAAGGAGTTACTTCCACCCAACCGATTGTGTTTGCTAAAGCCGGTGGTAAGGAATAAAAAATTCGGAGCCTCACAGATCCTCTCTACTGCTTTTGTACTATTGCTCGCTAACAGTTCTCCCCGCTTAGATTCTCGGGACCCTCTATGCCGGTACTTGTAGTATTTTTTCTGGATCGCCGACGTCATTGGCCGGGGGTTCGAACCTCTAACCATGGCTACCCCCACATCCTCAGTTCCTGCCGCTCCGGGGAAAGACAAGTTGCGCAGGGAGTTGGCCTCGCCTCGGCTACCTGAGGACGTTCAGAAACTTCGAGAGGCAGGCTGGAAAGAAGTGCCATGTTCGCTTTCTTCAATCGTGTCGCCGACGCGTTCGGTGTTCCGTCCCAGGACTACCTCACGGCTGGAGCATTTGCTCGAGTGCCTTGCGTAAACCGAAACCGTCATACATTTTTCCTCTATGACCTTCAATACTGAGGAAACTCCCGACCCCGGTTCAAAGGGTTCGGCAGTACAAAAACAGTACAAAAAGTTTTGGATTCGACTCAGCAGTTGGAATCAAGGGGGCTAAAGCTAAGAAAAGATATGGTAGGCACGAGGAGACTCGAACTCCTGACCTCTACCGTGTCAAGGTAGCGCTCTAACCAACTGAGCTACGCGCCTACGTTGCACTTATTCTAATGTCGCTGGGCTATTCCCGCAACGTTTTGCCGACGAATGGATAAGCCTGTTTCCTCATCGTTCAAAAATTGAGCAGACCTCACTCGGCCAGAACAATGTGTCGATTTTAATCACTTAGAAGAAGAATGTGTCGATTTTAATCACTTAGAAGAAGTAAAGATAGCCGATCTTATCGGGATCACCCTGGCGTTAACCCTACGAGGCCAATGCACCGCGATTGCCAGTTGCAAATTCATGCCTGCGGCGGCGACAATCGTTGCATGCCCAAAGACTCTCAGCAAGGGGATGTCCGGCCTGCCGCACAGAGTGCCGCCTGCCGTCCCTTCTTACCTGGAGCCATGGTCATCGTGACCCTCGGCAATCCCCGGGACAAATTCTGGGGCATGATTCTGGCACTGGCTCCGGAAGGACTCAGTCTGAGTGGCGTTGATCTGGCATCTTTTGAGGATTTTGTCGTGATGGTGAAAGATGGAGAATCGTTTAGCCCTGCGGTCGTCTTCTTCCCCATGCACCGGATTGAACGCATCGAGCTTGATACGCCCGACGGTAATCTGCCTTCGCTTTCGCAGCGCTTTTCGGCCAAGACCGGCCTCGATCCCGCCGCGCTGCTAGGCTCTGGGGAAGCTAACGGAAGAATCGATCGCGACGCCGGCTCACCATGCTCTGCAGTCCATCCGACTGAGGACCCGGCGTGAGACTGTCTCAAATCTTCACCGCTCCCAATCAACTCACGCTGCTGCGGATGGTTTTTGTTCCCTTTATCGTGATCGAACTGGTGGACGGGCGCTATTTCTGGGCTCTGGTCCTCTTCGTGATTGCTGGATTCAGTGACGGTCTGGATGGCCTGCTGGCTCGCAAGTTGCACCAGCAGACTTTGCTCGGCCAATATCTCGACCCCATCGCGGACAAGCTTTTGCTGAGCACGATGTTCCTGGTGCTGTCAATCCTGCACAGGATTCCGTGGAAGTTTACCGTGCTGGTCTTCAGCCGCGATATTTCCATCCTGGCAGCGAGTGCGGTGCTGTTTGCCATCGTGGGGCTGCGTAATTTCCGGCCCAGCATTTTCGGCAAAGCCAACACATTTTCTCAGATCGCTGCCGTTTTCTTCGTGCTGCTGTTTTCCATACGGCCTGCGCGCTGGATCTGGATTACTCGAACCGTCTTTTTGCGCGCCACGTTCGCCTTTACGATTATCTCGGCACTACATTATGTTTTTCTCGTGCAACACCGGCTGCGGGCGCACACGCCTGCGCTGCCTCCGCATTCTTCTGCCGACCTCCCCGCCAGTTGACCCTCTTTCTGGAGTACCCCTAGAATTGATGGTTCAGCTCTCAGCGCAACAATCACCTTATGGCCTTACGCCTTTACAACACCATGTCCTCGCGGGTCGAGGAGTTCCACTCACTCGGCGACCACGAAATCCGCATGTATGCCTGCGGTCCAACCGTTTACGATTACGGACACATTGGCAATTTCCGAACCTTCATTGCCGTGGACATGCTGCAGCGATTCTTGCGCCAATCCGGCTATACCGTGCGCTACGTGATGAACATCACGGACCTGGACGACAAGATCATCCACAATGCGGCGCGCGACGGCGTCAGCGTTCAGCAGTACACCGCGAAATACGAAAAAGCATTTCTCGAAGATGCGGCCATGATCGGGATCGAACAGCCGACGCTGGTGCGCGCCACCGAGCACATTGCGGCCATGGCGGATTTTGTGGCCAAGCTGGTGGAGAAGGGAATTGCCTACCGCACCGACGATGGTTCGTATTACTTCCGCATTGCCAGCTTTCCGCGGTACGGCAAACTCTCGAAAAAAGATTTCGGTGGAATGCTCGACGGCGCCCGCGTCGACGTTGACGAATATGACAAAGACAGCGCACGGGACTTTGCTCTCTGGAAGGCGCCCAAGCCAGGCGAGGCTTCCTGGGATACTTCGATCGGTCCGGGACGTCCCGGCTGGCACCTGGAATGCTCGGTCATGTCGATGCAGCAACTGGGCGAGAGCTTTGATCTGCACGCGGGCGGAGAAGATCTCGTCTTTCCGCACCACGAAAACGAGATCGCACAGTCGGAGTCGATGACGGGGAAGACCTTTGCTCACTTCTGGTTTCATGTTCGTTTTCTGCTGGTCGAAGGCGAGAAGATGTCGAAGAGCCTAGGCAACTTCTACACCCTGCGCGACCTGGTGCTGAAAGGACACAAGCCTTCCTCGATCCGCTATCTGCTCACGTCAGTGCCTTATCGCAGTCAGCTCAACTTTACTTTCGATGGACTCAAGCAGGCCGCGGTCTCGGTGGAACGCCTGCGCAGCTTCCGCCAGCGTTTGACCGCGGGGAGTTTGCCGTCCGGCTCCAATCCGGAAATGCAATCGCTCGCCAGCCAGACCATCGCCCGGATGCGCGCCGCGCTTGACGACGATCTCAACACCGCGCAGGCGCAGGCTGCCATCTTCGAGATGGTACGCACCGCCAATTCCGCGATCGACGCGGGCGGATTTAAAACGGACGATGTTGCCCCACTACTCGCCGCACTCGAGAAGTTCGACGAAATCTTTGCCGTACTCAAAGATGATGATAGTTCCAAGATGAGGCAGGTTTTCGACTGGGCGGCGACCGAAGGCCGCGAGAACGACATCAGTTCTGAGCTCCGGGACGCGGTGCAGTCTGGCCAACTCTCTGACGCAGCCATCGAAAAGAAAATCGCCGAGATGGAAGCCGCACGCAGCGCCCGTAACTTCAAGGTTTCCGACGCCTTCCGCGCCGAACTCACCGCCGGCGGCATCGTCATCGAGAACACGAAGGACGGGGTGCGCTGGCGCAGAAAATAGTTCTTGCGGTGTTAATCTGACAACTGATAGCTCTTATGAAATCCTTCGACGAGTACCTCTGCGATGCCGAGCAAGCCCACGGACATCTCTGCGCGGGACAAGTTCTCGGCGTGCGCCTGGCAATGCTCGGCTTGGCCAAACTCGGCATCGAAGATCCGCGCGGCCAGGACCGCAAGCGGCTCGTCACCTTCGTCGAGATCGACCGCTGCGCTACCGATGCCGTCGCAGTGGTCACCGGCTGCCGCCTGGGCAAGCGCGCCCTGAAGTTCCGCGACTGGGGAAAAGTTGCGGCAACCTTCGTGGACGTGAGCACCGGCAAGGCAATCCGCATTGCAGCCAAAGAATCTTCAAAGGCTCTTGCCCGCGAACTGCATCCCGAGATCGCCGACAAGAACCAGCAGCAGATGCTGGCCTACCGCGAAATCACGGATGATGACCTGTTCACATTGCGGTGGGTAAAAGTCGATCTCCCGCCCGAAGAATTTCCTGGATATAAAGGTGAGCGTGTGGTTTGTGAAGTATGCGGTGAGGGGATCAATTTTCGTCGCGAAGTGCGCAGAGAAGATAAGGTCCTTTGTCGTGCTTGCGCCGGAGAACGTTACTACGAGTCGATCTAAGCCGCCTGCTCATACGCGTGCGCTACGCGCAGAACTTTCGCTTCGTCAAAATGTTTTCCTAGAATCTGCAACCCAATCGGCAGCTTCTCGCGAGTTTCGCCGCACGGCACCGATATTCCCGGAATTCCCGCCAGATCTGCCGTAACCGTGTAGATGTCAGCCAGATACATGGCCAGCGGATCATTCGACTTCTCACCCAATCGAAACGCTGCTGTTGGACTCGTCGGCGTCACAATCGCATCCACTTTGAGAAAAGCTTCTTCGAAATCTCGCGTCAGCAGTGTGCGTACCTTCTGGGCTTTTAGATAATAAGCGTCGTAATAGCCTGCACTCAGCGCATAGGTGCCGAGCATGATGCGGCGCTTTGCCTCCGCGCCGAAACCTTCATCGCGGCTGCGCCGATACATCTCCGAGAGCGACTTTACTCCCGGCGCGCGATAGCTGTAGCGCACACCGTCATAGCGGGCGAGGTTCGAAGACGCTTCCGCGGTAGCGATCAAGTAATAGGTGGGGATCGCATACGGCGTGTGCGGCAACGAAACCGGCACAACTTCGCAGCCCAGGCTTTTCAACTTGTCGATGGCTGACTCAACCGCGTGGCGGACTTCATCGTCGAGTCCATCGCCGAAATATTCTTTCGCCACGCCCAACTTCAGGCCGCGTACGGGCTTCTCCAGTTCGGCGACGTAATCCGGCACCGGCACATCGGCCGAAGTCGAATCCATCGGGTCGCGTCCGGCGATTGTACGCAACACAATCGCGGCGTCCTTGACAGTCTTCGTTAGCGGTCCGATGTGATCGAGCGAAGAGGCAAACGCGATCAGCCCGTAACGCGAGACTCGGCCATAGGTTGGCATCAGTCCCACCACGCCGCAGAACGATGCCGGCTGCCGGATCGATCCTCCCGTGTCCGAACCGAGAGCGACCACCGCCATGTCCGCAGCCACAGCCGCCGCGGAACCGCCTGAAGATCCTCCCGGCACACGGCTCAAATCGCGCGGATTGCGCACGGGACGGAACGCCGAGTTCTCGTTGGACGAACCCATGGCGAACTCGTCACAGTTCGTCTTGCCCAAAACAACCGCGCCCGCGGCTTCCATGCGTGCTACCGCGGTGCAATCATAAGGAGGAATGTAGCTGCCCAGAATCTTCGATCCGGCCGTGGTGCGCACGCCGCGCGTACTCATTACGTCTTTGATCGCGACCGGTACTCCCGCCAACTGCGGCAACGGCTTGCCCTCAGCCGCCATGCGGTCAATGCGATCCGCCTGCTCCAGTGCGCGCTCCTTCGACAAAGTCAGGAATGCGCCGATCTGTCCATCTTCTTTTTGTATGCGCGCGTAGTAGGCCTCGGCGAGTGCGAACGCTGTGGTCTTGCGCTCCTGCACAGCGGAGCGTGCAGCGTCGATGGTGAAGGAAGTCATATCCATGGAAGACTTAAAGTGGTCAGTGGCCGGCGAATCACCCTGCGACGCAGACTGGCCACTGATCACAGGCCACTATCTTTCAATCACCTTCGGCACCCGGAAGAACGTTCCATCCGCATCCGGCGCGTTCTCCAGCGCCGATTCCTGGGACAGGGATTTGCGCAATCCCTCGGGCGCATCCTCGCGATTCGCGTACGCAAATCTCTCGCTGCCCTGCTGCGTTTCGTCGACTCCGTAGCGGTCTGATACCTGCGTCATCGGTTCGATGTTCGATGTATCCAGTTCGTTGAGCCTCTCGATATAATCGAGAATCGAGTTCAAATCCCGCAACATGCCGGCTCGCTCTTCCCCGGAGAGTTCCAGGTTGGCCAGATCGGCGACGTAGGCAACGTCTTTCTCTGTAACTTTCATTTTTCCTGTGACTCATTGTGCCGGAAGACGGTATCTGAAGAACCGGGAATGCTCAACTCTGCCGAATCGAGAATTCAATCCTCTCTACTTTTTGCCCGGCATAACGATTCAGCGTGGCAAGATAACGTGGAGCCAAGCTCTGCATCTCGCGCTTCCACCCCGCGTCGGGAACCTCGACGCGCAGCACTGCATCTACAAACTCCAAAGCTCGCGTGCGCTCGGCCACCACCGATCCACAAACCAGAGGCCACGCAAGCAGTGGGGCTTCGTTCTGCTGCACGCGCCGAAGAGAGCCCCTCACAATCTTCTCTAACCCTAAGCTTGCCTGCTCCAATGCAAATCCTCGTAGCGCAAATTTCCCGACAATCAAGCGACCGTAGAGATTCCGATTCTAGCATCACAGCAGCGCGCCCGTGAGCGTTTCAGCGAGCCGCACTCTCAGAGAGGGAACTCGCGCTCGACAAACTCTAGCGCTCCTTCGCGCGACGCCAATCGCCCTTCGAGTTGAGCATCTTCCACCGCCTCCAGAATCTCTCGGAATCTGGGTCCGGGCGCGTAGCCGGCAGCAATCAGATCGTCTCCGGTGACCAACGCTGCCGGCCGTATCTCCGCCGGGGGAATTTCCGCGAGCTTCTTCTGGAGGAAATCATATGTGCTGAGATTGCCGTGGCTGGCCACGCTGTCGGCACGGTGCAGGACGAGATGTTCCTCGAAGCCGGGCAGACGAAGGAATTTTTTCAGCGTCGACTCCTTCATGCGCGTGACGTGCCCAAAGCGCATGTGATTATCAACCAGCGCCAGCACCTGGGCGGCATCGTCGTTGGAGAACCGCAAGCGCCCGCAGATTTCTTCGGCAACCTTAACGCCCACATCCACATGTCCGTCGAATCGGATGCGATCGGGAGCCACGCGGAATGTCGCGGGCTTGCCCACGTCGTGTAGCAGCGCGCCCCAGGCCAGGGTGGGCGGGCGAGGATGGGGCAGGTTTTCCAGCAGCAGGAGCGTGTGCACAAACACATCGCCTTCCGGATGAAACTCCGGCGGCTGCTCGACGCCCTTCATGGCGGAGATTTCTGGCAGCACTTCCTGCAGCAGACCGCTCTCATCGAGCAGCAGAAATGCGCGCCGAGCATGGCTCGCGATGAGCATCTTTGTAAGTTCGTCGCGAACGCGCTCGCGTGAGACCACTTGAATTTCATCGGCAAGATGCTGGATTGCGGCCAGTGTCTCCGCTTCGATTGCATACTCAAAGCGCGCCGCAAAGCGCACCGCGCGCAGCATCCGCAATTTGTCTTCCGCAAAACGCCGTTCTGGGTCGCCGATGGTGCGGATGATGCCGGCTTCCAGGTCTTCCCGCCCACCCACAAAGTCGAGCACCCCGCCGGTCATTTCGGTGCCCAAGGGATCGAGCAGCATGCCGTTGATAGTAAAGTCCCGGCGGGCCACGTCCTCGCGCGGATCCTGACTGAAGCGCACTTCATCGGGACGGCGTCCGTCGGAATAGCCGAGATCGCTGCGAAAGGTCGCCACTTCCACAGCGTGGGCCTTTTGCAAAATATTTTCGTCTTCGCACGCGCGCTCCTCTTCGGGCAGCGGCACCAACACCACTCCAAACTGTGCTCCTACGGCGTAAGTATCGGGAAATATCTCCATGACTTGCGCCGGCGTTGCGCTGGTCGCTATGTCGTAATCGGCAGGCTCGCGTTTCAGCAAGAGATCGCGCACACATCCGCCCGCCAGGTAGGCCTGAAAGCCTTGCTGACGCAGGGTCTGGATGATCGAGATGGCAAAGGTCTTGGACATGAAGGGATGATGCTGCCGGAAAATTGCTTGGACTTAAGATGCCAGAAAATTCCTCTCAGGCATCTCATGGAGCGCTGCGTTCCACCCCGGCCTCTTCTTTCTTGATCGTCTTGCACGCCCAAGCCATGCGCGGCGTATTGTGCGCAATGCCGAACTGTCCCTGCGCGTTCAGCACGATAATGCCGCCATGCCCATTCAATCGCTGCTTCAGATAATTCATCGCTTCCTGCGCTGCCCACTCCGGAAGATTCCCCGCGGCCACGCGGTCGGCCGTCCACTTGGCCAGCACCAGCTTCATAATAGGTTCGCCCCAGCCGGTGGTGGAGACGGCCGCGCTCAGATTATCCGCGTAGCAGCCGCACCCGATCAATGACGAATCGCCCAGCCTTCCGGGCGCCTTGTTCAATGTTCCTCCCGTGGAAGTCGTGGCCGCGATGTTGCCGGCGCGGTCAAGCGCGACCGCGCCTACCGTGTCATGCGAGATCGTAGGAGCGAACAAGTCGTTCCCATCTTTCGTGGATCCATCCCCCGCCGCCTCCTGCTGATATTCACGCAGACGTTCCACTTCGCGTGCAATCACCAAATCTCCGTTCTTGCACAGCATCACGCCATGCTCGGCCGCGAACCGCTCCGCGCCTTCGCCCACAAAATACACATGCGGACTTTCGCTCAGAATCTTCCGCGCCGCACGCACCGGATTGCGCAACCGCTCCACGCACCCCACGCCTCCGGCGCGCAGCGTCGCGCCGTCCATGATCAGCGCATCTAACTGCACCTTGCCGTCACGGTTTAGAAAACTGCCGCGCCCGGCATCGAAGGTCTCGTCGTCTTCCATGATGACGACTGCTTCCTCAATGGCATCCAGCGCCGCGCCGCCGCGCTCGAGCACGCGCCAGCCCGCGGCGAGAGCATTGCGTACGCCATGCAGGTGGCCTTCCACCATGTCATCGGGCATGGCCCAAGCACCGCCGTGAACAACGAGAACAGGATCAGTCAGCAAAGAATTGTCCCCGGAAGAAGTGAAATGACCGAATAGTCTAGCATCGAGAGCGGCCAGTAAGCTGCGGAGTCGCTAGGCGGCTTGGCCCGCTTTAGAAGAAGCTGCGGGCAGGGCGTCCTGGGTGCGGGTCCAGGTGTAGCGCATGCGGTGGATCACAGTAAGAGTGGAGAGCACTGCGATGATCCATAGCACCGGTGCCATGCGGTTAAAGAGTGCGCCGATAATCACCAGCACCAACCGCTCCGGACGTTCCATGAAGCCCACGCGGCAGGATCCAATGAGCGACTCGGCGCGGGCGCGCGTGTAGCTTACCATGATCGCGCTGACCATCACGAAGGCGGTAAGCACGACATAGAAGAAGCGGTCGCCGCGCGCGTAGAAAACCAGCAGGCCCAGAAACTGCGAGGCGTCACTGTAGCGATCGACTACTGAATCAAAAAATGCTCCGAAGCGCGTGACCCGGTTGGTGGCGCGCGCCACCTGCCCATCCACCAGATCAAAGAAGCCGGAGAAGATAATTACCAAGCCAGCCAGGAAGAACAAATGCCGCTGCGTCCCGGCGGTGGCGGAGCCGAACAGGATCGCGGCCCAGGTGTTCACTACCAGCCCCATGAAGGTGAGTACGTTGGGGTTGATGCGCGACAGAGCGAGCCAGCGGACGATGGTATCGAGCAACACTCCGCAGGCGCGGCCGAAGGCGCTCGTCCAGCTTCTATTCGGCGAAGCGGACATCAGGCGTCCGCCTTTTCGGGATCGACCTCGTCGTGGATGGTGGTGAGGGCTAGGATTTCGAGTTCGCGCTTGCCGTTGGGAGTGATTACGGTGGCCTCGTCGCCTACTTTTTTATTGAGCAGGGCGCGACCGATAGGCGAAGTGGTTGAGATTTTGCCGCCGGCTACGTCCGACTCCTCGCTCGTGACCAGCTTGTATTCCATCTCTTCATTCTTGGTGCTGTCGTAGACCTTGACGGTGGAACCCAGCCCCACTTTGTCCTTGGGGATGTTGTTCATATTGGTCAGCGACAAGTCGGCGAGGCGCTTGCCGAGCTGGCGGAAGCGCGCTTTGACGAACTCCTGACGCTGCTTGGCCATGTGATACTCGGCGTTCTCGCTGAGATCGCCGAGAGCCGCGGCCCGCTTGATCTCCTTGGGCAGATCGTGAACGAGTTCGTGCTCGAGCGCGTCGACTTCTTCCTGCAATTTCTTTCTAAGTTGATCAGTCTGCATACGGTATCGCTTTGGAGATTATAAACCTGTTGTGAACGCGGCGGGTATCTGGAGGGGAGGTCAAAGCACCTCGCGGTTGTGTTATAGGGCTTCCCGGTTTGGGAGGGATAGCAATCCTGGCTTGATATTTTGCACAGGGGATCACACTCCCTCCGGGGCTCAGGCGGGTACAGTCAGGGTGGGGTTTCTTTGTGCTTTCTGGGCGAACATTTTCCGGGCTGCCCACGCGGGCGGTACTTCGGGTTTTGGACTGGTTGGCGGAGCGCATGCTGCCAGTGGAGAAGATTGCTGAGCATCATCGCACCGGACGGCGCGGTGAGGAGGCGGCATACTTCCATTTGAGGAAGCTGGGTTACACGATGGTGGCGCGAAACTTCCGTTCGCCACGTTGCCGGGGAGAGATTGATTTGATCGGATGGGAGAAAGACGTCCTTTGCTTCGTGGAGGTGAAGACGCGGACCACACGCGATGTGAAGCCCGGAGAAGCGGCCGTAGACCGGCATAAGAGGCGGGAAGTGGCGGCTGTGGTACGAGAGTATTTGCGGCGCTTTCCACTTTCGTGCCAGTGGCGCTTCGATGTAGTAAGCGTATACTATGGGCATTCGAAGACCAGCCAGCCGCAGATTGAAGTATTTCGAAATTCCTCCCTCACGGTTTAAAATGAAAGATTCGTCATCCTACGTTAAAGAGGTTGAGTGAGTGCCTGATCTTAGAAAAGATCCTATTGTTGGACGCTGGGTGATTATTTCCACGGACCGCGCCAAGCGTCCCACGGATTTTGCCCGGGAAAACGTGAAGTTGAAGGGTGGGTTTTGTCCCTTTTGTTATGGGAACGAGAGCAAGACACCGCCTGAAATTCAAGCCTACCGTCCGGGATCGAATGGTGGCCCAACTTCGCAACGGGATACGCCGGGGTGGACAGTGCGCGTGGTGCCGAACAAGTTTCCGGCTTTGGGGATTGAAGGAACGTTGAGCCGGCAGGCCGAGGGCATGTTTGACCGAATGAACGGCATTGGGGCGCACGAGGTGATTATCGAGACGCCTGACCACAATGCGAGCCTGGCGACGCTGCCGCCGAAGCGGATTGAAGACGTGTTGTGGACGTTTCGGGACCGTATTCTTGATCTGAAGAAAGACCGGCGGTTCAAGTACATTCTGCTGTTTAAGAACCACGGAGAAGCGGCGGGGGCCTCGCTTGAGCATGCGCACTCGCAACTTATCGCGCTGCCGATTCTGCCCATCAACGTGGTCCAGGAACTGGAAGGCGCGAAGCAGTATTACTTGTACAAAGAGCGCTGCGTGTTCTGCGACATCATCCGGCAGGAAACGGAAAATGGGAGCCGCGTGGTGGCGGAGAATGAAGACTTCCTGACGCTTGCACCCTACGCGCCGCGATTCCCGTTCGAGACATGGATTCTGCCCAAGCAGCATGAGTCGGCATTCGAGAACTCGTCGTCGCACATGTTTGAGAACCTGGCCAAGGCGCTGAAGACGTTGCTGATCAAGGCTGATCGCGTGCTGGACAATCCGCCCTACAATCTGGTGATCCACACTTCGCCGGCGCAGGACCCGACCAACGACCACTACCACTGGCATCTGGAGTTCATGCCGAAGTTGACCAAGACCGCAGGATTCGAGTGGGGCACCGGTTTCTATATCAATCCCACGCCACCCGAGGAAGCGGCGAAGTTTCTGCGGGAAGCGAGCGTGGAAGAGCCGGTTCCGGCGACCGTAGGCTAGGTTAAGACTGTCGTAAGTTCGGGCAAGAAAATAGGGCACGGCCTAGGGGCTGTGCCCTTTTGGAGTTGGACGGAGAGAGAAGTTGATGGCCGAGAGCGAAACTTTCCGAGAGCCCTCGTCACAACTATTTCGTGCCAAGATTAGGCCAGCTCTGAATGCCAATTGTCACGAAAATGTAAAAAGATTAGCTGCGGAGACGATTGCGGGATGGCGCCGCGAGTTGCAGGGTTGGGAACCAATTTTGGCCCGTCCGCCCTACCCCTGCGTGCGATCCTGAAATTCTTCGTGCCACGCCATTTGGATGGCTTCGAGCTTGCCTTCGTTGGAAGCTGCCGGATCGCCTTTGAAATCGGGCAGTTCGGTTACGTAGCGGTGCAGATCGGTGAAGCGTACGGTGAGCGGATCGAGCTCGGGATGGATTTCGGAGAGCAGGATGCCGATGTCTTCGGCGTCGTCCCAAGTGAGAGGTTTTGGCATAGGTTTAGTGGTGTTCTTCCGAAATGTAGTTCCGGTTCCAGGCTGGGATCTCGACGACTACCTTACCCGGCTTCGTGATCTGCACCTGGCAGCCGAGACGAGAGTTTAACTGTAAGTCGGCCGCCATGTCGAGGCGGTCGGCTTCGTCGTCATCCATCGGGGAGAGATTCTCGGCGCCTTCTTTTATCCACACGTGGCAGGTGGTGCAGGCGCAATTGCCACCGCAGGCGTGGTCGAGAGTGACGCCGTAGTTGAGCGCGATGTCGAGAATCGACTCTTCCTTGCCGTGATCTTCGTAAGGCAGCTTGCCGTGCTCGAACTGCACCGTCTTACCCTCGGGCAGGAATGTGATCTGTACCGTGTTTTCGCCGGGGGCTTCTTCGGTGGCTGTGCCGGCACCTTGCGATTTTTCTTCTGACATGAATACTCCTCAATCACTCTTCGGTTCGTTCTCACTACGCGGCGAGGACGGGACGCCCTCGCGACGCCGGCGCTACTTTATTCAAACTCGGCTTTCGCCACGGGATGCGGAGCCGTGGGGCCTTCGCCCATGTCAGCTTCGTCCATGGTTTTACCTTTTAGCGCGGTGGAGACGGCACTATCCATCATTAGCTCGGCCAGACGCGTTGTTCCCTGGTTGAGCGCGTCGATGGCTTGGCGGATGGATTGGTAGTCGTCTTCGGCTTTCACCGCGATCAGGGATTTCTCCATCTTGGCGATTTTTTTCTTTTCGTCGGTGGTGAGGCGACCCCAAGCCGGGCTCTTCTTGCCTTTGTCAAGCGCGGCCAAGATGGTTGCTGTCTCGTTGCGTGCTTCAATGATCTGGCGCTGCCGGAAATCTTCTTCTGCGCTGTCGAAGGAATCGAGGATCATGCCCTCGACCTGCTCGTCAGTGAGACCGTAGCTGGGCTGGACTTGAATTTCCGACTCTTTGCCGCTGCGCTGCTCGCGCGCCGAGACGTGCAGAATGCCGTTGGCGTCGATGAGGAATCTGACTTCGATGCGTGCCATTCCTGCGGCCATCGGCGGGATGCCTTTGAGATCGAAGCGCGCCAGTGATCGGCAGTCTTTTGCCAACTCGCGCTCACCTTGTAAAACATGAATGGCGACGTTAGCCTGGCTGTCGATTTGCGTCGTATAGTGCTGTGTGGCCGACGCGGGGATGGTTGAGTTGCGCAGGATGATTTTGTCCGTGACTCCACCGGCGACTTCGATGCCGAGCGAGAGCGGCGTGACATCGAGCAGCAGCATGTTCTCGGTTGCTTCAGATCCGCCGCCGAGAATGTTTGCTTGCACCGCCGCGCCAAGGGCGACGACTTCATCGGGATTCAAGTCGGTGTGCGGTTCGCGGTGAAACAATTCTTTTACAAGAGCGCGAACTCTGGGGATGCGCGTGGATCCGCCGACGAGGACAACCTCGTCAATCTGTTCAGGCTTGAGGCCGGCGTCTTTCAGGGCCTGCTTGCAGGGGCCGACGGTGCGGTCGATGACGGGCTGAATCAGTTGTTCGAACTGCTCGCGTGTAATTTCGCGGAGGTAGCGCTTGCCGCCAGGCAATTCAATATCGAGTTCCACTGAAGGCTGCGAAGAGAGCGCGATCTTGGCCTCGATTACGGCTTTGCGAATGGCTTGTACGGCTTCGGCATTGCGGCGGAGGTCTAGACCGAGATCGCCGAGCGTGTCGTCGAGGGCAATGGTGATCAGCAGATTATCGATGTCGTCGCCGCCGAGATGCGTATCGCCATTGGTGGCGATGACCTCGAAGATTCCATCGTGCAACTTGAGAATGGAGATGTCGAAGGTGCCGCCGCCCAGATCGTAGACGGCGACGATGCCGTTTTGTTTCTTATCGAGGCCGTAGGCGAGCGACGCGGCGGTGGGTTCGTTAACCAGGCGCAAGACTTCGAGGCCGGCGATGCGGCCTGCATCTTTTGTGGCCTGGCGTTGGGCGTCATTGAAATACGCGGGCACCGTGATGACGGCTTTGGTAACCGGGCCTCCGAAGAAGCGCTCGGCGTTGCGCTTGAGCTGGCGGAGAATGAAAGCCGAGATTTCGGGCGGCGTAAAAGTCTTCTCGCCAAGTCTGATGCGGAGAACTTCGCCGGCCTGCAGATCTTCGGCAAGGCGGAAGGGGAAGAACTTCAATTCGGCCTGAATGTCGTCAACACCACGTCCCATCAGGCGTTTGATCGAGTAGACGGCACGCTCCGGCGTTTCGATCAGAGAATCGCGCGCGGCATTGCCAATCACTGGCTGGTTGTTGCTGTCGAGCGCGACCACCGAAGGGACAAGGTTCGACCCGTCATCGCCAGGGATCACCACAGGGCTCTCCCCTTGCATGAAAGCCACGAGAGAATTCGTGGTGCCCAAGTCGATGCCGACGATGCGATCAGATGCCATTGACGTTACTTTCAACTCTCCAGCACTTCATTCACATCCCGTACCAGATTGCGGATGTAGTTGCGGCGGTTCAGCAGATCAACCATTTTGTCACGCGCCTGCTTACGCTCTTCTTTCGAGACGGGCTGACCGTTCTGCTCACGCTGGATCATTCCATCCCACATCTCCCAGTGATCCTTTAACTCGCGCAGGAGCGCTTCCTGCTTCTCTTCGAGCTCGAACTTCTGCCGGCCGATTTCCTCGATCAACGCAGGATCGTCCTCGCCCATTTTCTTCTGCATGCGGAGTTCTTCGAGCTGCATGTTCAACTCGAAGACTTCTTCCAGCAAATCGGGTGGAACGATTTGCTTCTTGAGTTGCCCGCTGGAGCGCGCCTGCTCCGTCGCCGATTTCGACTGCTCTTCCAGTTCCACGCCTTCCAACTGCAAAAGATATTGAGTACGCTTGATCGGGTCTTTCAATGTGCGATGAGCATCATTGAGCAGCGAGCCTTGCTGCAGGCTCCATTCCTGCTCCTGGCTGCTGGCGCGGGCGTTGAGATCGGGATGCAGCCTGCGGCTCAACTGATAAAAATCTTTCTCCAGGACGGCAACATCGAGATTCAACTTGCGCGGTAGACCGAAAAACGTGAAATAGTCCACCGGCGCCGGAGGCTGAACCTTGCCACAGGCTTCGCAGAAGTGCACGGCGCGCATGGTACCGCACGACCAGCAGGATTGAGTTTCCTCCGGTGCGGGCTTTGCTGTAATCGCGGTCAAGGACGAATTGGTCATTGCTGCATTTCCTAACGCTTTCTACTGAATCTACTGACAATACGGCAGGCCCGCGGTGCTAATAGATCGGGCGAGTCAGTGGCGCCTTCGACATTCGCGGGCGAGGGCACCCGCGGCACACGATCAAGCGGAGAACGAAGTGCCGCAGCCGCACGACTTCGTGGCTTGGGGATTCACGAAGACGAACCCCTGCTGCATCAGCGTTTCCTGGTAGTCCAGGATCATGCCGTGCAGGTAGATAAATGACTTCGGATCGACGAAAACGCGCACATCGCCATATTGGAAGATGCGGTCGCGTTCGCGCGGCTGCGTGTCGAAACGGATGTTATAGCTTAGACCGGAACAGCCGCCGCCCTGCACGCCCAGTCGCAGTCCGCCCTGCTCGGGCGAAATGCCCTCCTTAGCCATCGCGCCACGCACCTTGACCAGAGCTTTTTCGGTGACCTGAATGCCTTTGGCGGGCGCGGTTTGCGTTACGGGTTCGGTTAGCATTGTCATTAGAATTCCTGACGCAGTACCTCAGCGGGCTAAAGCCGCCATAAATATGAGACGATCCCGGCACCCTTCGCCTGCTCAGGGCAGGCTCCAGAACTAAAGTCGTACCTTTCCCCTGAGCTCGCTTCACCCGTGAAGGCGCACCCTTCCCAAGTGCGCGCGGGAAGAGCCTACTGCGCGACTACCGACGCAATCGGCTTCGCGCTCTCCTGTTTTTTCTTCCAGTCGCCGATCGCGGCGCGGATGGCGTCCTCGGCCAGCACGGAACAATGGATCTTCACCGGAGGAAGCGACAGCTCCTTCACGATGTCCATATTCTTGATGGTGAGGGCCTCATCCACCGTCTTACCCTTGACCCACTCGGTGGCCAATGAGGACGATGCAATGGCGGAGCCGCAGCCGAAAGTCTTGAACTTGGCTTCTTCGATGACGTTAGTCTCGCGGTTAACCTTGATCTGCAGTTTCATGACGTCGCCGCACTCGGGTGCTCCGACGAGACCGGTGCCCACGTCGGCACTGCTCTTGTCCATCGAGCCGACATTGCGGGGATTGTTGTAATGGTCGATTACTTTATCGCTGTATGACATTTGTGTACGCTCCCGAAAATTCGAAGTTTCAAACTAAAGTTTCAAGCTAGTGTCCTTCTCCAGCCCACTTCACATCCGCCAAATTGATGCCTTCCTTCGCCATTTCGTAGAGCGGAGAAAGTTCGCGCAGGCGCTCGACGGTTTCGATGACGCGGTCGGCCACATAATCGACTTCGGCCGCGGTGTTGAAGCGGCCGATGCCGAAGCGGATCGAACTGTGCGCCAGGTCATCGCCGGTGCCGAGAGCCTTTAATACATATGATGGCTCCAGAGTCGCAGAGGTGCAGGCCGAACCACTCGAGACTGCAATATCGTTGATGCCCATCAGCAGCGACTCGCCTTCCACGTAGGCAAAGCTGATGTTCAGATTGCCAGGCAGTCGGTGTTCCATGGAGCCGTTGATGTAGGTTTCGTCGAGACGGCTCATGATGCGGTCGCGCAAGCGATCGCGAAGACCGCTCAACTGAACCGCTTCACGAGACATTTCTTCAGAAGCGATGGCGCAAGCCTTGCCCAGCCCGACGATACCAGCGACATTCAAAGTGCCGGAGCGCATGCCGCGCTCGTGGCCGCCGCCGTCAATAATGGCGGAAATCTGTACCCGCGGATTTTTGCGGCGAACGTACAAAGCGCCGACTCCCTTGGGACCGTACATCTTATGCGCGGAGATCGACATCACGTCGATGAACTGCTTGTTCACATCCACCGGAATCTTGCCGATGGCTTGCGTGGCATCGGTGTGGAAGATGATGCCACGCTCGCGGCACAGCTTTCCGATTTCAGTTACTGGCTGCACCACGCCGATTTCGTTGTTCGCAAACATGATGCTCACCAGGATGGTTTTGTCATCCATGGCGCGCTTGAGTTGGTCGAGGTCCACCAATCCATCTTTTTGCACCGGCAGATAGGTGACGCGAAAGCCGTTCTTCTCCAGACGTTTGCACGTGTCCAGCACAGCCTTGTGCTCGGTGACCGCGGTGATGATGTGGTTGCCCTTTTCGCGGTACATCTCGGCCACACCCTTGATGGCAAGGTTGTCGCTCTCGGTCGCGCCGGACGTGAAGATGATCTCTTTCGTGGTGGCGCCGATCAGCTTGGCGATGCGCTCACGCGCGGTTTCCACGCCCTCTTCGCCCGCCCAACCGAAGGAGTGATTGCGGCTGGCGGCATTGCCAAACTTTTCCATGAAATAGGGCAGCATCTCCTCCAGCACCCGCGGATCCATGGGCGTGGTGGCGTGGTTATCCATATAAATGGGCAGTTTCACTCCCTGGGGAGCGGCGTGCTGCGTTACCGGAAGCTGCTGGGGGACTCTTACATCCGTGCTCATAATTGCTTCTCCTACCTTGCCTTTTTGAATACTTAGTTTTTTCTTCCGTCTTAATTCTTAACTAAATGATCGTCACCAGTTCGGCCGGTTTTGCGGCGGTACTTCCAGCCACTTCTGGCTCTTCCCGCATATGTGAGATCTTGATGCGCTTCAGTACCGCTTCGATGCTGTCATTCACCTTGCGCAATGGCTCGCGGATGTTGCAACGTTCGCTCTGACCACACTCCCCGCGAACGGTGACGCAGGACGTGATGAATAAGGGGCCGTCAATGGCCTGAATCACTTCAAAGGCCGAAATCGTGTGCGCGGCGCGTGCCAGCCTGTACCCTCCGTTAGTGCCGTGCTGCGACTGCAACAGACCAGCCTTGGCCAGCCGCTGCAAAATCTTAGCCAGGGCTTCAGGCGGAATGCCGAAAGAATCCGCAACATCTTTTGCGCTGGCGCTGCGAGTTCCCTCGTGAGCGTGGTCAGCCAAGTGCTTCATAGCCATCAGCGCGTAATCCGCTTTTTTGGTTAGTTTGAGCATCCTGGTTCCGTCTGCTGCTTCCGCTGAATACAAACTCCAGTAACCAAAACTCCGACCCAGAAAGTCGGATTTAATTACGACCTTTTCTGTCGTAATTCATTCTACGTCCGGAAGCCAAAATTACGCAAGTCTTTGCAGGCAGTGGGGAGATGCGCCACTCAATGGTAACTATCAGTGATTAAATGGGTTAGGTCTTGCCGATAATTTTGGTCGGAGATCCAGTAAATTAGCGAAGCCTTGACCGTTCGGCTGCCGGAGACAGGCGATGAATTCACAGCAAAACTAGCGCTCAGCACTTGACAAGTAGCCAAGCAGGGCTAAAATACCGGGAATTCCCACGAATTGGTCCCTCGCATATTGCATGAGGGCGATTCTTCCGGATTTATGACTTCAAAGCCGTTCTCCCATCCTCAAAACGCAGGCAAGCAACCTTGCAAGCACCCGCGCGTGCAAATCGTGAGCCGTGAAGAAGACGCGGAGTTCGTGGAATGCCTCGAGTGCCGCGAAATCTTCGAGTCCAGCGAGCTAAAGGACATGAGCATCGAGGAAAACACCGAGAGCACCGAAGGCGAAGCCCAGGAATCTTGAGGGCCTGAAGCCGCAGCCTGAGATCACCTTGGTAACCTCTTCGGGTCGATTCAACCTTGCTAACAACGAAACGGCTCTGCTAGTGTTCAGCCGGGGGCGTGCATTCCGCACGTTGCAAAGTCATGCCTGCCGTAGCTCTGGTGGTCGACGATTCCATGTTGATCCGCTACACTGTCTGCCGCTTTCTTGAAGAGCGCGGCTTTGCGGTGGAGTCGGCCACGAATGGCGTAGAGGCGTTGCAGATTCTCGAGCGGGTGCATCCTGACCTGATCGTTACCGACATGCAGATGCCAAAGATGACGGGCAGCGAGTTGATTAGCGCCCTGAAGGGAAACCTCAAGACCGCTAAGATCCCCATCATTATTGTTGCGGGCCGCGCCAGCGGCTTCGACGAGACGGAGAAACGCGCCAACTTTGCCATTTACAAGGATATCGACATCCAGGGTCAGCTCGAAAAGGCGCTGGATGCGGTGATGGGCAAAGGCCACGGGCAAGTGGCGGGGAAGTAGCCGCCTTACGCGGCTGCTGTTGGCTTTTAGGTTTGAGCCGTGAGCCCAGCTAGCTCGGCTAGCGCAGCACAAGGCTCGCTTCAGCCGAAAAATCCATGGCAGCAAAATCCTTTGCCAGGAATTTTGGATAGGCAGCAGCCGCAATCATGGCGGCGTTGTCGGTAGAGAGCTTCCGCGATGGGAAATACACGGGCAGGCCGTCCTGAGCGCCATCCCGCTCGAATGTCTTACGCAATTCGTTATTCGCCGCTACTCCACCTGTAACGAACAATGTTGCAACTTCGTTGGCGCGGGCCGCAGCCAGAGTCTTGCCAACCAGGTCTTCGACGATGGCACGCTGAAACGACGCGACCAAGTCGAGAGTCTGCCGATCGCAATTCGCAATGTAGTCTTCCAGCTTCGGCTTCGAAATGTTCGCTAACACCTGGCGGCGGACCTCGATGGAAGGATGCATCTCGTGCACTTCGACGTAACGCAGCACGGCGGTCTTGATGCCGCTGTAGGAAAAATCAAAGCGCGGGCGATCGGTCTCCACTTCATTCTGTTCGTGACGTTCTTTTTCGCGATGGCCTTTTCCTCGATAATCTTTTTCTTGATGATTCCGGCGATCGCGATGCTTGATCTGTGCTGGGGCGAATTTCACGGCACTTGGGTCGCCGTGCGGAGCGAGTCGGTCGATGATCGGGCCTCCGGGATAGCCCAGGCCGAGCAACTTGGCGACTTTGTCGAAGGCCTCGCCGGCAGCATCGTCGCGAGTGTGGCCGATGTTTTCGTAAGCCCAGCCGTCGTTTTTTGGCGTCGCCAGATACAGGTGCGTGTGTCCTCCCGAAACCACCAGAGCGAGGACGGGAAATTGCAATTCGTAGTTGCCCTTCTGGCGCTCCTCCAGCAGAACTGCATGGATGTGGCCTTCGAGATGGTTGACCGCAATCAGCGGCTTGTCGAGAGCGAAGGCCAGAGCCTTGGCATAGCTGATACCCACCAGCAAAGCACCGGCGAGACCGGGCCCCTGTGTGACCGCAATCGCGTCGACTGAGTCGTAAGTCTGACTAGCCTCAGCCAGCGCTTGTCGAACGACAGGAACGATCGCCTTCAAATGCTCGCGCGAGGCCAACTCAGGGACGACGCCACCATACGGTCGATGCGTGGCGATCTGCGAGGCCACCACATTGGAAATGAGTTGCTCTCCCGACCGCACTACAGCCGCCGCGGTTTCGTCGCAGGAACTTTCGATGCCGAGAATATAGGCGGAGGGCATGGAACTATACTATTAGAACTTCATGGCAGATTTGCTCACGCATGTGAAATGCGTGGAGAATGGCGGGCGGCTGAGCGGAACTCCGTAGGTTCTCACAGCCAGCCCTTGGTACGGGCGATGCGTGACGCTTCAACGCGATTGCTCGCGCCCATCTTACTTATGGCTTCGGAAAGATAGTTGCGCACCGTGCCTTCGGATAGGCTGAGTTCCGCGGCGATGTCGCCGCTCTGCATGCCTTCGCCGGCCAAGCGCAGGACCTGGCGTTCGCGATCGGTGAGCGGGTCCATCTCTGCCCAGGCCTCGGTGGCGAGATCGGGATGGATGACGCGCAATCCCTGTTGCACGCGTCGTACAGCTTCAGCAAGTTCCTCGGCACGCATATCTTTCAACAGGTATCCCAAGGCCCCGGCTTCCATGGCACGCCGCAGATATCCGGCGCGCGCGAAAGTGGTGAGGATGATGACGCGGGTGCTGGTGCGGCGGCGTTTTAGTTCGGCGGCGGCATCGAGTCCGGTCATGAGTGGCATTTCAATGTCGGTGATAAGGACATCCGGCTTGTGGGCGAGGACAGCTTCCAGCGCCTCTTTACCGTTGCGTGCCTGAGCCACGACAGAGATGTCGCCTTCGATTTCGAGCAGCGCTGCGAGCGCACCGAGCACCATGCCCTGATCCTCGGCTAGTACCACTCGAATGGTCTTATGGTTTTCCTTCGCAGGGGGATTCAATTCTCGCAGCCCTCGGTTTTCGGTGCGACTTCCTTGAGCGGGAGAGTGATGGCCAGTCTGGTGCCAGTTTGCGAGTCACGGGTGAGAATGCCGCCCAGCATCTCGACGCGCTCGCGCATGCCGCGCAGGCCGTTGCCTTCGTTCTGGGAGCCGCCGCGGCCGTCGTCTTCGATCTCGAGGCGGCAGGAACCGTTTCGCTGCTCCAGGCGCAGACTGCAAGTGCGCGCCTGGGCGTGGCGCACGACGTTGGTGACGGCTTCCCTTACTGCCATCGACAGCACACTCTCCTGCAAAGCGGGCAACGATACTTTGGCTGTCTCGCACTTCACGGCGACCCCGGCGGTCTCGAGCGTTGACTTTGCTTGCGCAAGTTCAGCCGTCAATCCTTGCGAACGATAACCGCGGATGGCGTCGCGGACTTCAGACAGCGCCTGACGGGAAATCTGTTCGACCTCGCGGATCTCGTTGCCCGCACGCTGAGGATCGCGGTCCATGAGTTTTCCAGCGAGTTCGGATTTCAAGATGATCACCGAGAGCGTGTGCCCTAACACGTCGTGCAGGTCGCGGGCGATGCGTTCGCGCTCGGCTACTTTAGCGAGATGCTCAATCTCATCGTTGGCCATGCGCAACTTAGCCAGAGCACGGTTGCGCTGGGCAAAATATATATTGCTGCCACCAACCACCGCGGATAATCCCCCCGCATAAAAAAGGAACCAGCTTGACAGATGGAAGACCTGCGTTTCGATGGCGGCCAGTACGACAATTCCGGCCATCAGCCCAACCGCCTTACGTTCGGTTTGCACACAGAAAGGAACAAAGGCCGCAGCGAAAATAAAAAAGGTGGAGGCACCGGCATTGGAGGGAGCACACACGATGCCGAGGACAACCATGCCGGCAATCAGCCACAGCGCGCGCGGCCGCTCCAGCCAGAACAAGCCAAAATAGAGGGCCAGAAATATGGCTGTAGCCAAGGCGGTAAACGACCATTCCTTCCAATCGGCGTGGTCCAGAACTGGCTGGATGAAAAAGAAGCACAAATAGGCAAGCCAAATGTAGGGAGCCCATCCGTGCGCCTTTTCGCGAGACGACAGGGTTATGTGACGGTCGAAGGATGGCTCATCCGCGATTCGTGCCGACTCGTTCGTGCCGGAATTGTGGTCTTCCACGGCTATACTCATCACGCTCCTAGTTTTTCCACTTTCAACAGTTATCTTCCCACAGTTCTATTGTCCACCCGAGCGTCAATTGTCCACCTTCCGAGCGTCAATGGCGATGCGACGGGCCTGGCAGCGGGCGCAGGCGACGAGCCACACAACGATTGCCGCCGGAATCAAAAGACCCAGCCAGCGTGCCCCGCCATACAGGGCAAGCATGCCAAAAAGTAAGAGCAATGCCGTGACGCACAAAGATTCATTCGATGTTGTCTTCATGATGTTTCCTTTTCATTCCGTCGTTCGTTGCAAGCTTCACGTCCCTAGCCGTACAGCTTTCCCTGATCGCGTTGAAAACCGATACGTGCGACGCCCAGGCAAATCAGCGTGAAGGCAAATAGCACTTCCCAGTGCGTCGCCGCCGGTTCGTGGCGTCCCGCACCCACCACCTCCAGCGCCAACTGCGACAAGTGATAGGGCGGCAGCGCCAGCGCGATCTGCCGCACCAGTTTGGGCAGAAACATATAAGGCACCCACAACCCACTGCAGAACGACAGCGGCAGATAAAACAGGTTGATGACCGCAGGGGCGGAGTTCGGCCCGGCGAAATAACCAATCGCCAATCCCATGGCAGAGAAAGGGAGCGATCCAGCCACCAGCGTCGCGATCAGCTTCGTCATCTCCGCGAGCGGCAACCGCACTCCGCCGAAGCTGATGCCCAGCACCAGCAACAGCAAAACCACGATCGCGCTGAAGATCATGCTCAGCACAACTTTGGCCGTGAAGTAGGCAAACGGCGGCATAGGGCTCGCCCGCTTCACTTGCAGCCATCCCAGGCCGCGGTCGGCCGCCAGTCCGGACGCGGTTCCGAACAGTGAAGCTCCCATCACTCCGAACGTGCCATAGGTCGCGATCAGGTAGGTCGGAACACCCATGCCGCCAATCGCTTCCTTGGAATTCAATACCAGCCCGAACAGCACATAGAACATTAATGGAAAACTGATCACCGACGCCGTATATACGCGCAGGCGAAGGTTCTTCAGAAACTCATATTTTGCTTCCTTCAGATAAATGGTTGCAGTGTGGCTGGTGGAGCGCTCGATCTGGGTGTTGATCAAAGCCGTTGCGGCAGTACCCATGGTAGTGTCCTCGTTTTGTCCGCGTGTTCGCGTTTAGAAAATGGTGAATCGGTTTTCATGATTGGCGCTTGCTCCGTTGTCCTGTGTAAGAGCCAGGAACGCTTCTTCCAGCCCCGCGCTGGTGATCTCGAGCCCCACGAGAGAAGGGTCGCGAGCGAGCAATGTGCGCACCACGGGCTCGGCTTCTCTGGCGTGAATCTCCACTGCGTCGCGGTCTTGTTTGGCATCGGTCACGCCGGGGATTTGCAGCAGACTTGCTATGCCGAGCGCTGTGACGCAGCGGATGCGCTTGCCGCTGGTCTGCGCTTTGATCTTCGCTGGCGTGCCTTCCGCGATGATCACACCCTGATTAATTACGGCGATGCGATCGGCGAGAGCATCGGCCTCCTCCAGATAATGCGTCGTAAGCAGGACGGTTTTTCCCCGCTCGACCAGACGGCGAATTTCCTCCCAAAGCGCACGCCGGGCTTCCACATCAAGTCCTACGGTGGGCTCGTCGAGAAACAGCAGATCAGGATCGCCGCAGATGGCGAGCGCGAACAAGGTTCGTTGCCTTTGCCCGCCGGAGAGATCGCCGAACTTGCGATCGCGCAATTTCTCCAGGCCAGCAGCGGCCAGCACTTCCTCGAGGGGCAGCGGTTTCGGGTAATAGCTGGAGAACAAATCAATGTGCTCGCGCACGCGAAGAGTTTCTGGTACGCGTCCCACCTGCAGCATAGCGCCGGCGCGCATTCGATTCTGCGGATTGGTGGGATCTCCACCGAACACGCGGGCCTTGCCGGAATTGGGCTGAATAAGCCCCAGCAGCAGTTTCACCGCCGTTGTCTTTCCTGCCCCGTTGGGGCCAAGTAGTGCCACAACCTGCCCCGCGCCAACTGTGAAATTCACATTACGCAGGGCGCGGACTTCTCCATAGTTCTTGCTAACGCCTTCCAGGCTTGCCACCACAGTGCTGGAACTTGCACGCTCCACGTTTGGCGTTTGCTTCAGAGTTGCAATCATGTTGGCCCTTCTTCGCCGTCGCTTGGCTGTTACCGGGTATCAAATCCTCCCCGGTGACTGCATCATGGTCGAGCATTGGGCGATGCGCCAGTGCTATTCATCACGCTAGCGGCGTGACAAATGTCATGACGGCGAAGGCGGGAACTGAATGGGAAGGGCGCAAATTCCTATAATGAAATCAAGAGCCTCAAACGAGGTTTTTGCGATTTTTGCTTCTGTCCGTTACGAAATCCGAACAAAGAGGTACTCTTGGGGCAACTGCGGACTTACGCAGAGTCGATCTCTCTCGGACGCAACATCAGTTATTCCCTAGGTAAGACGCGGGGGAAAGCTTGTTCGCGAATCGTAACAAGCGCCGATCCACCAAATTTTCCCGCAAAATCATGACACGAAACCGCACTCCCTGCTATTATGTCGGACACTTCGTTATTATGTCCCCCACTTCAATGGAGGCATACCATGCTACCAGCCGGTAAGAGTCTTCGCACACTTCGCGAGAAGCTTGGCTTGACCATGCGCGACATTGAAACTTCCAGTGCGCGCATGGCTGAGAAGTATCGCAACGAGGAATTCTCGATCCCTCCCAGCCGTTTGTCGGACATTGAGACCAAGGGTGTTTTGCCCAGTATTTTCCGCCTCTATACGCTTGCCGTAATCTACCGTCGCGATCTGCGGGAACTGCTGGCCTGGTACGGCGTCGATATGAACAACATGGCGGCGGATCTCGGCATGATCGCTCCGCCGCGCTCGCATGTCTCGGAAACTCTCTCCGGATTATCCTCCGTGCAAATGCCAATCCGCATGGATCCTGGTTTTGATGAGCAACGCACCAGTAATCTAGGCCGCATGGTGGAGGAGTGGGGGTTGGTGCCTTTGTCCTATCTGGCGCAATTCGCCCACAGCGATTTCACCTATGGCTACATCGGCCACCAGGATTTCACCATGTATCCGATACTTCCACCCGGCAGCTTCATTCAGGTCGATGAGGCCAAGAATAAAGTGATGGAGGGGTCCTGGCGGTCGGAGTATGAACGCCCTATCTATTTCGTGGAAACCCGCGACGGACACACTTGCTGTTGGTGCAGCATGCGTCGCGATGACGTGATCTTGCAGCCCCATCCTTTGTCGCCGGTCCAGGTTCGGGTCCTGCGCCATCCTCAGGAGGCCGAGATCATCGGACAGGTTGTGGGGGTTGCTATGAAGCTGACGGAGTGGCACGCTTTCGGCTCTTCTCCAAGCTCGAAAGCGCAATCAGCACTGAATTAAGATGGCTGGAGGAAACAGCGTCCTCAGGGGAGGGAAGCAGTTCGTTAAACTGTTCGCGCATGCCTTCGACGTAAGTTCCCGCGGTCTTCTCGCTGCCTTGGCTCGATTCGTGCAAGTCTTCCACCAGATCTGCTATCGGCGTTCGCAGCACCGTCGACAATACCTCGGTATGAGCCGCCTTCAACGCCCGATCGGACGGTTCCTCCCCATGCACCAATGACATGCCCCAGTGCTTATACCCGCCTTCCCGGCGGCGCAGAGAGCCTAAATAAGCCAGTTTCGCCAGCAGTCCGGAAATGGCGACCAGCGTGGTTTCTCGCAGATCCTGCAGAGCGGATTTCAGCGTCATAATTCCGCGAATTCTTGTTACGAATTCCGAACAAGCTAAAGGTCTAATGTGATCTTTCCAGCCACGTGGACGCCATGAAAGTATCACGGTCGCTTTTCCAAAACAAGGAGAAAACAACCGTGAAACGTATGCTACTCGTCGTTGCAGCAGCCGTGCTCTTCCTGAATACATTGGTAGTTCCAACCGTGGCCCGTGCCGATGGAGGCCCCTTGGGCGGCACTTGTTCCGGCCAGACGGCCTGCAAACCGTAAATTCGCGAGGAGAAGTTACAAAAAACGAACGCGACTCGCAACGATGTTGCCGAGGGCAATTTTTCACGCTATAGTCCCTGAGCGTGGTCATGTTGCAGCCGCATTCACTTTTGTGGCACTACTTGTGCGTCGCGCCCTATGCCCTCCTCTTGGTTCTTGCCGTCCTGATGTGGAGGCGGGGGCTGCACAAGGAGTTCCCTGTCTTCTTTTGTTACGCCATTTTTGAGGCTGCAGGAGGAGCGACCCTCTATGCAGTGGATGTTAGTCCTTCGGCCTCGGCTGCGATCTATTGGTGGAGCTACCTTTTTTTCTCGGCTGTTGAAGTACTCATAAAATTCGTCGTCATCGGCGAAGTTTTCACTTACCTCCTGCGTCGCTACCCTCCGCTTGGCAGATTGGCGAAAGTACTGATCAGTGGCGTCGGCGTGGTTCTCGTATTTACTGCAACGATCATCGCAGCTTATGCGAATCCCACACCCTTCTGGCTGATTTCCGCAACGCGCACCCTCGGCCGAAGCGTGAGCGTGGTTCAGTGTGGACTAATACTCTTTCTTTTTGTTTTCGCCGCTCACTTCCATTTGAACTGGAGACGCTCTGTTTTTGGGATCACCCTTGGTTTTGGTGTGTCTGCCACCGTTCATTTGGCCTGTTGGGCTCTCTTGGCGGATTGGCTCATCGGACAGAAGAGCTACCTCCTCGATTTTCTGAATATGGTCACCTATCACGTTTGCGTCCTGATCTGGTTTTACTACCTCCTCGTCCCCCAGAAGAGTGTTACTACGTCTGCGGTTCCTTTGCCTGAACATAGCCTCGAGATTTGGAACCGGGAACTGGAGCGTCTACTACAACAATGAATCTGGCCATCGTCCTTGTCATCGCCGCTGTACTTGTGCTGAGCCTCATCTTGCGCCTGGCCGTAACGCAAAGCCTGCAAGCCAAGAGAAGCGCCAACTTGGCCGGAACGATTCGTCCGATCGATATCGAGGCGTTCCGCAATTTGATCAACCCTGCCGAGGATGACTACCTACGGTGCCGTTTACCACCTGCACAGTTTCGCCTGGTTCGCCGTGAGCGCTTGCGCGCCATGGCCATGTACATCCGTATGGCTGCAAGGAACGCCGCCATGCTGATGCGCGTGGGCGAAGCAGCTCTGGCCGCCGGCGACCCGCGCGTTGCCGAAGCCGCTCACCAACTGGTGAATGACGCGCTGCTGCTACGCCGCAATACGACCGTTGCGCTGGCCCGGATCTACTTGGCCTTGGCTTGGCCCAACTCTGGGATCGCCGCCGTGCGGGTGGTCGATCGTTACGAGCAAGTGAGCGGGTCGGCCATGCTGTTAGGGCGGCTACAGAATCCTGCCGTCCCGGTTCGCCTATCCTCTTTACGCTAGCGATGTGACGTATGTCACAGACGTTGCCGCGGTGTTCGTGCCACACTTTGGCCCGGCGTCGCCGTGCCTCAGCCAAACTTGCACGGGGTAACTTCTACACCACCTCTGATCATTCCCGCCTTGTTTTCGTTGCCCGTTCTGGTGTAAAAACCAGCGGGACCTATCACCAGAAATCTGTGCGCATTTCCGTCATCCGCCGTTGGAGTTGTTTCTGCTTTCACCTCGAAGTGTCGAAGTCAGGGGAGACCCTATGATCCGCATGATCTCGATTCAAAGCCTGAAAACTTTTGCCGTCTCTGCGCTCCTCCAAGCAGCGTTTGTTTTGTTGCTTTCCTCCATCGTATTCAGCCAGGGCGGCGTCGCTACTGGCGATCTGCATGTCACCGCAAAGGATCCCAAAGGCAGTGTTGTGACCAACGCCACGGTCACGGTAAGTGATGCTGCCAAAGGCCTGGCCCGCACCGCCACCGGCGACGGCCAAGGGGGCTACAGTGCCCGGCTGTTGCCACCTGGAGCTTATACCGTCACCGTGGAAGCGGCGGGTTTCGGCAAGGTCGAAGACAAAGATGTGAGCATTACAGTGGGTGGACAGGTCGAGCTTCCCATCGCACTCACGGTGGCCAGCGGAAAAGAAGTGGTGGAGGTCAGTTCCCAGGCAGAATTGGTAGAGACTTCGCGCACCTCAACCACGGACACGATCGGACAGCGCCGCATCGACAATTTGCCCATTAACGGCCGCAACTACATTAATTTCACGCTGACCGATTCTCAGGTGCAACGCGACAACGCTCCGAACACCGGTGCCGCGCCCACATCGGGCCTCAACATGAGCGGCCAGCGTGCGCGCGCGAACCTGGTGAACGTGGATGGCGCCGACGCCACCGACAACGCAGTGAACGGAGTTCGCTCGACTGTCTCTCAGGAAGCTGTGCAGGAATTTCAGATCATCACCAACAACTATGCCCCCGAGTACGGTCGCGCTTCGGGCGGCGTGGTGAACATCATTACTCGGTCAGGATCGAATGACTTTCACGGCGACGTCTATGGCTACCTGCGCAATCGCAATTTTCAAGCAGTGAATCCGTTCAGCACGGTTCCCAATCCAGCGTACACGCGCGTGCAGGCAGGCGCAGCTTTTGGCGGACCAATCAAGAAGGACAAAACGTATTACTATTTTTCTTACGAGGTCACCCGGCGGCATGAGACGGGTTTCTCCGACATTGGAGCGAACAACTTCGGGCTCGTGCCCTTCGATGCCTCGCCTTTCTTCGGAGCTCCCGCGGGAACCTTCGGCATCCAGGTGACGCCGGAACAAGCGGCCTTCCTCGGCACACCCGGATTGCCCCCATCTCTGCTGCAGCAGTATTCGATTTTGACGGGAGCAAGCTCCGGCCTGGCCCTTAACGGCAGCTACCCGGCATCCTTTGGTGGGTTGGTTCTTGCAGGCGCCCTTCCCGTTCCTGCCAATGGAAGCAATCCCCTCGCCCAATTCATCACCTCCTGTAGCACTTCCGCCCCGCTGTGCAATGGCCTCCCAGGATCTTTCACGTCGTTGAGTTCACAATCCGGCAATTTCCCCGTCTTCGAGGGCACCAGCCTCTACTCACTGCGGATCGACCACAACGTGAACACCAATAATCGCCTGATGCTGAGAGCGAACGTCAGCCCCAGCACAGTGACCGGCATCGAAGTCAGCGGTCAAGATCAGCCCTTTGGGCAAAATGCCTACTCTCGCACCTCTGAACAGACTTACCGCGATGTCGCCGGGGTTGTGCAGGACACCTGGACTATCGGCAACAACAAAGTGAATGAATTCCGCTTTCAGTATGCGCGCCGCGGTCTCTCTTATTTCTACAATACGCAGATTCCAGCAGGCTCCGACCCGGCGGTGAATATCCCCGGCTATGCCTATTTCGGCCGCGAGCCTTACTCCTACATCCAGCGCGTGGAGCAGCGCTATCAGTTCACCGATAACTTTTCCTGGACCATCGGACGGCACGACACCAAGTTCGGCGTGGACTTCAATTACATTCCCACCACAGCTACCTTTACCGTCAACTACGGCGGAGTTTATGACTTCAGCTCTGTCAGTGCCGCCGATCTGGGATTAGTAGTTCCCGGCCTCACCATCCCCGGACTTTCAGCCGTTCAGGCTTACGGCGCGGGAATTCCCGGGGACTTCATTCAGGGAATCGGCAACCCGCGTGACTCGTTCCCCAACAAGCCGTTGGGAGTCTTTTGGCAGGATTCGTGGCGAGTTCGTCCGAACTTCACTTTGAACTACGGAGTGCGTTACGACATCGAATTCCCGCCACAGTTCGCCTCTCCGACACCGCTCGCTCTAGCCGGCTATAACTATCTCGGGTTGCAAAAAGGAATCCAGACGGACACCAACAACTTCGCCCCTCGTATCGGCATGGCATGGGATCCGAAAGGCGACGGCAAGACCGTGGTTCGAGCGTCCTATGGAATGTTCTATGACCATCCGCTGCTGGGGCTTTACTTTCTGGGCGATGCGTCGGACGCGTCCACGAGTGATCAGTTGGTATTTGCCGGCACTGGGCCCTGCACTGGTGCTGGGAATCCCGGTAATCTGAACGCGATCCCGATCTTTCAAGGATTGCTGAACCAACCGGAATGCGCGCCGTCAACGTCTTCGACTGCGAATGCCAACCTGGGCTATCTTCCCAACCAGCAACAGTTCAATGCGTTTCAGCCCAACTCCGTTTTCCTGAACCAGAATTATCTGAACCCTTCAACTTTTTTGCCGCTGGCCTTCCAGCCGTTCGGATATCCAATCGGCAAAGGTTTCGTCTACGCATATGCCCAGCAGGCCAACTTCAGCATCGAACGCGACCTGGGCGGCGGATTCGCGTTCAACCTGGCTTACAACTTCAATGGTGGACGCCATATCAACCGGCCCATCAATGCCAACACCATCCGCGGCGATCTAATGATCGAGAACTATTTTGCCTCCGGGGCCACTGCCAGTAGCCCGTTCACGGTCACCGGGTGTTCTGCACCTGGTGCTCCGGTTCCATGGGTCGATTCTTCACTGATGAATTTCTTTCGCCCGTCCGGTCTGAATCCATCGATCGCTGCAGCCTATCTGGCGACGGGCGCGAGCGGTGCCTATTGTGTTGGTGTGGCGCAGAGTATTCTTCAAAGCCTGGCGAACCAAGGCTTCAATGTCAACTGCGATCCCGCCTCCCTCGTCGGGTGCATCCCCTTCAGCGACATGGACGCCAATTATTCGAACGGCAGTTCTGTCTATCACGGCCTCAGCGCCAATTTGCGCAAGCGTTTCAATCGGCACTACGAATTTCTCGCTTCCTACACCTGGTCGCATGCCATCGACGACTCGACTGACCTGCAGGCTACACTCACGCCGCAGGACAGCTACTTTCCTTCCGCGGATCGCTCCACTTCGCTGTTCGATCAGCGCCATCGTTTCGTTTTTAGCGGCGTCTACCAATCGGGCAAACTTGGCGGCAGCGGTTTCGGCAGCAAGTTCTTCAGCGATTGGACCCTTGCTCCTCTCATTGAGTTCGGGTCGGGGCGCCCATTCAACATCATTACCGGCAACGATGACAACCTGCAATTGTCTACTTTGACGGGACGGCCGAACACTTTCGTCAACGCAGGATGTACGGCGCTTGGGTATCCGGCAGTTCCGTCGAAATACTCGCCCACCGGGGTCTTCCAGGAGCCTTGCGCGGCGGACTTCAACGGAACTCTGCAATCGCTCGACGGTAATCTCGGCCGCAATGCTGGAGTCCAGCCCTGGACCGTCTTCGACGATCTGCGCATCGCCAAGCGGGTCTACTTCGGCGAGCGCTACAACATGGATTTGATCGCCGACATGTTCAACATCGCGAACCGGGATAATGTAGCCGCTGTCAGCCCACTCTTCACCAATGCTGGCCAGGCCACAGCCGCCTACGACCCGCGCCAGTTCCAGTTCGCGCTGAAGCTGAACTGGTAAGGTTTTCCCCGAATTCGGTCATAAGTCGGGATTCCATAATCCATGGAGTCCAGACTCTACTGTAAGCATCTGGTCGAACCTGAAGGCTGAAGCCCGGAGCCGGGTGTTACACTTTTCTCTTCACCCATCCTTGGCGCTTGCCCGGAGTTTCTTTTCCATGTCCCAGCCCTATACGCCCACGCCGCGGACCCGTCTGGTCCGCGAAGCGGAGCGCGCCGTCTATGACCGCGAAGTCGCGTATCGCATTCTCGACGAAGGCTTTCTCTGTCATGTCGGCTTCGTCGCCGACGGCCAGCCCTTCGTGATCCCTACTTCCTATGGCCGCAAAGACGACAGCCTCTACATTCACGGCTCCGCCGCCAGCCGTATGTTGCGAAATTTGAAGGAGAGCGTCCTCGTCTGCATCACCGTGACATTGCTGGACGGCCTCGTGCTTGCCCGTTCCATCTTCAATCACTCCATGAATTACCGCTCGGTGGTGATCCTGGGGAAAGCGATTCTGGTGGATGATCCAAAGGAAAAGCTCGAAGCCTTGCGCCTGCTTTCCGAGCACATCATTCCCGGCCGTTGGGCCGATTCCCGCCAGCCCAACGAGCGCGAACTGAAGGCGACTTCCGTTTTGCGCGTGCCCATCGAGGAATTCTCGGCGAAGGTGCGGAAAGGGCCAGTTGTTGACGACGAGGAGGATTATTCTTTTCCCACATGGGCGGGTGTCGTGCCCTTGGAAATGAAGACTGGGGAGCCGATCAGTGATGCGCGGCTTCAACCGGGGCAGACTGTGCCGGAATACGCGCGGCACTATTCCCGCAGGCGATAAGGCTATCCCGTTGCGTTTATTGGTAAAGATCTATACTTACAGTAAGGATAGTTGGTAAAGATGAGGCATTTTAGCACAATCAGCAGCAAGGGTCAGGTCACCGTTCCGCAAGAGATTCGCAAACGCCTCGGGTTGGAGACTGGCGACCGGGTCGAGTTTGTTGTGGAAGAGGATCGCACTGTGATCCGGCCAGCTCGCTCGGAAGTCAATCCCTTCGAGAAGTACATCGGAATTTTGGGCCCGTTCCCTGGCGGGGAAGAGGGAATAAAAGCCTGGATTGACGATATGCGAAGCGATAAAGACTACAAATGAGGACGGCCCTCGACACGAATATCCTCTCCCTATTTTGGTCGGGAGGCCATTGGCAGCCACGATTGCCTCCCGCTTATCAGAGGCGCGCGCCGAGGGGGCGCTCAGTCTTCGTCGAACTTTCGGCCATTCCCACAGGCGATGCGCAGCGCGTTGGGAAATTGCTCGGGGAGATGAACATCACGATCGATTTCGATCTTGGCGAAGATGTCTGGCGATTCGCTGCATCAAGCTTCGCAGCTTATGCCATCCGTCGTCGCCGTTCCGGCGGAGGCTCTCCAAAACGCTTGCTGCCAGACTTCGTAATCGCCTCGCATGCGTTGCTGAAAGCCGACCGGCTAATGACCCGGGACACCAATCTCTATGCTCTGGATTTTCCCAACCTTCGTCTCGTATGACACCGTCACGGAATCAGCAGCAGCTTCCCCGTAGTCTTCCGTCCTTCCAGATCGCGATGCGCGCGCTGTGCCTCGGCCAGCGGATAAGTATACTCGATGCGCAGCTTGAGCTTTCCCGCAGCCATCATGCCAAACACCGCGCCTGACCGCGCCACCAACTCATCGCGTGTGGAGATGTAGTTCGCTAGCGTGGGCCGCGTTACATAGAGCGATCCCTTTTGGGACAACGCCACCAGATCAAACGGCGGCACCGCACCGCTCGACCCGCCAAACAGGACCATGATTCCGCGTGGCCGCAGGATGTTCAGTCCCTTCTCGAATGTCGTCTTGCCCACCGAGTCGTAAACCACATCCACTCCCTTGCCGCCGGTGATGCGTTTGGTTTCGGCCTCGAAATCCGCCTGCGTGTAGAGGATCACTTCGTCCGCCCCCGCCTCGCGCGCCAGCTTCGCCTTTTCCTCGGTAGAAACCGTGGCGATAACCCGTGCCCCAATGTCGTGCGCCATCTGCACCAGGAGCAATCCCACGCCACCGGCCGCGGCATGAACCAATGCCGTCTCGCCGCGCTTCAATGGAAACGTATCGTGCGACAGGTAATGTGCCGTCATCCCCTGCAGCATCGCCGCCCCGGCCTGTTGGTCGCTCACGCCCTGCGGAATCGGCACCAGTCGGTCCGCCGGCACCGCGGCATACTCCGCATAAGCCCCTTGCACGCTGGTCCAAGCCACGCGATCTCCCACCTTCACAGACTTCGCATCAGCGCCCACTGCAGTCACTACGCCCGCACCTTCCTGCCCTGGAACAAATGGCAGCGGAGTCTTGTACCGCCCCTCGCGGAAGTAGACATCAATAAAGTTCACGCCCGAGACAGCCAACTTCACCACCGCCTCATTCGCCTTCGGCTGCGGCACCGGCAACTCCGCCACTGCCATCGCTTCCGGTCCGCCGACTTGTTTGACTTGAATGGCTTTCATGGGTGTGTTGGATTCTTATCCCCGAACAAAAGATTCCGGGGTCGCCTCTCTGCTACACTTGCACGTGCTCTGCGAGGAGCCTTCGTCATGGCCGAAAAGAAGCCACAGACTTTCGCCAATCACGTGCGTTTTGATCCGCTCTTCCACTTCTTCCTCGTTCCAATCTTCGCGCTCTCCACGCTCGCTGCCGTTGTCCTGTTCTTGTGGCACCCTAGTCTGCACTCGGGGTGGCATTTCGTTCTCATTGCCGCGGGCACGGTCGCCGTCACCAAGATGCGCCTTTACGCCCTCAAAGTGCAGGACCGCGTCATCCGCCTGGAAGAGCGCCTGCGGCTGGCTTCGCTTTTGCCCGAGCCCTTGCGCTCTCGCATTCCTGAATTAGCCGAGGGACAACTCATCGCGCTGCGCTTTGCCTCGGATGCGGAAGTGCCCAAACTGGCCGAGCGGGCACTTTCCGAAAAGTTGTCGAAGGCGGACATCAAGAAGGCGATCCAGAACTGGCGCCCGGACTATTGGCGCGTCTGACTCGGCAAGTCAAGACGGCCCAAACCAACCTTGATCCGGCTTCTGCCGTCTGGAAATAGTCAGCCTGTGGGTAACCATCTGATCGGGTGCCGAAAGTAATCGCCGGGTTCCTTTTCGGCGTTGACCCGGGGCAGACCGGAAGGTACGATTTTGATAGAATCCAACAGGTTTCAAGGTCCAGGAGCAACCCGTATCTCATAGAGAAATATGCGAGTTGCAAAACTCCAAATGCGGATCGCGGTGCTGGCCGCTCTGGCCTTGACGGCTTCATCCTGTCAGACGGCTCAAAAGCCGGCTTCCTTAGTGCCCGCGAGAACCGCTCCAGCTTTGACGGCGGCCACCGCTCCGGTATCTACTCCGCAGCAGACCCCGCCAACTGCGCCACCGGCAACTGCTCCCAGCCAGCCGCAAGTCCAGGCTCAAGCCCCGCCGGAAGCCAAGCCAGAGTCTCCATCCCCGACAGCTACTTCCGACTTGGTCGGTGATCTCATCGCCAAGGTGGAAGGTAATTATCAGGCAGGATTGCAAGCTTACCAGGGAAGCCAGACCGACATCGCCAAGCAGGATTTCGACAACGCTTTTAACGCCTTGCTAGAAAGCAACCTCGATATCCGCTCCGACGACCGCCTGGGAAAAGAATTTGACCGTATCGTAGATGGAGTCAATCATCTGGACCTCGGAAGCTTGGCGTCCGACTCCGAAGCGCAAAAGTCCGAGCCCGCGCCCATCGACGAAACCAACGGCATCACACCCGCCGCCGATCCCAACGTGAGGGCCAAGGCGCAAGCCGAGATCAAGTCGACCCATTCCGACCTGCCGCTCATGATGACCGACCAGGTCGCCGGATATATCAGCTACTTCTCCAATCGCGGACGCGGCAGTTTCGAGCACGCCTTCGCCCGCTCCGGCCGCTACCACGACATGATGGTTAAGATTCTGAAGGAGGAGGGCGTTCCGCAGGATCTGATCTACCTGGCCCAGGCCGAATCTGGATTCCAGCCGCTAGCCGTCTCTCGCGCCGGTGCTCGCGGCATTTGGCAATTCATGGGCAGCCGTGCCCGGGGTTACGGCCTGCAGCGCAGTCTATGGGTAGATGACCGCCAGGACCCCGAGAAATCCACGCGCGCCGCCGCCCACCATCTAAAAGATCTTTATAAACAGTTCGGTGATTGGTATCTCGCCATGGCCGCCTACAACTCCGGCCCCGGCACGGTACAGGCTGCAGTCCGCCGCACCGGCTACGCCGACTTCTGGGAGCTTTACCGCCGCAACGTTCTCCCCAAGGAAACCCGCAACTACGTTCCCATCATCCTGGCCGTAACCATCATGACCAAGAACCTGTCGCACTACGGGTTTGATGACGTCTCGATGGACGAGCCGACGGCCTTTGATACCGTAACCATCAGCGATCCTGTGGACTTGCGCCTGGTGGCCGACTGCGTAGACGCGACTCCAGCTCAGTTGCAGCAGTTGAATCCCAGTCTGCTGCGTCTCAGCACGCCGAAAGAAGGCGCATTCGAACTCCATCTGCCCGCCGGGACGAAAGAGCAATATCAAACCACCATCGCTGCCATCCCGTCCGGTATGCGCCTGTGGTGGCGCTACCCCACCGTTCATTCCGGCGACACACTGGCTTCGCTGGCGCGTAACTATCGCACCACGGCCAAGTCCATCGCCGAAGCTAACCATCTTGATGGCACGGCGCTCGAGGCCGATGCCAAGCTGATTATCCCGGTCGCGCCCGGCAAACATCCGCTCAGCGACACTGCCACCTACGCCCGCCGGATTACGCGCTACAAAGTCCGCAGGGGAGACACGGTCCAGACCGTCGCCGAGAATTTCGGCGTGCCCGCTCAGATGGTCCGCCGCTGGAATGGCCTGCACAGCGGCGATAGCCTGCGCGGCAGGAAGGTACTTGCCATTCGCCTGCCGGTTACGCCCAGCGGCGAAGTGGCATCGACCGCCTCCAGCAAGTCGGCCACGCACCCACGCAAAACCACGCAAATGGCTACTGCCAAGGTTCCGGCTGCCAACTCTGTGAGGGACGCCGACGCAGATCCTTCCGAGCAGGCCAGCGTGCTTCGCCACAAGGTCAGGTCCGGCGAAACCCTCTACTCAATCGCCACCACCTACAAGACCACCGTCGCCGCCCTCAAACGCACGAACGGCAATGTTGCCGTCCTGCGGCCCGGCATGATCCTGATCGTCGAGCCCAGCCGCTGAGCCCACTGCGGAATTTCTATCACCAAAACCGGGCCCGCTCGCAGAATCTTCTTCCATTCCGCCGCCTCGTGTGATAACAGGATAGTCGGGCCGGATGTGACCACGGCCCTTGCAGTCTGCACCAAACGTCGTGCTATAATCGCGCGCCGTTCCAGCAGAAAGTTTCTGTGGTCTTTTAATTTCCCGTGCCCGGCAGCCTTTCGCAGCTTTTCCTGCGCCAGACCGCCAAACAACATCAGGAGGAGCAATGACGTTCTACGATCCCACACTCTACGGGCGTGATGAAGAAGAAGAATTCGGCGACAGCGGCGCTTACAGCGAGTCGCTCGAAGAAGATTTCGAAGAGGAAGAAGAGGAAGAGGAAGAAGCTGGCACGCCGGAACCGGCGTTGAGTGAGCCGGTGACCCCCGCTCCTCCGCCACCTCCCGCGTCCAAACCCAAACCCGCTGCTCCCGCCGGCGGAGGCGGTGGCGCCAGGAAGCCGCCCGCCAAGAAGAAAGCACCAGCTAAGAAGCCGGCCGCCAAGAAAAAGGCGGCTAAGAAACCGGCCAAGAAAAAAGCTGCCAAAAAGCCCGCAAAAAAGAAAGCGGCCAAAAAACCGGCGAAAAAAGCCAAGAAGACAGCGAAGAAGAAAGCCAAGAAAGGCCGTCGCTAATATTTACCTCGGCCTGGCGTTTTCAAAGAAGCACTAAGAAACAAGGTCGCGGCTCGGAGCCGCGGCCTTTATTGTTGCCCGCTTCGTCGATCGAGTGTGTCGCAGTCTCTATACCCGCTATTTCTTCCCCTCCACCGCTGCCCGGCATTTCCCGTACAACTCCAGCAAATGCGCCGCATACTCCTCGGGCTTCGATGCCGAACCGGTGCCTTGAAAACCTACACCCGATGAAGTGGTTCGGCCATACCCTGTCGTCATCGCGACAAATTTCATCAAATCGAGCGCGATATCCTCATCGCGGCGCGCACTTCCACGCAAACTTGGACCTTCTTCCATGAGTCCTTCTCCTGAACCGGAAATATAAGGAAGTTCTTCTTCTTCTTCTTCTTCCATGTCTTCCATGGCGCTCACTTCTACTCCGCCCAAGATGATAGCAGGGTCGGCACCGCGCCGTCCGGCACGCAAACCCACAGCTTTCAATGGTTGCTGGTTCATCGATCCCGATTCAATCAATCGCCTGTTGGCAAATGAAAACCCACTCCCGCAGTGCGCCGCAGCCGCAGCATCAGCCACAGTGAGGCCACGAACAGAAACGGCGAAGAGTAGAACCCCGGCGCCGGACGCGGAAATGTCACCGAAGCCACGGTGTGTCCCAGAATCGAGAACAGGGTGTGGCCCAACCCGTTAAGAAACATGATCACGGCATAAACCCACGCCAGCGGCCGCAAGCCGCTCATCCCGCGCGCCGCTACCGGAGTCAGGCAGAACAGCAGCCCGCAAGCCACCATCAGAGCAACCAGCCACTCTCGAAACTCGAACGTGGGCATGGGGAACCAGCTCCAGCGCTGGTGCAGAATGGTCACAGTTGGGTTATACACGGCAAGAAAACCGGTGGAGGCTTCGTCCAGAATGTGCAGCGCGAACGCCACGCACAGCGCAAACCATGCGCTGCCAAAACCCGACGCTGAAAGTGCAGGTGGGGGTTGCCTCATGGGATCGCCTGTCACCCGAATTCTCAATCACCCATCGGATATTGGCAATGGAAAATCGGCTATGGCAAGCGCACCGATGGCCACGCCGCAGCGGTCGGCTGTCTAGCGCGCCACTTCACTCATCAGCGCCAGCAGGTTCTCTTCGGAATCACGGAAGAACGTCATCCACAAGTCGTGCGTCGGCATTTTCGCGATCACGTGCGGCTCGTCCTCGAAGTGCACGCCGCTCTCTTTCAGCTTCCCGTATGCCGCCTGAATGTCGGGCACGGCAAAATACAGAACCGAACTGGGATGATCGAACTCCGGCTTCTCCGCCCGGTCCAGCATCAGCCGCACCCCGCCGCAGTCGAAAAATGCCAGCCCCGGAGGCGCCTTGAAAAGCAGCTTCAACTCCAACCTGTCCTGGTAGAAAGCCGCCGCGCGCTCTACGTCTTTGGCGTTGATGGCGATCTGGCCGAGCCGGGTAATTCCAATTCCTGTTGCGCTCACGTTCGTGACCTCCAGTTAATCTAGTTAGCTTTGCTAACTATATCCGATGCCTCTAACATGGCCCCGGAACGCGGCTCACCCCAGAAGTGGTGCTCGCAGTTACCCCGCTGTCTGTCGCGGGAAACTTTCTAAGGCGTCCCGGGTTGTGACACTCTAGAAAGTGTTCCACTTGACGATCTCATGCATCCCTCTGGTAGTAGCATGCACTTTATTGGAGAAGCTTATGCTGGCCGATGCACTTCGAACTCCCGCAAAGCTCCTAGCCGTGGTTGCCCTGGCACTGGCCCTTGCCTCCTGCGGCACAAACGCACCTCCGGTCATTTGCAATGCTCCTACCAGCAGCGGTGGCAGCTGCACGTGCGGATCGGGAATGCCAGCCTGCCCGATCAACCCCGGTCCCGAATTCCTCTACACCACCAGCATCGGCGGCCAGATTCTGGCCTTCAGCATTGATCACAACACCGGAGCGCTTACCACGATCGGCTCCGTACCCGGTCCCTCCCCTCTGAGCCTCGGCCTCACGACCGTGAACAATCAGTTTCTGTACGCCTCTGACACTCACAACGCTCAACTGGATGGCTTCTCCATCAACCTAACCACCGGTGCGCTCACCGCACTCGCGGGATCTCCCTTCTCTACTGGAACTCTCAGTGTTCCGGGGGACCTGGCCTCGCCTCCGGGGAGTAGTCTTCTGTATGCCGCTGACGCTGACATGATCGACGCGTTCACGATAAGCGCAGCCGGAGCGCCCACAGCGCTTTCAGGATCTCCCTTCCTCCCAGAAGTCAATTTTTCTCTCGCGGTCGATCCCTCGGGCAAATTCCTCTACGCTTCGGATGACGATCCTCCGGGCGGCATCTTCGCCTTCACGATTGATTCCACGGGAGTGCTGGCAGCAGTGCCGGATTCGCCGTTTACTATTCCGGGGCAAACGGTTCCCAACAGCCTTCCTGACGGCATTGTCGACACTGGCTCCTACGTTTACGCCGCACTTTCGGAAGCGAACCAGATCGCCGCGTTCTCCATCGTGAGCGGTACCAGTGCCCTCAGCCCCGTGCCGGGTTCCCCATTTTCCGCGGGAGCGACTCCCATCACGGTCGTATTTGCCAGCGGCTTTCTCTACGCGCTCAACGACAGCGGGATCTCGGGTTACAGCGTTAATTCGAACAACGGCGTGCTGACTTCGCTTTCGGGCTCTCCTTTCGCCATTATCGGCGGCTCAATCTCAATAGTGACCGATTCCTTTGGCGAATATCTTTACGTCTCCGAACTCACTGGCATCCAAGCCTTCAGCATCAATTCCACCAGCGGCGCTCTCACTCCCGTAGCCGGTTCGCCTTTCCCTGCGAACGGAGCAACTCTTTTGACGGTGATCCAGATCCCTCCGTCATAGCTTTGGTTCGTTTTTCGTAACAAACCTTCCCGCAGAACGAAAGCCGCATCGGAAGCACAATGGATGCTCCCGCCGTCGTATCATCGTTTAGAGGAGCTGCACTCTACTTTGCGCCTGACCCGTCGCGAACTTGCCTATTCCGCTCTGGCCACTGGTATCGCAGCCGCGCTGCCAGCCAGTTTGTTCCCAGGCTGCAGCGTGTCCTCGAATGCCGCGCGCACGGCGGCTTCCCCCACTCTCGCCAGTTCCCATGCTGCGCAGTTTGATTCTTCTTTAGAGATCCCTTTTCCGAAGAATTTCTTCTGGGGCACCGCCACCGCCGCCTATCAGATCGAAGGCGCATGGAAGGAAGATGGTAAAGGCGAATCGATCTGGGACCGCTTCGCCCATACTGCCGGCAAGATCAAGAATGGCGACACCGGCGACGTGGCCTGTGACTCCTATCATCGCTGGCGCGAAGACATCGCCCTTTCGCGGGCGATGAATTTGAACAGCTACCGCTTCTCGATTTCCTGGCCGCGCATACAGCCGGCAGGATCTGGGCCTGCGAATTCCAGAGGCGTCGATTATTACAGCCGTCTCGTCGATGCCTTGCTGAAAGCCAGAATCCGTCCATTTGTCACGCTCTACCACTGGGACTTGCCGCAGACTTTGGAAGATACCGGAGGCTGGCCCAATCGCGATACGGCTTCTCGCTTTGCTGATTATGTGGAACTCATCGCGCGCGCCTTGGGCGACCGCGTTTCCGACTGGATGCTGTTCAACGAACCCCTGGCCTTTACCTACAGGGGCTATCTCGAAGGCACGCTCGCTCCCGGACGCAAAAGCCTGTTCGACTTCCTGCGCGCCTCGCATACGGTAAACCTGGCACAGGGCGCGGGCTTTCGCGCGTTGAAAGCTGCGTGTCCGTCCGCGCGAGTAGGAACGGCATTCAGCATGTCATCGTGTGAGCCGGCGACGAACTCCGAAGAAGACCGGCTGGCGGCCGAGCGCGCTCACGCCATCACTAACCTGTGGTTTCTGGAACCCGCGCTCAAAGGGCGCTATCCGGAAGCGCTGGCGTTTTTTCCGGAGACTGTCATTGGGATCAAGTCCAGCGACCTCGATAAGATGCGGGCGCCGCTCGATTTCATCGGCATCAATCTTTACTACCGCACCATCGCATCGGCCCCCAGCGCGATGGAGCGTCTTTCCCACGCACAGCAATGGCTTTTCCCGGTAAAGATGGTGGGCGGTGAGCAGGGTCCGAAAACCGATATTGGATGGGAGGTTTGGCCGCAGGCGATGTATGACATGGTCATGCGCATCACCCGCGACTTCAACCGTCCGCAGATCGAGATTACCGAGAGCGGATGTGCCTACAACGACGGTCCCGACGCGAGCGGCGTGATTCGCGATACTCGCCGCATTGACTATCATCGGCAATATCTGCAAGCGCTCGCCGGCGCCCTCGCCGATGGCGCCGACGTGCGCGGCTATCATGCCTGGACTTTGCTCGATAACTTTGAATGGGCCGAAGGCTTCGGCCAGCGTTTCGGTCTGGCCTATGTGGACTTCAAGACACAACAGCGCACCATTAAGGAATCCGGACGTTGGTACGCGAAAGTCGCTGCCGGGAATGCGCTGCCAGCGGTGGTTGCCTGATTTAGTTGGGAACTTTCAGGCGGTCGCGCTCCTCGGCGAGCTTTCTCTGCAACGCGGGATTCACCAGCGAAACCGGGACGCTAACATCCCCCACTTTAAATTCCGTCGGCTCGAAAGTCGCATAACCATCTTTCGAGCCCATATGGCCGGAGATGGTCACCCAGACATCTTTCCCCGCGATCTCGGTGAGAAACCGTCCGTGGACGACATCGCCCTCGTAGGTCACTTGCTGATCTTTGATATTCGGCTCTCCACTCCCCAGATCGGAGTCCGGCGAGAGCGCCCCACCTCCCGCGGCTCCCGCGGCCTGCGCCAGCAATGCGCCAATTCCGTCAGAGTTGATGTGCGCTTCAGCTTTTGAGCTCTGTGGTGCTGGCGCACTCTGGCTGGGCTGGAGAGCTGAGGAAGACCCTGCGGTATATCCGCTGCTGCTCTGCGATGGCTGCGCTTGCGTCGCGGCTGGCTCTGGCGGGTATGCTTTCTGGTTGGATGATTGGGCATTGAATGATTGCGCATTGGCCGCAATCCCGGCCGGGACCTGCGGCGACTGCGCCACCGGAGTCGGTTTTTTCAACACCAGAACAATGGCCACGACCGCAGCCACAAGCGTCGCAATGCTGATGATGCGGTCGAGCTTGATTTTCATGAAGGCTCTCGAACGGTCAGCCCGAAAACAGACAGGCCCGGCACCATCTTATCGAGTGCCGGAGTCAGGAATCAGATTGCGGAAGTCATACGCTCGGGATGGTACTTCGGTCACATGGCTTCCTGAATCCTCAAGGTCCTAACCTAGTTTCGTGGTCAGCAACTCATTTACGAGCTGCGGATTAGCTTGGCCTTTGGACGCCTTCATCACCTGGCCGACGAAGAATCCAATCATGGTCTTTTTGCCCGCACGGTACTGTTCGAGCTGCTTGGGATTCGCGACAATAATGTCGTCGATGATCTTCTCCAGCGCGGACGTGTCCGAAGATTGTTGCGGGCGGCCTTCTTCCTCGTAGATCTCGGGAAAATCTTTATTGCGCTCGAAGCTTAGGTCGTAAAGGTCTTTGAGCATTTTGCCGGAGATGGCGCCGCTCTCGACCAAGTCCGCCGAGGCCGCCACGCCTTTCATCGAAATCGGAGACTGCTCGATCTCCGCGCCTTTGGCCTTTAGCCGACCCATCAGCTCGCTCTGGACTAAGTTCGCAACTCGCTTGGGGTTTTTCGCAGCCTTCGCCGCGGCCTCGAACTGATCCGCGAGCGATTTTGAAACCGTCAGCACCTGCGCATCGTACTCGGTGATGCCATATTCCTTCACCAGGCGCGCGCGGCGCGCTTCCGGCAGTTCGGGTAAAGTTTTTGTGATCTCGGCCTTCCACTTTTCGTCCACTACCAGCGGCAGCAGGTCGGGCTCAGGAAAGTAACGGTAATCGTGCGCCTGCTCTTTCGAGCGCATGCTGTAGGTCTTGCCTTCGTGCGAATTGTAGAGGCGAGTTTCCTGCGCGATCTTTCCGCCGGATTCGATCACTTCCACCTGGCGTGCGATCTCGTAGACGAGCGCCTCGCGGATGAAGCGGAAGGAATTCACGTTCTTGATTTCGGCTTTCGTGCCCAACTCTCTCTGGCCGCGGGGACGGACGCTGACGTTGGCGTCGCAGCGCAACGAACCTTCTTCCATGTTGCAGTCGCTGACGCCGGTGTAGAGGATGATTTCTTTCAGGCGCGTGAGATATTCGTAAGCCTCGTCGGGCGTGGCGATGTCGGGTTCGCTGACGATTTCGATCAGGGGCACGCCGGTGCGGTTGAGGTCGATGGCGGTTTTTTCGGCCGCGTCGGGAAAGCCCTCGTGCAGGCTCTTGCCGGCGTCTTCTTCGAGATGGACGCGGGTGATGCCGATGCGTCTAGTTCTCAGTTGTCGGTTCTCAGTTCTCAGTTTTTGGTTTCCGTCGTCC
>Ga0182015_10000445_pt1 | contig 59096 bp, 56 predicted proteins | sample 712P3MmetaG_FD_120478 | JGI IMG/M metagenome (GOLD analysis project Ga0182015, IMG submission 120478) | Permafrost microbial communities from Stordalen Mire, Sweden - 712P3M metaG | ecosystem: Environmental > Terrestrial > Soil > Wetlands > Permafrost | place: Sweden: Stordalen | collected...
CACCTCGCGATTCGCTTCACGGCCATCGACGCCATCGACGTGATCGCCACGTCGATCCTGACGTACTATCTGCTCCTCCTCATACGCGGGACGCGGGCCGTGCAGATCATGCTCGGACTCTTCGCGCTGGTCGTCATTCTGGCGGTCTCGAATCTCTTGCATCTGCTCGTCCTCGCCAGCCTCATGCAGTACCTGCTGCTGGGGACAGCGGTCACGCTGCCGATCATCTTCCAGCCGGAACTGCGCCGCGGGCTCGAGCAGCTGGGGCGCGGCCGTCTGTTCGTGGGCGACCGCGGGCCCGACGAAGAGAGCGCGGCGCAGCAGGTGCGGATCGTCGCTCAGGCCGGCTTCGTGTTGGCGCGCCAGCGCTCGGGTGCGCTGATCGTGCTCGAGCAGCAAACGGGGCTGCGTGAGTACGTGGAGAGCGGCACGGCGCTCGACGCACGGCTCTCGCTCGAACTGCTGACCGCGATCTTCACCAAAGCCTCCCCGCTCCACGACGGCGCCGCGATCGTGCGCGATCTGACGATCGAAGGCGCGGCCTGTTTTCTGCCGTTGTCCGAAAACGCGATTGCCGTCGGCCGTCACGTGGGAACCCGTCACCGCGCCGCGGTCGGGCTCACCGAGCAGACGGATGCGGTCGTGATCGTGGTGAGCGAGGAAAGCGGCTTGGTGTCGGTCGCGCGCGCGGGCCGGCTGTCGGTGCCGATCGACGATGAGGACCGGCTGCGGCGCGTGCTCGCCGCGTGTATCCGGCCGTCGCGCCGGAATGCCAAGGCCGAGGGCAGCTTCCTCGCCAATCTGCTGAGCCGGGTCCCGCGTGCTCAATCTCCTACGGAACAACTTCGGACTTAAGCTCCTCTCGGTCTTCCTCGCCGTCGCGGCGTGGGGCTACTTCCACCTCGCCGCCGCTCCGGGGATCACGGCGCGCTTCGATCAGACGTTCAGCGTTCCGATCTCGGTCAGCGGTCTCAAACCGGGCTACCAGGCGCGCTATGCCGAGAAAGTCGCGACGGTCGTGATCGAGGTTCCGCGCAACGGGCCGGTCGTTCGGCAGGACCAGCTCCAGGCCGTGCTCGATGCGAGCGACCTGGTCGATCCGGGTTATCACAACGTGCAGGTCAAGCTCGTCGCGCCGGACGTCGCGATCAAGTCGCTCTCGCCCGCGTCGGTCACCCTGTCGCTCGACCGGCTCGACGAGCGCACGGTCCCGGTCAGCATCGTGTATTCCGGCGAAAGCTCCGGCGTAGTCGTCGAATCGACGCACGTCGATCCCGCGCTGACGACGATCCGGGGGGTCGGGAGCGATCTCGCGCGGGTCAGCACCGTCCGGGTCAGCATTCCGATCCCGGCCAAGCCGCAGCGTCTCGACGCGATGCTGCAGCCCGCGCCCACCGATGCGCGCGGCGGCGAGATCTCCGGCGTCCAAGTGTCGCCGAACCTCGTGCGCGTCCGGGCCGCCTTCGTCGCGCCGCTGGCGCCGGTAAAATAAGATGGGAACGTACTTTGGAACCGACGGCGTGCGCGGCGTCGCCAACGCCGACCTGACGCCCGAACTGACCTTCGCGATCGGCCGCGCGGCCGCGGCGCTGATCGCGCGCGAGCAGCCGATGGATCGTCCGATCGTCGTCGGTCGCGACACGCGTTTGTCCGGACCGATGCTCGAAGGTGCAATCGTGGCCGGGATCACCTCGACCGGGCGCAACGTGGTGCAGGTCGGGATCGTACCGACGCCGGCGGTCGCCGCGATTACCACCCGCATCGCTGCCGCGGCCGGCGTCATGATCTCGGCCTCGCACAATCCGATCGAAGACAATGGGATCAAGTTCTTCGGCGCCGACGGGTTCAAGCTCTCGGATGCGATCGAGACCGAGATCGAGGACCTGATCGATGCGCCCTCGCTGCCGCGCCCGACGGGACTCGACATCGGGATCGCGACCCAGGCGCGCGGCTTGCTGGACCGGTATTTCGCTATTCTGGTCGAGGCGGGCGCGGACCTGAGCGACTTCACGGTCGTCGTCGACGCGGCGTTCGGCTCCGCCTATCTCGTGGGGCCGAAGATCTTCGCGCGGCTCGGCGCGCGCGTCGTAGCGATCAATGCCGACGATGACGGAAGCCGCATCAACGTGGCGTGCGGCGCGACCGACCTGCGCATGCTGCAAGCGCGAGTGCGGGAAGAAATCGGACGCGCGACCGGTCCGGTCGTCGGCGTCGCATTCGACGGTGATGCCGATCGCGTGCTGCTGGTCGACGAAACGGGGGCGATTCTGGACGGCGACGCGATGATGCTGATCATCGCGCGCGACCTGGCCGCGCGGGACGAACTTCCGCATCGCATTGCGGTCGGGACCGTGATGTCCAACATGGGCGTCGAAGCCGCGCTCGAGCGCGCCGGCATCGGGCTCGTGCGCGCTGCGGTCGGCGATCGGTATGTCCTCGAGGCGATGCGCAACGGTGGTTTTCGTTTCGGCGGCGAGCAGTCGGGCCACGTGATCGACCTCGCCCGCGGCACGACCGGCGACGGCCCAATGGCGGCGGTCACGCTGCTTGCGATCGCGGCGCGCACGCGCACCTCGCTGCATGCGCTAGCCTCAGATCTGGCCGTGTATCCGCAGGTCCTGCTCAATGTGCGCGTGACGGATAAAGCAGTTGCCGATCATCCGGCCGTTCGCGCCGCGGTCGCCGAAGCGGAACGCGAACTCGCGCATGAAGGGCGCATACTGGTGCGTGCGTCGGGCACCGAGCCCTTGGTGCGGGTGATGGTCGAAGCACGCGATGAAAAGCGGACGCGCGCGCTCGCGGCGGCGGTTGCCGAGACGATCCGGAGCGTCACGACGGCGGTCTAAGACTTTCTTTACGGGGTGTCCCGGATGGTGACAGGAGATGCGGACCCGGAAGGCCTAACCCAGGCCACGTGCCCGGTTCTCCGGGCGCCGGCCTGGTGGAGCGTTCACGCTCCGTCGGTTTTCGTACTAGCCTGCTAACAGATCACGGAGTCCGGTGCGGCAGGCACCGGAGCGGGGGACTTTCCCGGTAGGGGTGAACGCGCCGGTCGGCGCCAGGGCGATTCTTCCGCCCGAACCCGTCAACTAACCCCGTACGTGTGAGAAGAAGGAGCAGTCTTGCATCGTTCCATCCTCACCGGGTTGTTCGTTTGCATCCTCTCGATCGGTGTCAGCGCGCCCGCCTGGGCCGACACCGCACCTGATCCCGGAGCTCCGGCCGCCGCGACGGCGACCGCTCCGAGCTCCGCCGCCGAAGCCGCGCCTACTGAGGGCGCCGACTTTGCCATGTGGAACGTCGAGCCGGCCAAGGCCGAGCCGCCGGCTCCTGCTGCAAAGCCGTCCAAGCTGTTGCGCCTGCTCCACGTCCAACGTTTCGCCGGCGGCATCGCCGCCCGCGGCGCCGCGATGGCCTCGGCCCTGACCCGCAACGCCCTGCGCTTCCTGGGCGTGCCGTATTCGTTCGGGGGCACGACCTCCGCCGGGTTCGACTGTTCGGGGTACGTCCAGCACGTTTTCGCGATGATGGGCCGTCACGTTCCACGCACCGCCGACGCCCAGTATTATGCCGCGCAGCCGATCGCCGGCTGGCCTCAGCCGGGCGACCTGGTGTTCTTTCAAACCTACACCGCGGGGCCGTCGCACGTCGGCATCTCGCTCGGCGGCGACCGCTTCGTCCACGCCTCCTCGAGCCATGGCGTGACCGTGTCGAGCCTGCACGAGAGCTATTGGTCCGCGCGCTACCTCGGCGCGAAGCGCGTCGTCGAGTAGGTTCACCCTTCGGCCCAAGCCGCCGCGGCGATGGAAAGCGCGTGGATGGCGCGAAGCCCCGACGCCGCGCGATGGGGCGTAGCCAAGCGGTAAGGCAGCGGACTTTGACTCCGCCATGCGTTGGTTCGAATCCAGCCGCCCCAGCATGATTCGGCGCGCATGCGCTCGCGCGGCGGGGCCTCAGATGCCGACCAGGTGGAGCGCCGTGTCAAAATGCACGATAGAGGGTCCGGAAACCGTCACGCGCGAGACGGTGAAATCATCGAGAAGCACACAATGAACGCGCACGCCTTGGTCGGCTGAAAGTGCACTGCGCAGGCGACGACGCAGGTCGGGGCCGCGATCATCCGCGACGACGATCCGTTTGAACCGACACGTTCGTCGCAGGGTACGGCCGCGGTGACCTCGCTGGCGCAGGTTTTGGGCGCTTTCAGCAGCGGCCGGTTCAACGAAACTGCCGGTTGCTTTGCGGATGACGCCGTGTATCAGGAAAAGGATCGGCCTGTGGTACGCGGGCGAGCCGCCATTGCTGAGCATTTTCGGCAATTCGGTGCGTCCGGAAGAGCCTGGAAGTTCATCGTGGAGGACGTCCTGCACGATGGTGAGCGCGCGTGCGTCGTGTATCGATTTGCGGTGGCCGGAGGCGAGGGCGAACCGTGGCGCGAACGCGACGGATGCGCCACCGTCCGATTCGACAAGGGTGGACTGATCGCGGAATGGCGGGAGTATCAGGGATGAACGTTAACGGAAACAGCATGCAGCAATCGCACGAGGACATCTCAATCCGCGTGCACGTCATCGACGGCCTTCACGTCTTCGAGCTGGCGGGCTCGCTCGATATCGCGACCTCGCCGACCGTGCGCGCGGCACTGACCGACACCTCGGAACGCGGCGATCACCGCGTGATCGTCGACCTCACCAAGCTGGAGTTTCTCGACTCCACCGGTCTTGGCGCGCTGATCGGCGGCCAACGGCGGGCGAAAGAATTCGGCGGCGAGGTGGGCCTGGTCCAAAAAGACGGCCAGATCCTGCGGCTGCTGCGCATCACCGGCCTGCTCAACGTGTTCGCGGTGTATCCGACGCTTGAGGACGCCGTCGGCGACGGCTTGCGCGTAGGGGATATTTAGCGGCTTTTGCCCGCAGCTGAATTCTTCGCGTTCGAGCTTCGCAGCGCGCCGTTGCGGATCGATTCATCGAGCAGCTCGACGACGTGACGGACGGCGATGTGAGGTGCGTTCGCTCGATCGAGTCCGTTGCGAATCTGTAGGGCGCAGCCAGGGTTTGCCGTGGCGACGACTTCCGGCGCGACCTCCAGTACGTGGTCGACCTTGCGCCGCTGCAGGCGTTGCGCCATCTCCGGTTGGGTGACGTTGTAGATCCCGGCCGAGCCGCAGCACAGCGACGACTCATCCATCTCGCGCAGCTCGAGCCCGGGGATGCGGGCGAGCAAGCGGCGCGGCGGCGCGACGATCCGTTGCGCGTGGGCCAGATGACACGCGTCCTGATAGGTGACGGTGCGTTCGAGGGGGCCGAAGGTCCCCTCGGGGAAGCCGATCTCGTCGAGGTACTCGGTGAGGTCGCGCACCGCCGCGGAGAACGCGATGGCGCGATTCTGCCAGGCCGGTTCGTCGTGGAAGAGTTCGCCGTATTCCTTCAGCGCCGAACCGCAGCCGGCGGCGTTGATGACGTACACGTCCGCGCCGCTGCGCTCGAACGCGGTGATGTTGCGTTTGGCGAGTTCGCGCCCGCGCGCCATCTCGCCGGCGTGGATGGAGATCGCGCCGCAGCAACCCTGATCGGCGGGGACCACGACGTCGACTCCCGCGGCACCCAAGACGCGTACGGTGGCCTCGTTCCACTCGGCGAAGGCAACCTGCATCACGCAGCCGGCGTGCAGAAAGGCCGTCGCTCGCGGGCGCCCGGCCGCCTTGAATTCCTGACCGCGCGGCCTGAAGAAGCGATCCGAAATCCGCGGCGCGAGCGCCTCGACGTCCTGCAGTCCCAGGGCGCGCAGGATGCCGCTGCGTGTGACGAGCGCGCGCAATCCGCTGCGCTGGTAGAACTTCAGCACCCGCGCCGCCGCGCGCATCCAGCCAAGGTGTTCGAACAGGGCGCCGATCAGCACCGCCCGGCCCAGCCGTTCCCGCCAGGAACGAATGGGGGTCTGCGCGCGCACGATCTGCGTCCGAGCCGGTTCCAGCAGCCGGCCGTAGGCGACGCCTGAGGGGCAAACGGCCTCGCAGGCTCGGCAATCCAAGCATTCCGACATCTGGTGCACGAAGCCGGGGCTCAGCAGATCGAGACGATCCTCGGAGACCGCCTTGATCAACGCAATGCGGCCTCGCGGCCCGGATGTTTCAACCAGCGTTTCGACGTAGGTCGGACAGGTCGGAAGGCAGAGCCCGCACCGGACGCACTGATCGAACACGTCCGGCGGAGGCACGTCGGGCAACGCGAAGCCCCGGCGGCTCTCCGGCTCGATCACCATGACACTCGCTTCGTGAGCGCGAAACAAGAGCCATGCACACACCGGATCCGACGCGAGCTCGCAGTTCCGTCGTCGTCGATGGCCGCGACCGCGCCGCGGCGCGGTCGTTTTATCATGCGGTCGGTTTCAGCGATGAGGATCTCGCCAAACCGCTGGTCTTGATCGCAAACACGTGGACCGACGCCATGCCGTGCAACTTCGGGCTGCGGGCGCTCGCCGATCACGTGAAGGCCGGCGTTCGCGACGCCGGCGGCACGCCGATGGAATTCAACACGATCGCGATCTCCGACGGCATCACGATGGGCACCGAAGGCATGAAGGCGTCGCTCGTGTCGCGCGAGCTGATCGCCGATTCGATCGAACTGGTCGCGCGCGGTTACGGTTTCGACGCGATCGTCGCGCTCGTTGCCTGCGATAAGACAATTCCGGCCGCCGGCATGGCGCTCTTGCGGCTCGACGTCCCCGGCATCGTCCTGTACGGCGGCTCGATCGCGCCGGGCCGCTATCGTGACCGCGACCTGACCATCGGCGACGTGTTCGAAGCGATCGGCGCGCATGCCGCGGGCAAGATCGACGACGTCGAGCTCAAGGCGATCGAGAATGCGGCCTGCCCCGGAGCCGGTGCGTGCGGCGGCCAGTTCACGGCCAACACGATGGCGACCGCGTTCGAATTCCTGGGCCTCTCGCTGGTCGGGAGTGCGAGCCCAGGTGCGACCGATCCGCGCAAAGAGCGCGAAGGGTATCGCGCCGGCAAGGCGGTGATGCACCTGCTTCGCAGCGGCCTGACGCCGCGCCGTATCGCAACGCGCGAAGCCTTCGAAAACGCGATCGCCGCCGCTGCCGGTACGGGCGGCTCGACCAACAGCGTGCTGCATCTGCTGGCGATGGCACGTGAAGCCGGCGTCCCGCTGACGCTCGACGATTTCGAACGCGTGTCGGAGCGCACGCCGATCATCGCGTCGCTGCGCCCGGGCGGCGAATTCGTCGCGCTCGACGTCGACCACGCCGGCGGCATCCAGCTGATCGCGAAGCGGATGCTCGACGGCGGTTTGATCGACGGCGCCACGCTGACCTCGAGCGGACGCTCGCTGGGCGACGAGGTCGCGGACGTGCGTGAAACACCGGGCCAGAAAGTGATCGCGACGGCGGAGCGCCCCTTCAAAGCGACCGGGGGAATCAAGATTCTGCGCGGCAACCTCGCGCCGGACGGCGCGGTACTCAAGGTCGCGGGCCACGAGCCGTTGCTCTTCGTGGGGCGCGCGCGCGTGTTCGAGCGCGAAGAGGATGCGATGCATGCGGTCGATGCGCGGCAGATCGTTCCCGGCGACATCGTTGTGATCCGCTACGAGGGCCCCAAGGGCGGCCCGGGGATGCGCGAGATGCTCGGTGTCACCGCGGCGATCGTCGGGCAGGGCTTGGGCGAGAGCGTCGCACTGCTGACCGACGGTCGCTTCAGCGGCGCGACCCGCGGCGTCATGGTCGGTCACGTCGCGCCGGAAGCCTTCGTGGGCGGACCGATCGCCGCGCTGCGTGACGGCGACACGATCACGATCGACGTTGCGGCAGGCCGGGCCGACGTCGAGCTTTCGGAGTCCGACCTGGCTGAGCGGCTGCGCTCCTGGCGCGCGCCCAAGCCGCGCTATGTGGACGGCGTGTTCGCCAAGTACGCCGCGCTGGTGTCGTCGGCCGCCGAAGGTGCCGTGACGCGTCCGTGATCGCTCGCCGATGATCGTGCTGCGCTGCAGCGCATGCGATCTCGAGGTCGAACTCGACGCCCTGGCCTGCGCTGCGTGCGGTGAGCTGCCGGGCTTCGTGCTCGATGCGGCCGCATTTCGCGCCGACGACGTGCGCGAACGCGCGCGCGAGCGCCGTGCGTCGACCGATCCGCGCGACCGCAGCGGGGTCTGGCGTTTTCGCGAGCTGCTGCCGCCGACCGCCGAGGACGCGATCGTCACCCTGCGTGAAGGCGACGTCCCCTTGTATGACGCGCCGCGCGGTGCGGCGTACGCGGGTTTGTCGCGGCTGGCCTACCTGCACCTGGGGATGAACCCCACGGCGTCGTTCAAGGACGCCGGCATGACGGTCGCGATCTCGCGCGCGCGCGAACGCGGAACGCGGGTTGCGGTGTGCGCCAGCACGGGGAATACCGCGGCGTCGATGGCGGCGTATGCGGCGCGGGCCGGGATGACGGCGGTGGTGGTGGCGCCCGTCGACGGAATCAGCCCCGCAAAGGTCGCGCAAACGCTCGATTACGGTGCCCACGTCGTCGCGGTCGATGGTGACTTCGACGATGCGCTGCGCGCCGTCCGCGCGCTCGATCCCGCGCTCGCCGCGGTCGTGAACAGCGTGAACCCATATCGGATCGAAGGTCAGAAGACGGCCGCCTACGTGCTGCTCGAACTGCGGGCCTGGCAGGCTCCGGATTGGGTCGTGCTCCCCGGCGGCAACTTGGGAAACACCAGCGCGTTGGGCAAGGGATTTCGCGAGGCGCAGGCGATCGGACTTGCCGCGCGCATCCCGCGACTGGGGGTCGTGCAGGCCGCGGGCGCCGCGCCGTTCGCGCGTGCCTGGAGCGCCGGCACGGACCTCGTTCCGGTGCGCGCGCAGACCGACGCGACCGCGATCCGCATCGGCGCGCCGGCATCGTGGAAGAAGGCACGCGCAGAGGTGCACGCATCGCAGGGGACGGTGCTCGCGGTCGAAGATGCCGAGATCGCCGACGCACGAGCGGTGATCGGGCGCGACGGCGTCGGCTGCGAGCCGGCCTCGGCGGCGTCGCTGGCGGGTCTGCGGCGGCTGGTCGAAGCGGGGACCGTCGCCCGCGACGCCGAGGTCGTGTGCGTGCTGACCGGCCATCTCCTCAAGGACACCGCGTACGCGGCGCGCTACCACGAGTCGAGCGCGCGATACGCCAACGCGATCGTCCGCGGGAGCGCGATCGCCGACTACCTGGCCGCGCTGCTCGCCGTTCGCGCATGAGCGAGTTCGTGGTCACGGCGCCGGCGTCGAGTGCAAACCTCGGCGCTGGCTTCGACAGCGTCGGCATCGGGATCGAGATCCGCATGACGGCGCGCGTGCGCGTCCTCGAGCGCGGAGCGGCTTCGATCTGGCGTTACAGCGGACTCCATCCGCCGACGCACGCCGGCGTGCGCGCCTTGGTCGAGGCAGGGGTTGCGCGCATCGCGCCTGCGGCGCCGACGCTCGCGGTCGCGTTCGAGAACGACATTCCGCTCGGTGCGGGGCTCGGAAGCAGCGCTGCGGCGTACGCGATCGGCGTCGCGATCGGTGGCCGGCTGGTCGATCGGCCGCCCGACGACGACGTTCTCGCGCAAGCGGTGGCCGAGCTCGAAGGTCATCCCGACAACGCGCTGGCCGCATGGTACGGCGGGTCGATCGTCGCGGCGCTCAGCGACGACGGGTTGACCTCGCTGCGGTTTCCGGCGCTCGACGTCGCGCTTGCCATCGTCGTTCCCGACATCGTGCTGCCGAGCGCCGATGCGCGCGCGCTGCTGCCGCGCGCGTACATGCGCAGCGACGCGGTCTACAATATCCAGCGGGCCGCATTGCTCGGCGCCGCCATCGCGTCGGGCCGGCTCGACGTACTGCGCGCGGCCGTGCGCGACCGTATCCATCAGCCGTACCGTGCCAACGCGATTCCGGGTCTGCGCGCCATCCTCGCGCTCGACGATCCGGCGATCGTCGCGGTCGCCTTGTCGGGTGCCGGCCCGGCGGTGTTGGCGCTGGTCCGCCACGACGCCGGCCGTATCGGTGCGCTCATGCAGGCGGCTTTCGCGCAGGCGGGAGTCGCCAGCCGGGTTCTCACGCCGCAGTTGGCGAGCCGCGGCGTGGCCGTGCTTCTCGCCGAACCGGCGTAGCGAGCGGTCGAGAGGGGGCGCTCGCGACCAAGAGAACGAGAAGGTGATGATCAGCGTGACCGTGGGGTCCCCTGCCGGAACGTGGGCGGTGGCGAACCCCGGTTTCTACCGCTACGTCTTACGGTTGTCCGAAGCGCCGCTGCATGCCAGCGCGGTCGATCGCGCGCAGCTCAACGTCCTTGCCAACGTGCCGCACGCTTTCGCCGATGAGGAAGAATCGTCAGGCGACGGCTGGCGTGTCGTCCCGGCGATGTCGTACGAAGATTGGTCCGTGCTCGAGGCGACGCCGCAACGTTTGCGCGCGGCGTTCCAGACCGCGCGCCGCTTGCTGTGGGCGAACGCCGGACCGGTCGGGATCAGCGCCGGCGAGATGATCGCGATCGACACCGAGATCGAATCGGTCCTCGGCGTGCTGCACCAAGCCGAAGCCGGCGGCTACAGCGTCAACGTCTCCTACGTGGGTTAACCTAGGACTTGCCCCCGAAGAGCGAGCCCAGCACGCTGCCCACGTTGCTCTGACCGCCGGCCTGCTGCGCGCCTTCGGCCGCCGGCTCGTGGTACGTCATCGACTGCATGCCGACCCGGCCGGGGCCGGTGAGGCGGTTCATCATCAGCGAAGCACCGCCGACGAACGCGCCGAGCGCACCCATCAGGCCGCCCCCGCCGCCTGACTGAAGCACGGAAACCGTGTCCATGGCGACGTTGGAATCCTTCCAGAGCCACGCGCCGGGTTCGACGTCCAGCTGTTCGCCGGGAGCCAGCGTTTTCTCGAACACGTTCCCGTACCCGTGGAGCAGCACGAGTCCCTCGGCCTGCTGGGCGGTGAAGCGATCGATGAAAAGACCGGCGCGGGACAGGAAGATATTCGCGAGCCCTTGCTGCCAGTAGAAGTCGTAGGCGACCGTGTCGGTCGCCAGCAAGAACTGATGCTCGCGCACGTCGACCGATTGGCCTGGGTTCAAACGCAGCGCCACGATTTGTCCTGGAGCCTCGCGTGAGAAGGAGATGTTGCCCGGACCCTGCGCCGTCGAGATGAAGATCTGCAGGCCGGCGAAGAAACGCTTGCCGGCATTCTTCAAACTCATGAAGCCCAGCCGCACCTGAGGTTGCTTCCACAGCAGGATGTGATGCTCGAAGTAGACCGTATTGCGCGGTCCGAGCTCGACGTCGACGACCGGAACGAGTTCGCCCTCAATGCGCAGCGTCGTATCGCCAACGTGCATCGGCTCCTTGGGATTATCTCCTTCGGCGACCGGTTCGGTGTACGACCCCACCGAGACGGGTGCCGGCGCCGGAGCTCCGCAGTTCGGGCAGAAGCGCGCTCCATCCGGAATCGACGCTTGGCAAGTCGGACACGTCATGCGGCGAGCGTTCGCCGCGCCCGGGAAGGGAGCCTAGCCGCTCGCGATACCGCCGTGGCCCGCGGCGCGGCGTCCGACCGCGATGAGCCCGATCCCCGAGAAAATCGACACCCCGCAGAGTGCGAGCATCATTTCGGCCTCGTCCGATGACGGAAACTCTTTCGTCGTGATCGTGAAGTGTTCGGTGAGCGCGTCCTCCCGGCCGTCGGTGGTGTCGACGGCCAGCGACCAGTCGCCGGGGACGCGCAGCTCCAGGGTGCCGGTATAGAAACCGTCCTCGGCGCGCGCGAGGAGAAGATCCAGCGTGCTTCCATCCGGTCCGACGCCCTGAACCCCGACCCGCTGGGCTTGCGGATCGTACACCCGGACCCGAATCGGAAGCCGGGTATCGTACGGCTCGCGCCGCTCGACCCTCGGCGCGGCGCCGCTGAGGTCGACGGCCAGCAGCTGCGGCTCATCGGCCCGTGCGCTGCTTGCGCCGGCCAGTCCGGTGAGGGTCGCTGCGGCGAAGATCGCCACGGCAATCGTACGGATCACCGGCACAGTATTCCCCGCGCGCTCTGCGGGTATCATGCCCCCATGGAACGCCAATCGATCGAGAGCCACGGGCACGGCCGAAGCGGCAGCGCGCCGATCGACGACCTGGGGCTGGACGACCAGGAATTCGCGTCGGTCGAGGACGTCGGCGCCGAACCCAGTGAGAACCCCGCCATCGACGACGTCTAACCGCCCGCGTGATCCTCAGCCGAGCCGGAACGCCTGATTGGCTGCGCGAGCACGACTGCTGCTAAAAGGCGCGGCGGTGAGTCACCCGCTGCCGCTCGAGGCATTCAAAACGTGCTCGCTGTGCGTGACGCGATGGAAAAGGCAAACTAGCTCGCGGCGCTCCCGGTCCCGGAGCGCTGCCGGCGCACCAGTGCCTCGACGGCGGACCCCGCCAACACGAGCTCGCCGAGGACCAGGACCAGAAAGCCGAACGTCACCGCGACTCCGGCGGTGCCGCCGCCGGCCATGAGGGCAGGCGTGGAGTTCCCCCGGACGCCGATGTCGAGAAACGCGCGCAGCATGGCTTGAACGAGCCACAAAGCCCAGCCCACGATCAGCGCCTCGCCAGCAGCGAGAAGTGCGAAGCCCAGGCGAATCTGAAGCGGCAGGCGCCGTCTGCGCGATGTCGCGGCGCGAACCGCCGGCGCTGCGATCCTCCGCACGAGCCGTGCTGCGCCGAGCACCACGAGCACGATGTCGCCCAGGACCCCGCACACCAGCCCAATTCCGGCCAACAGGAAGATCGCGCCCGATCCGCCCGCCGAGACCACCGGCGTCGAGCGCGCATGTGTGACGCTAAAACCGATCGGCACGACCGACGCAAGAACGATCAGCGCGGCGACCGTCAGCGTCGCGGCGCCGGCGACCAAAAGGCCCGCGGCAAATCGCACCAGGACGAGGTTCACGTTCGGAGCCGCCAGGGCTTTCCGAAGCGCTGCGGAGGACTTCGCCCTGCAGCCGAGTAACGGAAATAACGATTATCGTCACTCAGGCGGTGGCCTTGAAGAAGGTCCGAAGGGGGAATCGCCGATGGAGAAACGGGGGCGGCGGTACGAAGCGGCGGGCTTTGTGTCCGCGGATCCGACGATCGCGCGCTTTGTGGCGCACGTGGAGCTGCGGCGGCTGAGCCCGAGGACCTCGGTGGCGTACCAGCGCGATCTGGAGAGTTTCGGTTCGTTCCTGAAAGCGCGCGCTGCGGCGGCCAAGCTCGACCAGCACCAGCCGCCGCCGTATGCGCAGCTGCCGACGGCGTCGGCGGCGGACGTCGTGGCCTACCTGCAGCGGCTCAACGCTTCCCGAGCCTACGCGCCGCGTTCGATCCGCCGCAAGATCTCGGCGCTGCGCACCTTCTACAAGTTTCTGAAGTTCGAGGGCCGGCGCGACGACAACCCGGCCGCGGACGTGCCGACCCCCAAGATCGGGCGGCCGCTGCCCAAGGCGTTGACCGAACCGGAACTGACGCGGCTCCTCGACGGGACGCGCCCGCTGGCGGGCTCGACGGACGCGCAGCGCAAACGCGACCTGGCGATCTTGGAGACGCTCTATGCCAGCGGCGTGCGGCGCTCGGAACTGCTCGGTCTCGCGCTGGGTGACGTCGATCTCGACCACCGCACGATGCGGGTCGTCGGCGGCAAAGGCAACAAAGACCGGCTCGTCCCGCTGACGCACGCTGCCGCCGACGCGCTGCGCGCGTATCTGGGCGTGCGGCCGCGCACCGCAAACGACGCCTTCTTCATCGGCCGCAGCGGCGCGCGCCTGAGCGAGTCGGCTCTCTACAAGATCGTGCGCAGCGCGATCGAGCTGGCCGATCTGAAGGGCCGCGCGTCGCCGCACACGATGCGGCACTCGATGGCGACCCATCTGTACGAAAACGGCGCCGACCTGCTGGTCATCAAGGAGATCCTCGGCCACGAGAGCCTGGCGACGACGCAGGTCTACACCAAGGTCGCCCGCTCGCGGATGCTCGAGCAGTTCGATGCCGCGCACCCGCGTGGAAAGAAAAAGCGGCGCGACGGCTGAGCCGCGCCGTCAGCTGACGGGCGTCGTGCCGCGGATCGTTTCGCGCGCCTTGACCAGCGCCGAGACCGTTTCGTTGTGCGGTGTCGGTACGGCGGCGCGGCGTCCCGCAGCGACGACCGCACCGTTGATGAAATCGACTTCGGTCGGTGCGCCGGCGCGCAGATCCGCCAGCATCGAACTGTCGAGCTCCGCGGTTTGCTCGACGATCGTGCGGACGTAGGACCACGGGTCGGTAAACGGCAGCGGGATGCGCATCGCGTTGGCGACCGTCGCGGCTTCCTGGGCCAGCGACCGCGCGACGTCACCGGCATAGGTATCGGTGAGAACGATCCCGTTCGGCCGGTCCAGCAGCGCCGCCACCGGCGTGATCGCCGCGGTCGCGATGAGCTTCCCCCACAGGTGCGGGCGGATGTCGTACGCCGCGCTGGCGCGGAACCCGGCGTCGACCAGCAGGCGTGCGATCCGGTTGCAGGCCTCGGGCGAGGCGCCGGCGCTTCCGAGCACGGTCGCGCCGTCACCGACGCGGCGCACGTCGGCGGCGCCGACCGCGAGCGCCGATTCCGTCGTCGCGCCGATCACCAGCGAGATCGTGCTTCCCAGGCAGGTCTTGATCGTTTCCTCGTTCCCCAGCCCGTTCTGCAGCGAGACGATGACGGTCGCAGGATCGAGCTGGGCAGCGAACGGCCGCAGCGCGCGCAGCGTGTCGGTTGCGCGCACGAAGACGAACAGCACCTGCACTCCGAACAGCGGATGGGGATCGCTGCTCGCCGTGGCGTGGCTCGCCGCGCCGTCGACGCGCAGGCCGCCGCGCTCGACCGCGGCGACGATCTCCGGATTTCGCTCGAGCAGCAGCACCTCGTTGTGCGCGGCCAAGCGCTGACCGAACAGCGTGCCGAGCGCTCCGGCTCCGACGATGCCGATCTTCATCGGCGCCTCGCGAGAGCGCGGCTATTCACCGCCCGGATCTTGAAAAGGCCGATCACGAGTACCCCTGCGCAGAAGCCACCGATGTGTGCGAAATACGCGATGCCGCCCTGCGACTCCGCCGCGCGCTCGCTCAGCGAGCCGAATCCGCTCAAAAATTGGACCAGCGCCCAAACGCCGATCACGAGCAGCGCCGGCAGGCGAACGAAGAGCGGAAAGCAGCCGATCGGTACGATCGTGCGGACCGACGCGAACGGGAAGCTGACCAGGTAGGCGCCCAGGACGCCGGCGATCGCGCCGGAGGCGCCCAGCGCGGGCACGTGGCTGCCGGGCGCGGCGGCGATCTGAGCCAGCCCGGCCGCGATCCCGCACACCAGATAGAACGCGGCAAAGCGCAGGTGACCGCACAAGAACTCGATCGCGGGCCCGAACACGACCAGAAACAGCAAGTTGAAAAAGATATGGGCCAGGCCGCCGTGGACGAACATCGAGGTCACGATCGTCAAGGCCGGGATCGGCGGAGACGGCGGCGGCAGCACCACGCCGCGGGTGACGTCGTACGGGATCGCGGCGAAGGCGTTGATGAACGCGTCGGCGCCGGGACCCGCGCGCACTTCTTGCACGTAGACCCAAATGTTGATCGCGACGATCGCGTACACGACGAACGGGAACGGCATGCGCCGCCCATCATCCCCGATCGGGATCATCGCATCTTTTTACGCGGCGGCTGTACCTTCTAAAACTGGAATTGCAGTCCGAAGGCGGTGCGGCGGCCGGAATGCAGGATGTCGCGCTCGCCGCCGAAGATTTGCAGCCCGCCGCCCACGCGCAAGTTGAGATACCCATCGGCGGTAGGGTGACGCGGGTCGTAGATCAAGGCGTCGAAGCCGAGCCCGTTGAGCCCCGGATTGTAGATGGCGCGTGCCCCCAGACGCGAGTACAGCAGCCCGCCCCCGACCGCGAAATGCGGCGCGATGTGTCCCATCGCGGCGAAGTTCCAGGTCGTCGCCGGGCCGCCGGTGTCGTTGACGCCGGCGAATAAGTAGGTGGAGCCTTGCGGTAGCGCGACCAGGTTGACGTCGGTCTCCGGGCCGCGGTCGCGCTTGAGCAGCGGCGAGTTATACGTGCCGGCATGTTGATCGTCGAGTTCGGAGACGCGCACCTGAAGCGCGAGCAGCTGACTGACCAGCGAGCCGACCTTCTCCTTCACGTCGGCCTGCACCGTGCTCGGATTGGGGGTTGCCGAAGGACTGGGTCCGGCGCCGCGCGGTGAACCCGGCGCGGCACTGGGATAGGGTACCGGTCCGGGCCCTTGCTGATTGCGGCCCGGCGCGGCGGCCGGCGCGGGAACGGGGTAGGGAGTCGCACCGGGGTCGACGCCGTAGACGTGCGAGCGCCCACCGATCTTGGAGAAGAGTGAGTTGGCTTTCTGCGAGGCGGCATCGACTTGCGCGATCGTGTCACGCAGTTGGGCTTGCGTCTGCGGGTTGCTGCTGACATTGTGGAGGTCGTTCGCGATCGAGGCAAAGGTCGTCGCCGTCTGCGCGATCCCCTGTGTCGTCTGCAAGATATTCGCGCGCAGCTGCGGGTCGGTGGCCAGGCTCGTAATGTGGTCGGCGGTCACGTTGAGGTCGTGCGCCGAGCGGTCGAGCGCGGCGATGATCGAATCGAAATGCCCCGTGTTCCGGTTAACCGTCTTGTCCAGCGAGCCGGTGATATTGGTGATGTCGGCACTGCCTTGCTCGAGCGCGAGCTGAAGCGTGTCGGCGAGCGTGTCGATCCGCCGCGAGAGCTTCGAGAAGGTAACGTTCGCCGTCCCGCTGAGCTCCTTGGCGTTGTCGAGCGCGGCCTGCAGGGTGTTGAGCAGCGCCGGTTCGCGCCGCTCGAGCGTCCCTAACATCACGTCGAGCCGGCGAACCTCGCCTTGGCCCTGATCGAGCAGGTCCTGAATGGTGGCCGGATTGGTCCCCTGCGGCTGCTGGTCCATGGGCAGGATGGCGCGCGGCAGCACCGCGACCGCCGAGGGCGCGTTGGCGGCGGCCGTGAAGCCGGGCCGCGTCGAGGGCGGCAGCGGCACGATCTCGAGGGTCGAATCGCCGGTCAGCGGCGCCTGGATCAGGAATTTGGCCGTGCGCGGAACGTCGACGTTGTTGTTGATGGCGAGAATGACCTCGACGGTGAAATCGTCGGGTAAGAGATTGGTCTGATCGACGATGCCGACGACGACGCCGCTTTCGTAGACGAGCGCGCCGCGATGCAGTCCGGCTGCCGACTTGAAGTGGACGCCGATCTTGTACCGCCCTTGGGGCCCGACGTTCGCCAGCACGACGAAGATCGCGAACAGCCCGATGAGCGCAAAGATGGTGAAGAGACCGACGAGAGCTTGTCTGTTCATATGTGTCTCAAATCGGGATCGGCCCGACTTCACTCCCTTGCAAGAACTGTTGCACGATCGGGTTCGGCGAGCGCCGGATCTCTTCGACGGTTCCGTAGGCGACGATGGCACCCTCGAAGAGCATCGCGATGTAATCGGCCATCAGGTAGATGCTCTCGAGGTCATGCGAGACGACGACGGCCGTACCGTTGAGCCGTTCCCGCAGGTGGATGATGAGATCGGTCAGGACGTGCGTGATGATCGGATCGAGGCCGGTCGTCGGCTCGTCGTATAAGATGGCTTCGGGGTTGGTGATGATGGCGCGGGCGAAGCCGGCCCGCTTGACCATCCCGCCCGAAAGCTCGGAGGGATAGCGGTCCTCGGTGTGCGCGAGCCCGACCGACTCGAGCGCGTGGGCGACCTGGGTCCGGATCTCGCCGTCGCGCAGTTTGGTGTGCTCGCGCAGCGGCAGGGCGATGTTCTCGCCGACGGTCAGCGAGTCGAAGAGCGCCGAGAACTGAAACGCGAACCCGATCGAGCGGCGCAGTTCGATCAAATCGCGCTGGCGCAGGGTCGTGATATTGCGGCCGCTGACCAGAACGTCTCCGCTGTCGGGGTTCTTCAGCCCGTTGAGCAGCCGCAGGATGGTCGACTTTCCGGCTCCCGAGAGCCCGATGATGCAGGTGATCGCACCTTCGACGATGTCGAGCGACAAGTTCTGCATCACGATCTTCGGACCGTAGCGTACGCAGACGTTGTCGAGGCGTGCCCAAACTGCCATCAGCTGTTCCCGAAGAGCACGTACGAGAGCAAGAAATTGAAGATGAAGATCAGGATGATCGAGGTGACGACCGCACCGGTGGTCGACTTGCCGACCCCGGCCGCGCCGCCCCGCGTCGTCAGTCCCTGGTAGGCGCCGATGATCGCGATGATCACGGCGAAGACGACCGACTTCAACAGTCCCTTGAGCACGTCACCGAACGGGAGCACCGCCCGGGCGGAGGTGATGAACGACTCGTACGAGATGTGCGCGTAGAGATTGGCGACCCACATCCCGCCCACGATCGAGACGATATCCGCGAAGATGGTCAGGAGCGGAAGCATGATGACCAGCGCCACCAGCCGCGGAACGACCAGCATGCGGGTCGGCGAAAGCCCGAGCGCCTCCAGCGCCTCGATCTGCTCGGTGACGACCATCGAGCCGAGCTCGGCGGCGATGGCGGCGCCGGTGCGTCCCGCCACGACGACCGCGGAGAGCATCGGTCCCAGTTCGCGCGCGCTCGAGAACGCGACCGCGCCGCCGACCAGGTTGCCGACGCCGTACTGCACGGCTTGAACGGCGCTCTCCAGCGAAAACACCATCCCGGTGAAAAGCGACGTGAGCAGGACGATCGTCCAGGATTGGACGCCCAGCAGATAGGCCTGATCGACGGTCTCGCGGAGGCGAACCCGGAATGCCGCGATGAAACGAACCGCGTCTGCAAGCAGTTCCGCGGCCCCCCCGGCGTAGGTGAAGACGCTGATCGTCCCCCGCCCGACGTCGTCGAGCATTTTCATTCCGGGGCGATTTCAGCAAGCGCCTCCAAGACGCCTCGCACAACCTCGACGCGTTTTGCGACGACCCCGCGCTCGGCCACCAAGTTGTATTGAACCTGGTAGAGCCGCTCCAGCTCGTGGTCCACGTGGCGCAGCTGGCCTTGCGCTTCGCGCTCGTAGGGCTCGAAGTAGCGCCGCACGGCGTCACGGTACGCGCGGACGGCCTCGTCGTCGAGGTCGCCGGCAGCCAGCCGGAGCAGCAGGCGCTCCTGCGCCGCCAGCAGCGCCCGATCGGTGATGTGGAAGCTGCCGACGGTCGTCGCCAGCGCGCGCACCGCCTCGGGTTCAGCCACGCGCGACCGCATCGCGCTGCGCCGTGAAAAGCCGGCGGATTCCGCCCTCGGCCAGGCCCAGCAGCGCATCGAGGTCAGCGCGCCCGAAGGGCTCGCGCTCGGCGGTCCCCTGCAGCTCCACGAAGCCGCCCCCGTCGGTCATCGCGACGTTCATGTCGACCGCCGCCCGGCTGTCCTCTTCGTAGGGGAGATCCAGCACCGGCTGTCCGTCGATCATGCCGACGGAGACGGCCGCGATCTGCCCGCTCAGCGGCCACCTCTTCTTCTGCTGCGGATCGAACTTCTTCTGCAGGGCGAGCGCCAGCGCGACCCAGGCGCCGGTGATCGACGCGGTCCGGGTACCGCCGTCGGCGCCGATCACGTCGCAGTCCAGCAGCACCGTCAGCTCGCCGAGCTTCTCCATGTCGACGACCGCGCGAAGCGCGCGCCCGATCAAGCGTTGGATCTCGTGCGTGCGCCCCCCGAGCCGCCCCTTGGCAGACTCGCGCTGGTTCCGTTCGGGCGTGGCCTGGGGCAGCATCGCATACTCGGCCGTGATCCAGCCGCTCCCGCGCCCGCGCATCCAGGGCGGCACGCGATCCTCGATCGCGGCCGCGCAGATGACGCGGGTCCGGCCGAGCGTGATCAGGACGCTCGCATCGGCGAAAGCAAGATAGCCCGTCTCGATCGAGATCGGGCGCAGCTGGTCGGGAGCTCGGCCGTCGGCACGCACGAACGCACCCGATTCGGTTCGCGGGTCCGCGTTCCGCCTGGACTCACGACCTGGTCGTCACTCCACCGTGACGGTCTTGGCGAGGTTTCTGGGCTGGTCGATGTCTTTGCCGTCGATGTCGGCAATGTGATACGCGAGCAGCTGGAGCGGGATCACGTTGACGATCGGCGAGAGCATTTCATCGACCCGCGGCACCCACAGCACGTGGTCGGCGAGCGCGGCGGCCTCGTCGTCGCCGTAGTTCGCGACCAGCACGATCGGCGCTTCGCGCGCTTTCGACTCGGCGATGTTCGAGAGGACCTTTTCCCGCACGCGTCCGTCGGTCACGATGCCGATGACCGGCGTCTTGTTGTCGAGCAGCGCGATCGGGCCGTGCTTCATCTCGCCGGCGGCGTAGCCTTCCGCGTGGATGTAGGAAATTTCTTTGAGCTTGAGCGCGCCTTCGAGCGCGGTCGGGAAGTTGACGTAACGGCCGAGGAACAGCACCGAACGCGCTCGACGGACGCGCTTCGCCACCGTTTTGATGTCGGCCGAGGTGTTCAGCACGACGTCGATCGCGGCCGGCAAGAGCTTCGTGCCTTCGGCGATTTCGCGCAGCCGCTCGAGCGGCGCCGACCTTCGGATGCGAGCCAGATACAACGCGAGCAGCGTCGCGGCGATCGCCTGCGACACGTAGGTCTTGGTCGCCGCGACCGAAATCTCGGGGCCGCCGCGCGTGAACAAGGTCGCGTCGGCCAAGCGGGTCAGGGCCGATCCGACGACGTTGGAGATGCCGATGATCGGCGTCCCCTCCTGGCGCGCGATCTTGACCGCCTCGATCGTATCGGCGGTCTCGCCGGACTGCGACATCGCGATCGTGAGCGTGCGCGCATCCATGTAGCGGTCGCCATAGCGAAACTCGCTGGCCAATTCCATCTCGACGGGCAGCCGGCATAGCGAGCGCATGAGGTACATGCCGACCATCCCGGCATGATAGGCGGTGCCGCAGCCGGTGATCGAGATCTTCGTCATCGCGCGCAGCACGATCTCGTCGATCTTCAGCTCGGCGCCGAGCTGCACGTCGTGGTTCTCGTCGATCCGTCCGGCCAGCGTCTCTTTGATGACGTTGGGCTGCTCGAAGATCTCCTTGAGCATGAAGTGCTTGTAGCCCGACTTTTCCGCCGAACTGGCGTCCCAGGTGATCCGCTGGACATCGCGCTCGATCGGCTTCCCATCGAATGCGGTCAGCTGGTAGCCGTCGCTGCCGACGCTGACCATCTCGCCTTCCTGCAGCACGACGACGTCGCGCGTGTACTGCAGCATCGCCGGGATGTCGGAGGCGACGAACATTTCCCCGTCGCCGAGGCCGACGATCAACGGCGACGCGCCGTTGCGCGCGAAGAGCAGATGATGAGGATCATCCGAGGAGATGACGCCCAGCGCGAAGGCGCCGTGGACCTGGGCCAGCGTGCGGCGCAGCGCCTCGACCAGATCGCCGTCGTGGTGCGTTTCGATCAGGTGCGCCAGCACCTCGGTGTCGGTCTCGCTGCGGAACACGTGTCCTTGCGCCAGCAGCTGCGCCCGCAGCGCCGCGTAGTTCTCGATGATGCCGTTGTGGATGACGGCGATGCGCCCGCTGCAATCCATGTGAGGGTGCGCGTTGGCGTCCGAGGGGCGGCCGTGGGTCGCCCAGCGGGTATGCCCGACGCCGGTCGTGCCGTGCAGCGCCTCGCCGTTCCGCAGCCGGGCGGCGAGGTTGGCAAGCTTGCCTTCGGCCTTGGAACCCGTCAGGCGGCCATCGGCGTCGATGACCGCGATCCCGGCTGAGTCGTAGCCGCGGTACTCGAGCCTGGCCAGGGAATCCATGATGATCGGGACGCTGTCGCGCTTCCCAATGTACCCGACGATCCCGCACATGTCTCGATCAACTCCTGCCGGCCGGCGAAAGGTTCTAGCGGATCACTTAATGCCTTCGCGCGTGCGCTTGTAGGGGATCTTGCCGGCGCGCACTTCGTTGAACGCCGTCGAAACCGGCTTGTTCGGGTTGACGCGATCGGTCAGCGGCGGCGCGCCGTTGTTGAGTTGCTTCGCGCGTTTGGTGACCACGTTCACCAGGGAGAATTTCGAATCGACGTGCTTGAGCAGGCCGTCGAGGTCGCCGAATACGCTGTCGCTCATTTAAGTATTTTCCAGTTCTTTCAGTCGGTTGTCGGGGTAGCGGTGGATGCGGTACCGTTCCGCGCGGACGATTGCTTCGAGGTCGTCGATCGCTTGCTGGGGCTTCGCTTCTTCGTTGATCACGAGGTAGTCGAAGCTGCGGGCGAAGGTGAACTCGTCGTGCGCGGTCTCGAGCCGCGCGGCAATCTGCGCGTTGGTTTCGGTGCGTCGCGCCTCGAGGCGCGAGCGCAGATACGAGAACTTGTCGGGAACGATGAAGATCAGCACCGCCCCCGGAAACGCACGCTTCATGGCGAGCGCCCCGTTGACTTCCGGTTTCGAGACGACATCGTATCCCGCCCGAAGCGCCTCGTCGATGAACGATCGCGGGGTTCCGTAGAGATGCCCGTTGTAGGCGCGCGTCTCGAGAAAACCGTTGGCCGCCAGCCGACGCTCGAACTCCGGCCGTTCGAGAAAGAAGTAGTCGGCGCCGTCGCGTTCGCCGGCGCGTGGGGGACGCGTCGTTGCCGAAACGGAGTAGAGGAAGCGCTCGTGGCGAGCCCGCAGCCCCTCCACCAGCGTGTCCTTCCCAGCCCCGGATGGGCCGGACACGACGAACAGCAGTCCCGGCCCGCTCAGGACGCCTTTTTCCTCCGCAAGGCTCAAACACGTAGAAATACGGAACGGGCGGGAAAGCACCTGCTCGGGCGATGACGACCGACTGGCTGCTGATGCGGCGGGCCGCCGCCGAACTGGAGCGTGCCGTGCGCGGCGGCCGGGTAACCGACGCCGGACTGCTCGACGACGGCCGTGTCGCGCTCCGTTTCGGCGGTCTGGGCCGCGGCCGCGCTCCGACGCTTGCGATCGATGCCTTTGGGTCGCCGCCGCTGGTGACGCTCGAGAACGACGAGCTCGCCGTCCGGAGCGAGCCCGGCTGGCTGCGCTCCGCCGGAGCCACCCTGCGCGGCATGCGTTTGACCGGCGTGCAGGCCCGCCACGGCGATCGCGTGATCGTCCTGAGCTTCGGCACCGCCTCGCGTTTCGGCGTGGTGAACGAGGTCCGGCTGGTGCTCGAGCTCGTCCCGCGCTACGGCAACGTCGTGCTGCTGCGCGACCGGCTCGTCGTGGCAGCTGCCAAACAATTCTCGCCGGCCGAAAACGAGGCCCGCGCCGTGCAGGCCGGACTCCCCTACGAGCCGCCGCCGTTACCGCCGGCGACGCTGGACGAGGCCGGATTCGCCCAGGCGTTTGCGGCGGCTGCCGACGCCGCCGCCAAAGGCCGCGCGTTGGGCGGCTTTCTGCCCCTGCTGCCGCGCCTGCTCGCGGCCTCCGTCGTCGCCGAAGCGGCCGCCCTTGTCGTGCCCTACGCGACAGCCGCGGCGCTGGCCATTCGCGCGGCGGCGGTGCTGGCCGAGGCCGAACGTGCCGCGCAGCAGCCGGGCGCGGTGTACGCCTACCGGGACGCAGCCGGGTTGCTCGTGGCTGCGCACGTGGTTCCGCTCGAGCAGTACGCAGCGCTGGACCACCGCACCGCGCCCTCATTGCTGGCGCTCTTTGGCGAGGCTCGGGAGGTGTCGCAGGGCGCCCAGCAAGGCGGCTCCGCCGAGCGCCGCCGTAGCGCGCTCGCAGCCCGCGTCGAGCGACGCGCGCGCGCCGCGACCGCCGAATCGGCGCGGCTCTCGGAACAGCTCGCCGACGCTGCCGGACGCGAGCACTTCCGTGCTAGCGGCGCCGCGCTCTACACCCACGCGCACGAGGTCGGCGCGGGCGCGACCGCGTTCGTGCCCGCGACGAATCCGGGCTTGACCATCGCACTCGATCCCGAACTCGACGCCAAAGAAAACGCACGCCGCTACTACGCGCGCTACCGCAAGGCTGCGAACGCGCTGCCGCACCTCGAAAAGCGACGCGACGCGCTGAGCGTGCGGCTCGCGGCTCTCGACGAGCTGGCCTTCGAGATCGCGCGCGCCGACGCGCCGACTCTGCGCGAGCTCGAGGCTGATCTCGACGCGCTCGAGGGCCGCGCGCCGCGCCGCGCCGAGCCGAGCGCGCGCAAACGCGCGCCGCTGCGCTTCGAGCGGTCCTCGGGCGCGCGCATCTTCGTCGGGCGCTCGCCGCGGGAGAACGCGGAGGTCACGTTCCGGATCGCGCGCCCGGAGGATCTGTGGTTCCATGCGCGCGGGGTTCCGGGTTCGCACGTGATCCTGCAGTCGCCGGCCGGGAACGCGCCGGCGGACGAGGATCTCGACGCTGCCGCGAATCTGGCCGCGGCGCACAGCAAGGCGCGCGGCGCCGCGCGGGTCGAGATCGACTACACCGAGCGCAAGAACGTGCGCAAGCAGCGCGCCGGCGGACCTGGGCTGGTGTGGTACACCAACGCGCGCACGCGGGTCGGGAATCCCGACCGCGCGTCAGAACTCGAGCTTCAGCCGACCCGCGAGCGATAAGCGCGGACGGCTTCGCCGACCCGCGCGTACGCCGCAGCGATCGCGTCGATGCGCTCGCGGGCGCCGTCGAGATTGCCGACCCGGGCCCGCTGCTCGAGTTCGTCGGCCAGGTTCATCACCGCGTTCGCGCCGACATTACCGGAGCTGCCCTTGATCGCATGTGCGGCGCGCCGCACCATCTCCGCATCGCCGGCCGCGACGCCTTGCTCTAGGGCATGTCGGTGTTTGACGCCCGTATCGAGTGCCATTTCGAGCAACTCTGCGATCCCCGCGGTGTCGTCCTCGAACGCCTCCTCGAGGCGGCTGAGGTCGAGAACCTCGTTAGCCGGCAACACCGATCCCGTGCACGAAGCGTTCGACGACCGCGCGCATCGCGGCGAGTTGGACGGGTTTCGCGAGGTAGTCATCCATCCCCGCGGCCAAGCACTGTTCGCGGTCGCCTTCGAGCGCGTTGGCGGTCATCGCGACGATCGGTACGTGGCTTCCCCGCGCCGCTTCGGCGCGGCGAATCTCGCGGGTTGCTTCGAAGCCGTCGACTTCGGGCATCTGGCAGTCCATCAAGACCAGGTCGTAGTCATCGCGTCCGACCGCGTCGATCGCTTCGCGGCCGTCGGCGACGGCGTGGGCCGCGTAGCCGAGCTTCTTGAGCTGCTGAAGCGCGAGTTTGCGGTTGACGGGATTGTCCTCGGCGACGAGGACGAGTACCGATGCACGCGGGGCAGGAACGCGCGTTTCGGCCAAGCGGGGCCCGGTCGCGACGACGCCGTGCACGGCCGACACCAGGGCGTCGTGGAGGGTGACTTGGCGGATTGGCTTGCGGACGACGGCCACGAAGCCATGCGCACGCGCACCGGGCGTCCCCGGCGGCTCGTCGGCGCCGGTGACCAGGACCATCCCGACTCTTTCTAGCCCCGGGACGGCGCGCAGCCGCGATGCAAAGGCGTAGCCGTCACCGCCGGCAGCGCGATCGATCACGACCGCGTCGAACGGGCTGCGCCGCGACGCCATCGCGCGGGCGAGTTCGAGCGCGTGGGCCGCGTTGCCGGTGCTGGACGCGATCGCGCCCCAGGCGAGTAAATATTGATCGACGACCTGGCGCGCGACGGCCTCTTCGTCGATGATGAGGATGCGGGCACCCCGCAGCAGATCGACCGGATCGCGTTCGTCTTCGAGCACGCGCGGGAAGGGCACCGTGAACCAAAACGTCGAGCCGCGGCCGACGCTGCTGTCGAAGCCGATCTTGCCGCCCATCAGTTCGACGATCCGGCGCGAGATCGAAAGACCCAATCCCGTTCCGCCGTAACGCCGCCGGGTCGACTGGTCGGCTTGGCGGAACGGTTCGAAGAGCTGATCGGCGACTTCGGCCGCGATTCCCGGCCCGGTATCGGTCACCGAGAAACGCAGCACGGCATCGGCGCCTTCGAGACGCTCGACGACCGCCCGTACCGTGACGCTCCCCGCGGCGGTGAACTTCACCGCGTTGCCGAGCAGGTTGAGCAGGATCTGCCGCAGCCGGTCGGCGTCGCCGACGACGCGGCGCGGCACGTCTTGCGCGACGTAGGTCGAGAGCGAGAGTCCCTTCTTGCGCGCCGCCGCCGCCAGGATGTCGGTCGCGTTCTCGACCGCAACGACGGGCGAGAACGGCACTGCTTCGAGGTCCATCCGTCCGGCCTCGATCTTCGAGAAATCGAGGATGTCGTTCACGATGCCGAGCAGCGACTCGGCCGAATCGCGCACCGTGATCGCATACTCGCGGCCTTCGTCGTCGAGCGACGTCTGCAGCAGCAGCTCCGACATTCCGACCACCGCGTTGATCGGGGTGCGGATTTCATGGCTCATCGTGGCCAGGAATTGCGCCTTGACCTGCGCCGCCTCGACCGCACGGTCATGCGCGGCGTGAATCGCTTCTTCAGCGCGCTTGCGCTGGGTGATGTCGCGTACGATGATGACCGCTTCGCCAAGGTCGCGCGTCGCGCCGCGTGCGAACTCGATCGGGAACGTGTTGCCCGAGCGGTCGCGCCCGGTCGTTTCGACGACGTTGGCGTACAACGGGGTCACCAGGTCGTACTCGGGGAGCAGCCGCGAGAGCGGCGTACCCGCCAGCGCCTCGGCGTCGAATCCGAACAGCGACGCGCCGGCGGGGTTCACCGACGCGACCAGACCGCGCGAGTCGACGATGATCAGCGCGTCGGCAACGCCGCTGATCAGGCCGCTCAGCCGCCGTTCGCTGGCGCTCAAGAAACGCGCCAGACGGTTCGTCTCGTAGAGCAGCGCGATGACCAAGAACGCGGTCGCGATCAGGACGTCGGCGCGCGAAAGGTACCAGCCGACGCTGTACTGTGCGCCGCCGAACGCGTTGAGAATGGATTCGAGCAAGAACGCCGTTGCCGGAACGCTCAGCCACGCGTCGATGACGGTGCGCGTCCCCCACAGCAAGAGGACGAACGCTGCCGCCGACAGCAGCCCGACCACGCCCAGCACCACGTAGAGCGGGAAGAGATAGTGGCCGTCGTGCGTCAGCGGCGGGAGCTTGCCGTGCCACACGTAGACCGCGTACGTCAGCGCGGCCGCCGCCATGAACGTCAAGACGATGCAGCTGGCCGCGCGTGCGGTGCGTACCCGTTGGGTGCCCTCGACCGCGGCGATCAGGACGTAGCCGACGTACGACGCCGGCAGGGCTGAATGCCACAGCGCCCACAGGTACGTCGACGCGTTGGGGTCGCCGCCGAACAGCCGCGACGGGGCCACGCCGGAGAACGTCAGAAGATACGGGATGAACACGAGCGCGCTGAACGTCGTGCCGCAGGCCAAGGCCAACAGCGAGGCCTTGCGCGAGAGCGCGAACTGCGCGAACAGGATCATCGCGGTGACCGCGAGCCCCATCAGAACCGCGCCGCCGTAGAGCGTGACGAAGCCCGGGAACGTCCCGATCACGTCGCGCGAAAAGGGCGCGGCGAGCAGCCCGACGACCCCCAGAGACGCAATCGTGACAAGGGCCGCCCGGCGTTGCTGCGGCGTCGCTGGGAGCGTCGCTAGGTCAAGCACCGGAGAGTTCACGTCAACTTGACGTTTCGGCAAAATGGTGCTCGTGCCCGTCGCAGGCGCCTGCTTGTGAAGACTTCCTTACACGGACGTCCGCGCCGCAACGAGGTTCCGAGCAACAAGCATGGCGTCGCCGAACGAGAAGAAACGGTAGCCGCGCTCGATCGCGGTCCGATAGCTGTCCCGCACCTCAGGGTAACCGGCAAAAGCCGCCACCAGCACCAGCAGGGTCGAGCGCGGCAGATGGAAGTTCGTCAGCAGCAGGTCGACGACGCGGAACGGAAAGCCGGGCGTGATGAACAGGTCCGTCTCGGCCTCACCTGCGCGGACCGTGCCGTCGCCGCGTGCGGCGGCTTCGAGCGCGCGCAGGACCGTCGTGCCGGCCGCGACGATGCGCCGGCCGTCGCTGCGCGCCGCGGCGAGCGCGGCCGCCGTTGCCGCCGGGATCGCGTAGCGCTCGGCGTGCATGACGTGCTGATCGATCGTCGTCCCCTGCATCGGCCGGAACGTCCCCATTCCGACGTCGAGAACCAGCGGCACAACGACGACGCCCCGGGCACGGAGCCCATCGAAGACCGCGTCGGTGAAATGCAGCGACGCCGTCGGCGCTGCGACGCTTCCGGGCACGCGCGCGAAGACGGTCTGATAGCGGGCGGCGCGCGCCGCATCGCCCGTACCGACGTAGGGCGGCAGCGGCACCTCGCCATAGCGTTCCATCAGCGTGCCGACGTCGACGCCGCAGTCGAAACGAACCACGCGCGGGCCGTCGGCCAGCACCTCGACGACGGTGGCGCCGGTGTCCCCGACGTGGACCCGCGTTCCCACCCGGAGCTTGCGGGCCGGGCGGGCAAGCACGAGCCAGTCGCGCGCGGCGGGATCGTATCCCGCCCGCGCGTGCGGCCGCAGCAGCAGCAGCTCGACCGGGCCGCCGGTCTCGCGCCGCGCCGGCAGCCGGGCGCGGAGTACGCGCGTCTCGTTGATCGCCAGCACGTCACCCGGCTGCAGCAGCGCGGGAAGCTCCGCGAAGCGCCGGTCCTCGAATGACCCGTTCCGAACGACGAGCAGGCGCGACGCGTCGCGCTCGGCTGCCGGTGCGCGGGCGATCGCGTGCTCGGGAAGTGCGTAGTCGTACGCCGCGACGTCGCGCGGACCGGCGTCGGACGGCGCGATCAGACCCTCTCTGCCGCGGGCTCGGGCGGGACCAGCGCGTCGAACCGGCTCCGTTCGGGTTCTCGAAGCGGGCCTAGCACGGCCTCGCAGGCGAAGGTGTCGCGTTCGTACGCACACGTCGAGCGCAGCGTGGCGCTGAGCGAGAGCGGCGGCAGGCGGCGCACGATGATCGTCCACGTGCTTCCGGGCGGCAGCGAGCGATCGGTGATGAAGCGCAGCGTATCGGAAGCGAGCGCAACGATCGTGACCGGCAAACGGACGCCGGTGCGGTCGGTCAGCAGCGCGCCGATCGGTTTTCGCAGCGGGACACAGAGCGAAGCCCCTTCCAGATCAGCCACTGCCGATCGCAGTACCCGGAAAATAGAACGCCAGAATCTCGGCCGCCGACCCGCCGGAAGCGGCGAAGTAGCGTGCCCCCCACTGACACAGACCGACGCCGTGACCGCGGCCCGAACCCTCGATGACCAGTCGCGCCGTCGCGTCCGTACCCTCGATGTGCAGCGCCCGCAGCCACGCACTGCGAATCGCCTCGGAGCCGAGCGCGCGGCGAAACGCCGCCACCGGAACGCTGATCGTTTCGCTGCCGGTCAGCACCACGGTCCGCGGGCGTCCGGTATCATCCGCATCGTCCAGCTTGGCGCCGGCGATCGTCCCGCCGGTGCGCGCTCCGAAGACTGCGATGACCTGGCTCAGCGGCAGCTCGCGGCGCCAGCGGTAATCCGGCGCTGGGACGCAATGCGGGTCGGCGACGCCGCGCAGGTACGGAAGCGGTGCGCCGCCCCAAGCGGACGTGATGTCCGCCGTGTGGCCGCCGCAGCACGACGAGTAGAACACGGCCGCCGGTCCGCCGCCGTAGGTGAGCGTCTGTCCGCGCGTGAGCTGCACCGCCGCGCTGGTGGGTGCGGTTTCCGCGTCGACGCCGCCCCAGCGCTGGTCGCCCTCGTCAGCGCGCACGTCGTAGGCGCGCGACAGGGTGCGACGCGCGAGGGCGAACGTGCGCGCCACGATCGCCTGGGCCGCGAGTGCCGCTTGCGGCCACGACGGCGGGGCTTCGAGCGGGAGCACGCCTTGCAGATAGCGATCGACGTCGATCGTTGTCACCAGCGCCGTCCGCCCGTCGGGCATGCCGACCGTTGAGGGCGCTCCGCGCCAACGGCGTCCGCCCAGGACGAAGATTCCGTCGGCGAGCACCTGGGGCAGAGCGCCGCGCAGATCGCCGGTGACGAGCACCCGGATCTGCGGTCCGGCCGGGTCCCACACGTCGAGGCCGCCGGTGGCCGCGGTGGTCGCGGCGGCGATGCCGCCCAAGAAGGACCCGCGGGAGATCACAACAGGCGCGGCTGGATGCCGCTCCGATCGCGGGTGATGCCGAGATGCGCGTGCGCCGCCGGCGTCGTCTTGCGCCCGCTGGCGGTCCGCTGCACGAGCCCGATCTTGAGCAGGAACGGTTCGACGACGTCTTCGAGCGTCTCGACGTCTTCGGTGAGCGTCGCAGCGATCGCGTTGATCCCGACCGGGCCGCCGCCGTACTGGCGCGCGATCGTGTCGAGGTACGCTCGGTCCAACCGATCGAGTCCCGCGCCGTCGACGCCTTCGCGCCGTAAGGCTTCGTCGGCGACCTCCGCGGTGATGACGCCGCCGGCGCGAACTTCGGCGAAATCGCGCACGCGGCGCAGCAGGCGGTTCGCGATTCGGGGCGTGCCGCGGCTCCGCGCCGCGATCGTCTCGGCCCCGCCCGCCTCGACCGCGATGTCGAGTACGCGCGCGCTGCGCTCGACGATTCGCTGCAGTTCGGCGGGTTCGTAGTATGCCAGATGATGGACGATGCCGAAGCGATCGCGCAGCGGGGCGGACAGCATCCCCGCGCGCGTCGTCGCGCCGACGAGCGTGAACCGCTTGAGCGGCAGCTTGAGCGTCTTGGCGTACGCGCCGCGGTCGACGACGAAGTCGATCTGGAAGTCTTCCATGGCCGGATAGAGGTACTCTTCGACCGCCGTGCCGAGTCGATGGATTTCGTCGATGAAGAGCACGTCGCCCGTTTCGAGTGCGGTCAGGATGCCGACCAGATCCTTGGGCTTCTCGAGTGTCGGTCCCGATGTCGGCCGCAGCGTTCCGCCGGTCGCCCGCGCGATCAAGTTGGCCAGCGTCGTCTTGCCGAGCCCCGGCGGGCCGGAAAAGAGGACGTGTTCCAGCGGCTCGCCGCGCCGGGCTGCGGCATCGATCGCGATGCGAAGGTTATCGACGATCTGCTCCTGGCCGACGTAGTCTTCGAAGGTCCGCGGGCGCAAGGTCGCGCCGTATACTTCATCCTCGAGCGACGCGTCGACGCCGACCAGACGTTCGCCGTCGAGGTCCGTTTCGGGCACCGTTGCGTCGCCGATGACCTTCTTCCGAATCGAGTCGCTCACGTCGCGGCCATCGCGGCGTGACGCTGACGATAGATCTCGGCCAGCAGCGTCTCGGCATCGTTGACGTGGGGCGCGCGTTCGAGCGTTTCGGCGATCATCGCTTCGGCCTCGGTGCGCTTGTAAGCCAGCTGCAGCAGCACCGCGAGCGCCTCGCTCGCGAAAGCGGGCATCGGCAGACGGGCCGGCAGCTCGCGCCGGGGCGCGTCCTGAATCAGCAAGAAGCGCGCGACTTTTCCTTGCAGTTTGGCCACGATGTCGCGCGCCTTCTGCTGACCGATCCCCGGCAGCGTTTTCAAGTACGCGTGATCGCCCTCGTCGATTGCACGCGCGATGCGGCCCATCGGAGCGGAAAACGCGCGCGCAGCTGACTTGGGACCGATCGAAGCAACGGAGAGCAGGGCTTCGAAGAACTCGCGTTCGATCGCGTTGCTGAACCCGAAGAAGGTAAATTTCCCCGCGTTTCCATCGAGTGCGAAGTGCGCGAACACTTCGAGCGTGACGGACGTTCCGGGCATCTCCGGCACCTTGTCCGCGACGCTGGGCGGCAGCACGACGTCGTAGACGAGGCCGCCCGATTCGACACGCGCGATCTCGCTCGCGTGTTCGACGATCGTACCGCTGATGCGGGAAAACACCGTTTAGATGCCCCCGGGCAATGCGGCGCGACGTCGCGAACGCGCGGCGCTGACCGCCGGCGGCACGCCGGCCGCCGAGCGAAAGGCGAAGGCGATCGCCAGCGCGAGGGCGTCGGAGACGTCGTCGGGCTGCGGCGGCTCACGTAATCCGAGCAGCCGCACGACCATCCCTTTGACCTGCGCTTTGCGCGCCGATCCACTGCCGGCGACGGCGAGTTTGACGACCGTGTGGGCCAGGTGATGCACGACGATCCCATTCGCACCAGCGGCGAGCGCAAGGACGCCGCGAGCGTGCCCCATCAGGACCGCCGTTTGGGGATGTTCGTATGCCGACCAGAGTTCTTCGATTACCATGCACGACGGATGGGTCGTGCGCACGACGTCGACCATGGCGTCGTGCAGCTGGACCAGCCGCTGTTCGAGCGCCAGCGCCGGCGCCGGCCGCAGGATGCCGGCTTCGATCAGGCGCAAGCCGCGACCGTCGGCCTCGATCACGCCGTAGCCGGTGGTGCGCAGGCCCGGATCGACGCCGAGAATACGGTGCGCGCTCATTGCGCGGCCGCCATGACCGTCAGGTTGACCGACTCACCCGGATTCAAGCGCATCGACGCCTCGGGCTCGGTCCGCACGACCGCCCCGGGGGCGAGGGTGGAGTCGGGCGTGTAGGCGATGTTGCCGACCTTGTAGCCGGCCGCGACCAGCACCCGTTTGGCATCGTCGAGTGTCATGCCGGCGACGTCGGGCACCGTACCTGGGACGGTGACGAAGATCGTCACCTTCGACCCCTTCTTGGCCTGGGAGCCGGCGTTCGGGCTCTGAAACGCGACCTTGCCGGGCGTTGCCTTCGCGTCCACATTATAATTGAGCACCGGGACGAACGCAGCTTGCGTCAGCGTCGCCTGCGCCGTATCCGGATCGGTGCCGACGACACTTGGGACCTCGGCAGCCGTCGGCCCCGTGCTGACGACGACCGCGACCGTGCTGTTCGGCGCCACGAGCGCCGACGGGTCGGGCGATTGAGAGGCCACGATGTCGGCCGGGATCGCGTCGTTGGCGGTTTGCGTGACGGTGAAATTCAAGTGTGCCGCGGCCAAGGCGTGACGCGCGTCCTCGAGCGTGAGGTTGATGACGCTGGGGACGCTCACCGGCGCGATGCCTTTCGAGACCGTCAACGCGATCGCGCTGCCCTGACGCGCTTGTGCTCCCGCCCCGGGGTTGACGTCGACGACGTTGCCGGCGGGAACCGACGCGGTGTAGATCTGCGTGATCTTCGCGCGCAGCTTGGCGTCGGCCAGCGTGCGCTGCGCGTCGGCCGCGCTGAAGCCTTTGACGTTGGGCACCGTGACGAGCGGTTGGCCCTCCGAAACGACCAGCGCCACGGGCGCATCTTTGGCCAGGTTGGTCCCCGCGACGGGGTCCTGGCGAATCACATGATCGACGGGGACGCTTTCGCTGGCTTCTTCGGTAACGGTCGGGCGCAGACCGAGCTGGAACAGGGTCTGCTGGGCGACGGTCGAGCTCTGCCCTTCGACGCTGGGCAGCGCGATGTTGCGCGCCGGTCCGAACAGATCGCTGCGCAGCGCGAAGAAACCGATCAGGACGGCTGCCGCGAGCAGCAGCGGCATCACGATCCAGCGCCGGTCCGGACCGCCGCGCTTCTGGTCGTGCTCGGCGACCAGCTGGCCGCCGCCCTCGGTGATCGGGGGGCGGTCGGGCGCCAGCGATGGGCGCGGCGGGGGACCGTCCGGCGCGATCCGCCCGGCCGGCGCTTCGCCGAAACCTCCCGCGTGCGCGACGAGCGGCCGTTCGCGGGCTTCGCGCAGCGCGCTCGCCAACTCGGTGGCAGACGCGAAACGGTCGTGCGGATTCTTGCGCAACAGGCGCGAGACGATCGCGGCAATCGCGGGACTGACGCCCGACGCGGCGGGATCGAGCTGCGGCGCGGGCTCGGTCACGTGCTTGAGCGCGACCGCGACCGGAGTGTCGGCGCTGAAGGGCAGCACGCCGGTCAGCATCTGGTAGAGGACGACTCCGACCGAGTAGAGGTCGCTGCGTTCGTCGATCTCGTGGTTCTGCGCCTGCTCGGGCGAAATATACGCGACGCTGCCCATCACCATCCCCGGCTGGGTAGCGCCCAGTGTATTCTCGGAGACCGCGCGGGCGATGCCGAAATCGCTCAACTTGACGACGTCGTCCTTGGTGACGAGGATGTTGGCCGGCTTGACGTCGCGATGCAGCAGCCCCTGACGATGCGCGTAGGCGAGTCCGCTGGCGATCTGGATCGCGTAGTCGATCGCCACGCCCTCGGGCAGGATGTGTTCTTCGCGCAACAGCTCACCCAGCGTCGCGCCGTCGACCAGTTCCATCACGATGTAGTAGGCATCGTTCTCGCGCCCGAAATCGAAAACGTTCACGATGTTGGGATGCGAGAGCTTCGCGGCTGATTGCGCTTCGTACGAAAAGCGACGGACGAAGTCGTCGTCCGCAGCGTACTGATCGCGCAAAACCTTGATCGCGACGCGACGGCGCAGCAAAGTATCGGTCCCGACGTAGACGAGCGCCATCCCCCCGTTACCGAGGAGCCCGTCGACACGATACCGGTTATTGAGGAGCTGTTCGGCTTGCACGTTCAGCGCGCCACCATTCTCCGGTCATCTTCGCGACCGGGCGAGCGCGACCCGCAGAACCTCGCGCGCGACCGGCGCCGCATACGTCCCGCCGTAGCCGACGTTCTCGATGACGACCGCGACCGCGACGCGCGGCGCCTCGGCCGGGGCGAAGGCGACGAACCATGCGTGCGAGCGGCCGTGAGGATTGGTCGCCGTCCCGGTTTTCCCGGCCACCGTCACGCCGGGCAGGCGCGCTGCTGTCCCGGTGCCGCGCGCGACCACCGCGACCATCATCCCGCGCAGCTCGCGCGCGGTGTCGCTGGAGATGGGCTGTTCGATCGTTTCGGGTCGCGTCGCCAGCGCCGTTTCGCTGCCGGCCAGACGGCGTACCAGATATGGTCGGGGCATGACTCCGTCGTGCGCGACCGTCGCCGCGATCAGGGCCATGCGCATCGGCGTGACCAGCAGCGATGCCTGCCCAAAACCGAGCTGTGCCAGAATGCTGGGACTGACGTCGTTCTTCTTCGGCAGCCGGTCGCGCGCGACCGGAAGGTCGAACTCCGCGCCGGCTCCGAGCCCCCAGCGCGCAGCGGCGTCGAACCAGCGATCGACGCCGATGCGCAGCGCGATCTGCGCGAAGTCGACGTTCGAGCTGAGTGCGAACGCGCCGGTAAGGTTCTGCGTTCCGGTCACTTCTTCTTCATCGTTGCGCACCGTGAACGCGCCGATCGAAAAGCCGCCGCGATCCGTAAAGGTGGAGTCGAGCGTGACGACCCCGGCCTCGAGCGCGTCGGCGGCGGTCACGATCTTGAAGGTCGAGCCCGGCGGATACAGCCCGTCGGTCGCGCGATCCAACAGCGGTGAGGCCGTGTCGGCGATCAGGCTGCTCCAGCGCGCGTCCAGGCGGTTCGGATCGTAGGATGGCACCGAGGCCAGCGCCAGCACCGCACCGGTCTGCGGATCGAGCACGACGCCCGCTGCGCGCGCATATCGGCCGAGGCCGGCGACCAGCGCTCGCTGTACCGAGAGATCGAGCGTCGTCACGACATCGGCGCCGCGCGCCGGCGCGCTTGTTCCGCGGACCATATGCTGCAGCTGGGTCAGCGGATCGGCGGCGTCGGCGCGGGCCGTGAGGATGCGGTCGAAGGCATCTTCGAGTCCCGCCGTTCCGTAGCGCGCCGAGGCGTAGCCGACGGCCTGTGCAACCAGCGCGCCCTGCGGATAGACGCGCACGCCGCCGCGCGAGAGTGCGAGCGGCGTTCCGTCGGAGGCCAGGATGGCACCACGGCCGACGGCGACCGCAGCGTGGCGCGGGTTGTTGGGCCGATCAGCCAGCTCGGGGCCTTCGATCACCTGGATCCAGAGCTGGCGCAGAGCTAGGATCGCAAACAGCACGACGAACAGGCGGCCCAGCCGCACGATCGCACGGTCGGTCAGCAGTTCACTCCGGCGTGCTGCTCGCGCGCTCGCGCTCGCGCAGCAGCGTGTAGCCGTCGCCGGTACGTACGGCGAGATGCGGTCGCGACGCATCGCCGGCGATCGTTTCGTTCACCAGGCGGCGCGCCAGCGCGTCATCGATGCCGTCGATGGCGAGAATTGCGTCGACGCGCGCTTCCTCGAGCAGCGGTCCGGCAACGTACGGCGTGTGCGGAAGCGTCTCGAACAGGCGGTCTTCGTACGGGGCGTCGCGCCAGGGTCCGCGCGGACCGAATACCGTCGCGTGATAGTCCCATGCACAGAGCCGCCGTTCGTTCCACACGAAGTGGTCGCGCACGCACGTGCGCCGGCAGATCGCGCAGGGGACCAGCGATTCGGGCGGCCGGGTCAGCGCATCGAGCACGTCTTCGGGGAGATCGTCGGGATTGACGACGACGCTCTCCGTCAAAATCTCCGGCACGGGCGCCGACCATGCCGTGCGCGCGAGCAAGTCGAGTTCGCGCAGCGAGGACACGAACGAACGGTCGTCGGCCGGATCGAAAGTCTGATCGGTCCAACCGGCGAGGTTGTCGGCGGCGATTCCGACCCGCTGCCAGTTCTCGCCGAGCACGACGCCGACCGGCGTCCAAGCCAGCGGCACGAGCCAGGCCGTGACCTGACGATTCTCCGGCACCAGGCTCGAGGTGAAGGCAAGGGTGCTTGCGTTCCCTCCCAGGACATAGGCCCGAGGTTCGCTAGCACGCTCGTTCATCGACGCGATGCGTACGTCGCAACGCAACGATGCTCCCCTGGAATGCGTGTCCCGTGCGGTACGGAAAAGAGGGCCGGCGTGCGCGCACCGGGGAAATGCCGAAGCATGAACCGCACCATCGTCTCGCGGTTGAAGCTCCTCACGGGCGCGGCGGCGCTCGCGGCACTTTGGCCCCGGCGCGCGGCGGCTGCCGAAAATAGCGCCGTTCCGCCCCAACTGACCCTTCAGCAGCAGATCGACATTCTGCGGAATCAAGCAGCGACAACGCGTTCCGCGGTCGCCGCGCTGCAGTCACAGTTTGCCGACGCGCAGGCTCAACTCGCCAAACTGAAGACGCACACCCATCTCTACGATCCGCCGCACGACAACGTCGCCGCGACCCTGGCGGACATAAATCTGTGGAACAAGATGGGCACCAATCAGACGGACATGACGTTCATGATGCACAGCGGCGGGCCCGGCCGCGACACGTTGACCAGTCCGCCACAGTTTAGCAGCTAGCCGCGGGTGTATCTCGAGCATTTGGATCGCTGGCTTGAGGCCGACGCCGTCATAAAAACGACTACCGTGTAGACAATCTGGGGCAGTTTACCAGCCGTTCGGCGGGTAGGGCGAACGAAACGTCGCTTTCTCGCGGAGGGCCAGTGCTTTCAATTGTTTGGTCGTTAGCGGCGGTGGTCGTTTTCGCGTCGCCCACGGCGAAAGCCGCAGCGCCCGCGCCGGGTGCAACAATGGTCCCGAGCGCTGCCTCCCCGTGTCCGTCGTTCACGCCCATGCCCGGCGGCGCGGCGAGGCCCCTCCCGGGCGCAGGTGGAGCGCTGCCGTGCCCAAGCGCGACCCCAGGACCCCAGGAGATCGGGCGGGTGCGTGCCGCCGGGCGCGCGACGAGCCTCGTTGGAACGGCCGCCGCTGCTTCGGAGGGCACGATCAATCAAGAACAGATCGCTACGCAGCCGCTGCTACGCCCCGCTGAGATTCTCGAACAGATTCCCGGTGTCGTCATCAGCCAGCACAGCGGCGAGGGAAAAGCCAACCAGTACTACCTGCGCGGCTTCCAGCTCGACCACGGGACCGATCTGGCCGCGACGATCGCCGGGATTCCGGTCAACATGCCGACGCACGCGCACGGTCAGGGATATTCGGACCTCAACTGGCTGATGCCGGAGCTGGTCAGCTTCGTCAGCTTCAAGAAGGGCCCGTACTATGCGGACGAGGGCGACTTTTCTACCGCCGGTTCCTACGATCTCTTTTATCGAAATACCATCGCGCCGACCGCATCGTTCGGCCTTGGCGACTATGGGTACGGCCGCATTTTTTTGGCGAACTCTCCGCGAGTCGGCGCGGGAAATCTGCTCTATGCGCTCGAGCTGTATCACGACAATGGAACGCTTGACCGCCCCGACGACTACAAGAAGGCGAACGGAGTGGTTCGGTGGAGCACCACCACGCCGGACTCGTCGTTCGCCGTAACGCTCCAAGGCTATCGGGGCGACTTCAATTCCTCCGACCAGATACCTCAGCGCCTGGTCGATGAGGGGGTGATCGATCGCTTCGGATACGTCGACCCGACCGACGGCGGCCGAACTTTCCGCTATGCGCTCTCGACCGAGTACGAGCACGATGACGCGCACGGGGCGACCCGCTTCGTCGCGTACGGCCTCTCGTACGGGCTCAATCTCTATTCGAACTTCACCTACTACCAATTCGACGCCAACGACTACTACAACGTCACCGCGAATCCGCTCACGTGCAGTCCCGTCTACTCGACATGCACGCCGGGAGCGCAGCATGTCTCGACCTACACCTCGTACTGCCCGGCGAATAGCACCGCGACGGCGGGTTCCACGCTCCCTCGCTCCGTCACGCCGAACCCCTTCAGCTTCTCGTGCGGCGATCAGCGCGAACAAGCAGATAAACGCGTCGTCTCGGGCTTCGATCTCACGCGCAGTTTGAACGCCGCAAGGGCGGAGTCGACGCTCGGTCTAGGACTACGAAACGACAACATTTCCACCCTCGGCCTCTACCTCACCCACGATCAGGTTCCGTATGCCGACGGCACGCTCTCGAACGACCGTGTCGTCGAGCGTGACATCTTCGCGTACGCGCAAACCCAATATCGGGTCGGGTCGAAACTCCGCCTGGGCGCCGGGCTGCGGGCAGATGCCTACAGCTTCGTCGTCGACGATTTCCAAGCCGCGAACTCCGGCTTCCGAAGCGAAGCCTTGGCCAGCCCCAAGTTCACCGCCGCCTATGCCGCATCGGCGCAACAGGAATTCTACCTGGATTTCGGTGACAGCTTCCATAGCAACGACGGTCGCGGCACAACGCAAACTCTGGATCCGCAGACGCGCGCGACGATCGATCCGAGCGGCGCGCCCGTTCAGCAGTTCTCGCCGCTTGTACGTGCGTGGGGCGAAGAGCTTGGATACCGTCTGTCAACGTCCAAACTGACGACGACCGTTGCCTTCTGGAAGCTAAACATTGCCTCGGAACTGGTCTTCGACGGCGACCACGGCGTGACGACCCCGAACGGGCCGACCGTTCGTAAGGGAATCGAGCTCACGAACTACTTTCGCCCCACGCGCAGCTTGACGCTCGACGCCGACATCGCCACGGCGACGGCACGCTTTACCACGAATCCCGATAATGCCGGGACGTTCCTGCCCGAATCGCTGAACGCGGTGAGCACCGCCGGCGTCACGCTGGACCGGCCGAACTTCGCCGCAAGCGTCCATTACCGGTACTTCGGGCCGCGGGTACTGGATCAGATCGGCGACGCGGTCTCCAGTCCGACCTCGCTCGTCAACGTGCAGGTGACGCTCAAAGGGCGCCGCGGGAGCCGCCTCACGCTGGACATCTTCAATCTGCTCAACTCCGTCGGTGACGACGTCGAGTACTACTACGGTTCCTGGCTGCCTGAGGACGCGCGCAATGCCGCCTACACCACGAATCCAAACGTTAGCCCGTTGCTCGGAGGCGGCGGCGTGAACGACGATCATTTCCACCCGACCCAGTCGCGTATCGTTCGACTGACCTACGTGCTTCCGCGCTAAGCGGCATCTGCACGCCGCCTTAGGTGGAGCGGTGCCCGGGGTCGAAACGGCAGCCCGTGAGCGTTGCCGGAGGTTTCGCGCCGCAGCTGCTTCTGATCGCCTCAGTGATCGGTGTAGGCGTGCTGCACACGCTCGTCCCCGATCACTGGTTCCCGATTACGCTGCTGGCTCGGGCGCACGGCTGGTCGCACGCGCAGATCGCGCGAGCTGCGCTTGGCGCCGGGACCGGTCACGTCGTCTCGACGCTGGCGATCGGACTGCTCGTCTGGGTGGCCGGCGTTGCCTTCGCAACGAAATTCGGTCACTTCGCGTCGCTGGCGTCGAGCGTGGCGCTGATCGCGTTCGGCCTCTGGATCGCGGTGGGTTCGCTGCGCGAACTGCGCGCCGGCGGCCATGGGCACGCCGGGGAGGCGGTGGAGCACGTTGGGGCCGACCGGAAATCACCGCGCACGGCGCTGCTGTTGATCCTGGGTTCGTCGCCGATGGTCGAAGGGACTCCGGCGTTCTTCGCGGCCGGCCGCTACGGCTTCGGGCTCATCGTCGTGATGGCGTTGTGCTTCGCGGCGGCGACGATCGCGACGTACGTCGGGCTGTGCGTCTTCTCGACCGCGGGACTCCAGCATGTCAGGCTCGGGGCGTTCGAAAAATACGGCGAAGTCGCGAGCGGCGCGTTCATCGCGGCGGTCGGCCTGATCTTCCTCTTTCTCCCGCTCATGTAGCGGGCGTCGTCAAAGGGCCGCCTCCCGCGCGGCCCGCTCGTCATGGTTGTGCGCGTCGTGGTTCCCGTGGTCCATCGGGTGCGTCGCGTCGAGGCGCCACAGGTAGATCGCGAGGCCGCCGAAGATCAGGTTCAGCCAGAAGGTGTAGTTGACCGAGAACAGCGTGAGGTCGTGCCGGATGTTGGGGTTGGGCTGCGGCACCAGGTGCAGCGCGGAAAACGCCCTGTCCATCACGATGGCCGACAGCACCATCGTGACGAAAAACACGCCGAAGATGTAGAGCATCATGCGCAGCCCATAGTAGCGGCGATACACGTCGAGCAGCGGGAGTACGATCAGGTCGGCATACAGGAACGCCAGCACGCCCCCGAACGAAATACCGCTTGCCCACAGGATTGCGGCCAGCGGAACGTTGCCGATCGAACACACGAACGAGAGAATGGCGATCACCGGGCCGGCGACCGCGTTCCCGACGATCTGCACCGCCGGCGGCGCACCGTGGAGGAAGAGAAGTTTCCAGGCGCCCTCGGGCACGAACACCCCGAGGGCGCCCGCGATCACGAATCCGCCGAGCAGGTCCTTCCACAGCATCGAGACGTCCATCGCAAAATTCTGCGCGATGGCCACCCGCGTGCCGGAATCGCGCAGCCGCTCGAGCAGCGAGCCGCCTTCGCCCTCCGCGGAGCCGTGATCGTGCGCGGTCGCGGCTTCCACATGGCGCCGCGCCTCCTCGACCAGGGCCTTCGGATAGGTCAGCTTCACCAGCACCGTCATGATCGCGATGAGGAGCAGGCCGCCGATCCATTCTGCGGCCGTGAATTGCCAACCCATGAGCAGCCAGAGGATGATGCCGAGTTCGAGCACGAGATTCGTCGACGAAAACAGGAACGCGAGGCTTGGAATGAGCGCTGCGCCCTGCTTGAAGAGTGTCTTGCTCATCGCTGCCGCAGCGTACGAACACGAGGAACTCGCTGCTCCGAACCCGGTGGCGAGCGCGATCTCGCGGATCCCGTCGCGTCCGAGCAGCTGCTGCATGCGCTGCTTGGACACCAGCGCCTGGACCGCGCCCGACAACGCGAAACCGAGAATCAGACTCCAGCCGACCTGCCAGGCCATGCCGACCGCGAGCAGCAGCGCTTGCCCGAGCGCGTCCAGAACCTGCATGCGGCGCAGATTCCGGACGCGGGCGGTTGGGGCCTAGCCGAGTTTGCCGGTGTAGCTTTCCAGCAATCCCCACGCGGTCGGGCCGAATTCCGACTTCCAGCGGCCGTAGAACTCGCCAAGTTTGGCCTTCATGCTGGCGCGGTCGGGTTTGTCGATGACCTCCATACCCTGGGTGTGGAGTTTTCCGATCAGCGATGCATTGAGGCTCATGACGTCGCGCCGCATCCGGTCGGTGTAGGTCGACGCATTGCGCGTGATCACCGCTTGCAGATCGGGCGGGATCGACTTCCACCACTCGCCGCTCGCCAGCAGCCAATACCCGCCCCACATGTGACCGCTCAGCGTCAGGTACTTCTGCACCTCGAAGAAGCGCGAGAACTCGATGTTCGTCAACGGGTTCTCCTGCCCGTCGACGATATGAGTCTGCAGCGAGGTGTAGAGTTCGCTGAAGTTCATCGGTGTCGGGGAAGCACCGAGTGAACGGAAGAGGTCGAGCGCGATCCGGCTGTTGGGCGTGCGCATCTTGAACCCGGCCAGATCGGCGTCGTTGTGGACCGCCTTCGTGCTCGAGGTCATCATGCGCAGCCCGTTCTCCCAGATCTTGTCGAACGGGTGCAGACCCTTCGCTTCGATCTCGCCGCGCACGTACGCGCCGAGCCTGCCATCGAAGGCCCGAAAGGCCGCCGGCGAATCCGGAAACGCAAACCCGATGCTCTGAATCGCGCCGACCGGAACGACGCCCTCGAGGATCCCGCCGTCCAGCGTCATGATCTGAAGCGCGCCCGCTCGCAGCTGGGTCAGCATCGCAGTATCGCCGCCGAGCTGGTTGTTCGGAAAGACGCCGACGTCGACGCGCCCGTTGGTCTCCTTGCGGATCGCGTCCCAGAGGTCTTTCATCGCGACGCTCAGCGGGTGATCGGGGGGCTGGTTCGTCCCGGCTTTCCCGACGAAGTCGGCGGCCTTGGCCGGCGAACGAACGATCGCGATCGACGCCAGCGTCGCCGCTGTGGTGGTAATGAACGCCCCGCGCGTGGCTCTCGCCTTCATGCTTGTAGTCTCCGGGATGCAACAGTTCACCAGGAGTAGCGCCAATCCGAGGAAAGTTCCTCCGGATGACGCCGGAACGGCCACCGCTTGACGGAATCCGCGTGGTCGAGGTTGGGAACTTCATGGCGGTGCCGTTCTGCGGGATGCAGCTGGCCGATCTCGGCGCCGACGTCGTCAAAGTGGAGAACCCGCGCGGCGGCGACTTGACGCGCGCGACGGGGCCGTTCGTCGGCGGCGAGAGCGCGAACTTCCTGCGCCTCAACCGCAACAAACGGAGTCTCGCGCTGGACCTGAAATCGGCCGCCGGTGCGCGCGTGTTCGGCGCGCTGGCGGCCGGCGCCGACATCGTCATCGAAAATCTTCGTCCCGGCACGATGCGCGGGCTCGGCCTCGACTATCCGGTGCTCGCGGCCGCATCGCCCGGGCTCATCTACGTCGCGGCGACCGGTTTCGGTCAGGACGGGCCATATGCGAACTGGGCCGGCCTCGACATCATCGCACAAGGGATGTCCGGATTGATGAGCATTACCGGCGAGCCGGGCGGCGCGCCGGTCAAGGTCGGCGTGCCGATCGCCGATCTGACCTGCGCGCTCTACGCGACCATCGGCGTCCTGGCGGCCCTTCAGGCACGCGCGCGCGACGGAAGCGGCCAATTCATCGACGTGTCGCTACTGGAATCGGCGGTCTCACTCGCGGTCTGGGAAGCCGGGCGCTACTTCACGACCGGCGACGTCCCGGGCGCGACCGGCTCGGCGCATCAGGCGATCGCGCCGTATCAAGCCGTGCGCTCCGCCGACGGCTGGTTCACCTTCGGAGCGAACACCGAAGCCCACTGGCTGCGCGCGTGCGATGTGCTCGGCGTCCCGCAGTTCGCGGCCGACGAACGTTTTGCAACCAACGAACGGCGCCTGACGCATCGCGCCGTGCTGATCGCCGCCATCGAAGCCGTCACCACGACCCAGTCGTCGTCGCACTGGATCGACGCCTTCACCGCGGCGGGCATTCCGTGCGGGCCGATCTGGCGTTTCGATCGCGTCTTCGCCGATCCGCATCTTGCCGAGCGCGGTTTCTTTCCCGAAGTGCCGCACCCGGAGGTGGGTCCGGTCCGCCAAATCGGTTCGCCGCTCCATTTCTCCCGCACGCCGGTGCGGATGGACGCGGCCGGCCCGTCACTCGGCGCCGACAGCGAGGCGGTACTTCGCGAACTCGGATTGGACGAAGTGGAGATCGCGTGCTTGGCCGGCGACGGCGTCGTGGTGCGCGCATGATCCGCGTCGAGGACCACGCCGGCGGCATTGCGCTCATCACGATCGATCGTCCCGAAGCGCGCAACGCGATGACCTTTGCGATGTGGAACGATCTGCGCGAGGCCGCGCTGGCGCTGGACCGCCGCGCCGATCTGCGTGTGGTCGTCATCACCGGAGCGGGCGGCCGCGCCTTCGTCTCAGGGACCGATATCGTTGAGTTCACCGCCTTCACGAACGCCGACGACGGCATCGCCTACGAGGCGCGCATCGAAGCCGTGATCGCTGCGTTGGAGGCGCTGCGGGTGCCAGCCATCGCGGCGTTGACCGGCGCGTGCACCGGCGGCGGCGTCAGCATCGCGGGCGCATGCGACCTGCGGGTCGGCGGTCCGGGCGTGCGCATCGGCGTGCCGATCGGCCGGACGCTCGGAAACTGCATCTCGGTGCGCAACCTCGCGCGCGTTGCGGGACTGATCGGACTGGACGCGGCCAAGGCGCTGCTGCTGACCGGCCGGCTCGTCGACGCCCAGCAGGCGCACCGTCTGGGCTTCTTGAGCGAGCTCGCAGCCAGCGACGACGGGGTGCTGGAGCACGCGCTCGCGCTCGCCGCATCGATCGCCGCGCTCGCGCCCCTGACCCTGCGCGCCAGCAAGGAGATGGCGCGCCGCCTTCGCGCGGCGGTGCCGCTGCCCAGCGGTGAGGACCTTATCCGGCTGTGTTACGGCAGCGAGGATTTCCACGCCGGCGTCGCAGCGTTCTTGGCCAAACGCCCGCCGGAGTGGACCGGGCGCTAGGGCAACTGCGCGAGCTGGGCGCGCGCATCGTCGGCGTAGACCGGATGAAAGGCCGGGTTCAGCGCCAAGGCGGCGCGCAGCTCCCGCGCGGCCTGCGCGCGCTCGCCGAAGTGGAGCGCGATCATGCCGCTGTGATAGTGCAGCAGCGCGTTTTCGGTGCCGTAGGCCAGCGCGCGGCGGCTGCGTCGGCGTGCTTCGTCCCAGCGTCCGTCCATCGCAGCGCTCCAGGCGAGGGTGTCTTCGGTGAAGATGTCGTCGCGGACGGTCAGCTCGCGGGTCGCGATCGCATAGGCATCGTCCAGCCGTTCGTGATGGTCGGAATAATAGATCGCCAGCAGGCGGTCGGAGACGCGCTGCGCGTTTCCGATGCGCTCGATCGTCACGATCAGGTCGTCGGTCTGTGACGCTGCCGGCGCGTCGCCGAGGGCGCGCTGCGCGTCGACCTCGTAGCCGAGAACCTCGGGATACGGAACGACTGCCGCCGACGCTTGGGCCGCCGCAAGGCACTCTTGCCAGCGGTGCAGCGCGCAGCTGAAGCGTGCCAGCATGCGGTTCGCCTCGGAGTAATTCGGGAAGATCGTGAGGGCTTGGCGTTCGTCGGCCAGCGCGCCGTCGTTGTCGCCGGCTTCGAAGGCGAGTTCGCCGGCGCGAAAAAAGAACCACGCCCGCTGTTGGGCCGATTCTCCGTAGATCGCGTTCTCCGCAGCCGTCGTGCGCTCGAAGCGCTCGCGCGCCCGTGCCAGATGGCCCGTCAATTCATCGTAGCGAGTCAGCAGCGTGTCGAGCGGGATCGACGAAGCGGGGTCGGTCGTGCGGCCGCGTCCGCCCTCGAGCGCGGCGACGACGCTGCGGGCGTCATCGTAACGACCCAACTCGAGGTCGAGTGAGGCTTCGCGTACGACCATCGCAGGGTCACCGGGTTGGAGACGCTCGATGTATCGGGTGATCGCGAGCGCCTGCTTGAAGCGATGCAAGGCCACGCATGCCGACGCGAGGTCGACCTCGGCTGGGACGTTTCCGTACGGTTGGGTGCGCAGCGATTGCCGCGCGGCGCCGATCGCCCGGGTGACGTCGTCGATGTCGCCCCGCTCGCGATAGCGCTGCAGGTAGAGGCCCGAAAGTTTCTCGGGGCTCAGCATGTCGCCGTAGTGACGTTCGCGCACGGCGCCTTCCCAGAAGGCGATCGTGCGGTCGCGAGTCTGGTAATCCGCGATGACCGGCGCCGCGCTCGGAAGGGACGCCGCGTGGGCTGCGTTGGCGCTGTTCGTGATATACCAGGGCCACGCGGCGATCGCTCCGAGAGCGATCGCCGCGCTGGCCCACATGATCGTCGACGAACGTCGAGTCATGCCGCGGCGCTGAGCTTAGTGCGGCGACGCCAGGTAGGGGAAGGTCGTCGTCTTCATCTGGCTGGGGTCTTGCACCACGTTCTCTTTGCTGATGCAGTTGTTCTCCTCGCCGTCGTCCGCCAGCACGCCGAGCGCGGAGAGCGTGTTGCCGAACAGTGCGCCGAGCGAGATGTTTATGACGTCGTCGTTCGGATCGCGGCCGCCGAATTTGCTGCCGGTCGCACCGCCGGTTTCGACGCCGAGATACGCGGCTTTACCGGACGTGTCGCTGAGGTTGACCGCGTACTCGTTCGGATAGAGCAGGCCTTGCAGGCCCGCGCCGTAGTCGGTCGCGACGGTGGCCGGCCGGAGCGTATCTTCGGTGCCCTTGATTTCGGCCGGCAGCGGATCGGCCGGCGTCCCGGCGTAGGGCTCGACGGCATTGGTCGTCTTGTGGTCGTTGAAGTTCTCGAAGACTTCTTTGATGGCCGGCCGTGCGAGCAGTTCGATCTGCGTGTAGGTGCCGGTCGGGGTGGTCGGGTTCGTGGGCTGCGGCGTGGGCAGGCCGGTGGCCGGAGCCGGCCCGACCATCGATGCCTTGCTGCTGCAGGCCGAGAAGGCGAGGCTCAGCGCCCCGACGGCGGCGAGCGCGAAAAGGCGATTCGTCATGTCGTTGCTCCTAGGTTCCGGTCGACGAGTTCGCCGTCGCCCACAGGTGGATGTTCGAGCTGGTGTAGCCGTTGGTCAGCAGCGTTTTCGGAACTTCGACGACGAACGACAGCACGTCGAACCCGCCGCCGATCTGGGCCAGTGTGTTCGTCGCGGGATTGGTGCTGCAGGTATAGTTCCCGAGCGCCGAACCCGCGCCGGCCATCGTGCCGGCCGCGAAGCCGTTGAAGGTGGGCTGAGCGGGATTCGCGGCCTTGTCGTAGGCGGGAGCGAACGCGCCGGGCGCGCCGACGCTGTCGCCGTTGAAGAGCGGCCCGCCCGTTTCGGGTCCGGGGTCGGTCTGCGACGTATGGGTGGCCCAGTTGCGGTCGCCCAGGAACGAGAAGAACGCGAACAAGTCGAAGTAGAACGGGTCGGCGCGCGGTCCCGCGAACACCTTGATCCCGTTGTTCAATTGGGTTGCGACGTTGTACTGGAACGAGCCGGCCGGTGCGATGAAGGTGTTCGCCGTCCCGACTTCATGCGGCGCACCGGGGCCGTACATCGTGATGATCTGCGACGCACCAGTTCCGGTCACGCCGAATTGAATCACTTGATCCTCCGGCTGCGTGCCGCCGTGGGCGATCTTGAACTGCCACATCACGGTCGGGTCGAAAAAGAACGTGCTTCCCATCCCTTTGGGAATCAGCGGCGAGACGTCCATCGCGAGGACGAGGTTGTTCGGATTCGACGGCGACGGGAAGATGAACACGTCGGTGATGTCGGCCGAGGTGTTCGCCCGCGTGGCCAAGTTGTAGGTGTCCTGATGGTCGGAACTCTTCGCGGGGTGTCCGGTGTAGAGAAAGACGGCGACCGCGACGGCGAGGACCGTCAGGGCTCCGAGAATCCGCCGGTAGTTCATGCGGGTGGTCCTCTCAGATGACCGAGGTGAAGGGCGTGCGGGAACAAGCGCGCTCGAGTCGGGGAGTGCGGGAACGGGGACGGAGACGGAGACGAAGGCCGGGGTTTAGGGCGGCTCGGCCGAGGTCTGCACCGGCAAGAGCGAAGCTGACTCCAGTGAAGTCGAGGGTGCGCGCCCGTCGCGCGTGCGAACGAACACGTACGCAAATACAACGATCAGCGCGGCGATCAGGATTGCGCTGACGGTTAAATCGCCGACCGGCGAACGCCACCCGAGGACTTGGGCCGTCTCGTAGAGCGCGACAGCGATGGCAAGCGCGGTGACCGAGCCGATCCAGATCCGCATGATCCGCAGCAGCTGGGTCGAGCGATACGAGATCAGGCGGTGAACGAGCAGCGAGTCGAGCGTATCGGTGCAGATCATGCCGAGCGAAAACGTCGCGCCGACGATCAGACCGCCGACGGCGCCGCCGTTGACGCCGAATGCGACGCTGTAGGCCGCGATCTGGCTCGACGTTTCGAAGCCGAAGCCGAACAGGAATCCGATCGGAAACGCCAGCAGCGCGTTCGACGATTCGCGCAAGCCGCGCGGCAGCAGGCGGGTCTTCGCGCCCGCGACCCGGCTTCCACCCGTTTGCAGCGTGCGGATATTCATCGCCGCGACGGCCAGCAGGACCGCGATCGAGATCCAGGTCCCGATCGTTTCGATCAGCTGGCCATGGGCCGCGAACCGCGCGCCGGCCAACCCCACCAGCACGGAGATCGCCAGCACCATCAGGCTATGCCCGGTGGCGAAAAACGTCCCGACGAAGCGGCTGAGAAGCGGCGTGCGTCCGTAGGCGTTCCGGGTGACGTTGTCGATCGCCGCGAGGTGATCGGGATCGGCACCGTGGCGCAGCCCCAGCACGAAGACGGTGAAGGCCGCCAGCCCGATCACGCGTGCGCTCCTGCCGGCAAGCGATGCGCGTGCCAGGCGAAGGCGTATCCGGTCACCGCGGCAAGGACGAGCACCACGGTCGCCGGCACGGGTATGTTGATCCCCGCGGCTGCGAAGGCCTGACCGATCGTCACGGCGCCGACGGCCGCAATCACCGTTGCGGTGAGCAGCGGTGCCCAATGTGAGATGCGATCGAACTGCGGGCGCTTCACCAGCCAGCTCGCGCCGCGTACGACGGCAACCCCCAGCACGGTGAGGACCGCCGCCAGCCCGAGGCTGAACGCGACGATCAGCGCCAAGCCGTACGCGATCTGGTGGAGCTGAATCGCCGCGAGCAGCACGACGAATGCTGCCGGACACGGGGCGATGTTGCCGCTCATCGCCGCGATGACCGCCGAGCGGAACGTCAAGGGCGCGCCGCCGGGAACGGCATGCGAGCGCGCGTGCGCGGCGTCGTCGAGCGGCAGGTGATCGTGATGATGGTCGGCACCCGCCATGTGCACGTGATCGTGTCCGTGCGGGTGCGCGTGCGCGTGTGCGTGTGCGTGGACGTGCACAAACGGGAGGCGCCGCCGGACTTCGCGTGCGAACGCGCGCGCCCCCAAGATCGTGACCAAGATGCCCGAGCCCAGCGTGATCCAGGGATACACCTGCTCGGTAGCGACTTGCGGCAACGCCGCGAGGACGACCAATCCGAGGGCCAGCACGCCGGCGGTGTGCGCGAAGGTGAGGGCGCCGGCGAGGATCAGCGCTTGCCGCCGGGTTGCGCGGGCGCCGACCAGCGAAACGGCCAGCAGGGTCTTCCCGTGCCCGGGCTCCAGCGCGTGCAGTGCGCCGAGCACGACCGCCAGCAAGAGCGCGCCGATGACGACCGCCGGATCGTGCGCCCCGCGCGCGAGAACATCCGACAGCGCGTTCATGCGGCCGAGTGCGGCCGGCGGCGCGGGCGGCGAGATGGTCGCTGCGGAGTCGGCATCGCTTGGGAGCGGGCGCAGCGCCCCGCTGGTCGAGATCGCCGCTGCGATGGTCGTGCGCGAACGCGGCGAGCCGAGCAATGCGCTCGGGTACGAGCGCAACTCGCCGGTCGGTTCGGGCTCGTCTCCGGCGACGACATCCTTCCAGCCGAGCCGGCCGCCCTCGGTGCGATCGGCATACGCGAGCTGATGCGGTCCCGGTGCAAGCGCAGCGCGATAGGCTGCGGCGAAATACGTCGTGGGCAGGCCGCCCGCTCCGGGGCGGTGCGCGACGGTGACACCGTGCAGGGCCAAGGCGACCGGCTTTCCGTCGATGGTCAGGTTCAGGCTGCCCGCGATGGCGCGCGCGTGCCCGTCAGCCCAGTGCTGCAGTACCGCTTGCGACGGCGTGCCGCGCGGGTCGAGCGAGCGGTCGAGCGCGAACGATGGGATCTCGGCCATGTCGAGGACGTACCGAACGGCAACTTCGCCCGGCGCGGCGCTGATCCGAGACAGATGGTTGACGGTGAAATTACCCAACGGATGCGCTCCCGCTGCGCCTGCCGTGATCAGCATCGTGACGGCGCAACCACCGAGGGCCCGAAGCAGACGTCGCATATTCCCCCTGTTACCGAACTTGTCTGCGAAGGAGCGTTTTTGATCGATCGGCGGGCTTTTCGTAGCCGAATTGCACCACGAACGGTACAGATCGCCCGGCGGATGTACCTCTTGCCAAAGAACCAGGCCCGGCGCATCCCGCCGGCTACCAGTTGCTGAAGGCACCCCGGAAGAGCTGCGCGAGATCCTCCCGGTCGACCGGTCGCGGGGCGTTGGCCAGCAGCCGCTGCTGCGCGAAGGTCCCCTCGACCAGCGCCGGGACGTCGGCCTCCCGGTAGCCGAGATCGTGCAGCCCGTTTGGGATCCCCGTCGCCCGCATGAGCCGTGTCAGCTCGGCCGCCAAGGCTTCCCCCGTCTCGTCGTCATCGACGTCGCCCCGCGCGCCGAGGAGCGCGCCGGCGAGACGGTGCCGTTCGGGCGCCGCCGGCGCCGTGAAGCGTGCCACCGCGGGGGCGCTCACGATCACCGACATGCCGTGCGGCACCATCGCGTGGTCCGCGTTGTATCCGGCCGGACGAAAATCGTGCACCAGCCCCGCGACCGCATAGGCCATGCCGTGCGGGACGTGCACGCCCGCATTCCCAAAACCGATGCCGGCCAGCGTCGCCGCGTACATGACCGCCCCGCGGGCGTCATCGTCGTGCGCGTCCCCCACCGCATCGACCAGATTCAGGCCGAGCAGCCGGAGCGCTTCGACGCAGGCCAGGTCGCTGTACGGATTTGCACCCTGCGAGAGCGGCCGTGCCGAGGGCCGGGCGGGCCGCAGCCGCTGCGTGTAGGGCTTGGCGGTGAACGATTCGAGCGCGTGCGCGAGCACGTCGAAACCGCTGGCCGCGACGACGGCGGCCGGCAGCGTGCGGGTTGCATCCGGATCGACGATGCCCAGCACGGGCCGCAAGCGCCGTGACGCGATGCCGGTCTTCACCGCGTGCAGCGTAAAATCGAAGATCGCGATACCGGTGCATTCGCTGCCGGTGCCCGATGTGGTCGGGCAGGCGATGTGCGGCGCCAGCGGTCCGGGGACGGGGGCACCTTCCCCCAACGGTGCGTTGACGTAGCGTTCGAAGGGCGCCGGGTAGGTGGCGTACAGGTTGGCTGCTTTCGCCGTGTCGATGACCGAGCCGCCGCCGACCGAAACGTAACCGTCGACGCGGGCGTCGGCCGCGAACGCCGCGGCGGCACGAAACGATGCGTCGGTCGGTTCGATACGGACCGCATCAAATACGGCGACGTCCACCCCGGCGGCATGCAGCGACTGCCGCGCCCGCTCGACGAACTCGAGCGCGGCGAGCCGGGCGTCGGTGAACAGGGCGACCCGGCGCAGCCCGAGCGCTGCCGCTTCCGCACCGACTTCGTCGATCGCACCGCGGCCGAATTTCACACGCGGCGCTTCGATCTCGAGGATGGTCTCGTGCGGGGTGTGGTGCATGCCACGGGGAAGTCCCGCTCGTGGCCGAGCCGATCCTTTCGACCCGGGACGTTGTCGTGGACTACGCGGGATTTCACGCCCTTGACGGCGTCTCGCTTGACGTTCGCGAGGGAACGGTTCACGCGATCATCGGCCCGAACGGTGCGGGCAAGACGACCTTCTTCAACGCCCTCTCCGGTTTCGCGCGCGCCACGCAGGGGAGCATTCGCTTCACCGGGATCGAGATCGGCGGGCTCGATCCGGCCGCGATCGCCCGTATGGGAATGGTGCGCAGCTTTCAGATCAGCAGCATCTTTCCGCACCTCACCGTGCTCGACAACGTGAAGATCGCGCTGCAGGCGCGTACCTCGCTCTCGCGACGGCTGGTCGCATCGCCGAAGACGACCGCCGTCTTGGACGACCCGGCGCGTGCCGCACTGGCCAGCGTCGGCCTCGTTGACGAACTCGACGGCTTTGCCGCCAACCTGCCGTACGGCAAGAAACGGTCGCTCGAACTCGCCATCGCCCTGGCGCAGGATCCGCGCGTGCTGCTGCTCGACGAGCCGACGGCGGGGATGGGGATGGAAGACATCGACCGGACCGTCGAACTGATCAAAGCGATCGCACCCGGCCGCACGATCGTCCTGGTCGAGCACAACCTGCGCGTGGTCGCCGATCTTTGCGACCGCGTCACCGTGATGCAGCGCGGGAAAGTTCTCGTCGAAGGAAGCTACGATGAGGTGCGCAGCGACGAACGCGTCGTCGACGCGTACCTCGGCGGTGGAAACGCCTGATGCTTGCGCTCCACGACGTCCATGCCTACTACGGCGAGTCTCACGTACTGCACGGCATGACGCTGACCGTCGAGACGGGCGAGGTCGCGACGCTTGTCGGCCGCAACGGGGTCGGCAAGACCACCACGCTGCGCGCGATCACGGGGATCGTGCCGCCGCGCCACGGCGTGATCGAACTCGACGGCGTCTCGCTCGTCGGACGCGCATCCGACCGGATCGCGCGGCTCGGCCTCGGCTACGTCCCGGAGGAGCGCGGGATTCTCTCGACGCTCAGCGTGTACGAAAACCTGACCCTGCTGCCGGTGGTCGGCCCCAGCGGCTGGTCCGTTGAGCGTATCTTCGAGGAGTTCCCGATTCTCAAGGAGCGCGCCAAAGCCGGCGGCACGACCCTCTCAGGCGGTGAGCAGCAGATGCTCGCCATCGCGCGCGTGCTGCGCGCCGGGGCCCGCACGATGCTGCTCGATGAACCCACCGAGGGTTTGGCCCCGGTCATCGTCGAGCGCATCGGGCAGCTGGTTCGCGCGATGAAGGCCGACGGGATGACGATTCTGCTGGTCGAGCAGAACCTGCGGTTCGCGACGGGTGTCGCCGACCGTCATCACATCGTCGATCATGGCACGGTCGTGCAGACGCTCAGCAACGCCGAAGTGGTCGCCCGCGAAAGCGAGCTCCTCGAACTCCTCGGCGTTTAGGCCGGATTCGACTTTCGAACCTTTGAGCCGTTCAGGGCTGCAGCGGCGCGTATCAGCGTCTTGAAGGTACCCTCATCTATTTCGTCACCCTCATGCAAATCGATAGCGCGCCTGGTGTTGCCTTCAAGGCTGGAGTTGAACAGTTTTGAAGGGTCCTTGAGCGAAGCCCCCTTGGCGAAAGTCAGCTTCACGACGCTCTTGTACGTCTCGCCGGTGCAGATTATTCCATCGTGAGACCAAACCGGAACGCCTCTCCACTTCCACTCCTCGACCACTTCAGGGTCAGCCTGTTTGATGAGAGCGCGGACACGGGAGAGCGTCTTGCCCCTCCAGTCGTCCAGTTCTTTGATCCTCGCGTCGATCAGCCGAGAAGGGGATTCGCCCTTGGTCGTTGCGCCGTTGGTCGCTGCGCTCTTTTTCATCGTGTTCGCACCTCATTCGGTCCGGCCGAAGCAGGGGGTTCAAGGGCCTGTTGATCCACTACGTCTTGGCGCGGGTGGTGCGGGGGACGAGGAACGAGCCGACGATGCCGCGCCGGAAGAGCAGCACGCAGAGCGCGAACACGAAGCCCATCACGAGGTTCGTTTCCTCGCCGATGGGGGTTTTCGAGACGAAGTATTCCAGCGATTCAAAGAGACCGGCTCCGACGATGGGCCCGACGATCGTGCCGATACCGCCCAGCACGGTCATCATGACGACCGCGCCCGAGGTGTGCCAATCGACCATCTCGAGGCCGGCCAGGTGGTTGCCGATCGCGTACAGCGCGCCGGCGAACCCGGCCAGTCCGCCCGCGATGATGAAGACCACCAGCTTGTACCGATTGACACGGTATCCCAGCGCCACCGTGCGCTGCTCGTTCTCACGCATCGCCTGCAGGACGCCGCCGAAGGGTGACTCGACCACGCGCATTGCCAGCCAGATGCCGAGCGCGATCAGGAAAAAGGCAACGTAGTAGAACACGTGGTCGTCCTCCATTGCGATCCCGAACAGGGTCCCGCGGCTGCCCAGATTGAGGCCGTTCTCGCCGCCGGTGATCGAGGTCATCTGAAAGGCGGAAAAGTATTGGATTTGGGCAACGCCGAGCGTGATCATGGCGAAGTAGATCCCGGCTCGCCGCACGGCGATCGCGCCGACGATCGCGGCCAGCACGACCGCGTACAGTACGCCGATCAGGATGGCGATCGAGGCGTCTACGTGGGTGCGCGCGAGCACGATCGCGGTCAGGTATCCGCCCCCGCCCCAAAACAGGGCTTGGCCGAACGACAGCAGCCCGACGAATCCGAACAGCAGGTCGAGCGAGACGGCAAAGAGCGCGAAGCACACCAGGTCGATCGCCAGCACGGGGTAGACGACCCACGGCAGCGCCAGGCCCAGCGCGGCGAGGCCGAGTGCGAAGATCGAGCCGCGGCGGTTCACCCGGCCGACTCGGGCTTCCCGAACAGGCCGGCCGGGCGGAACACGATAACGATCACCATGACGATGAAGATCAGCGTGGTCGAAATCGGCGGAAAGACGACCGCGCCGAGCGTTTGGAGCAGACCCAGCGCGAAACCGGCGAGGATCGAACCGACGATCGAGCCGAGGCCGCCGATGACCACGATCGCGAACGTGTAGATGATCACGCTGTCACCCATCGTGGGCTGGACGTTGGTCGTCGGTGCGGCCAACACGCCGGCTAGGGCGGCCAGGGCGATGCCGGCGCCGAAGGTCGCCGTCACCAAGCGCTTCACGTCGATGCCGAGCGCGCGCACGAGGACGGGGTTCTCGGTGGCGGCGCGGATGCGGGCGCCGATCGGGGTCTGCTCGACCACCCACCACGCGATGCCGCACGCCGCCACCGAGACGACGATCACGAACAATTTGTAGGTCGGATACAGGGTGAAGCCGAGGTTCGTCAGCCCGTCGAGCCCGGCCGGCGTGGCATAGGGCGAGCCGAGCGGCCCTGCGATCAGGCGCATCACGTCTTCGATCACCAGCACCAGCGCGAACGTCAGCAGCAGGTTGTAGATCGGATCGAGGCCGTACAGCCGCCGCAGCAGCGTCGTCTCCAGCAGGATGCCGAACAGTCCGACCGCGATCGGCGCGATGATCAGCGCCGCAAAGAACGGCAGATGAAAGAGCGTCGCGCCGTAATAGGTCGCAAATGCCCCCAGCATGTACATCGAGCCATGGGCGAAGTTGACCACGCGCAGCATTCCGAAAATGACCGACAAACCCAAAGCGAGCAGCGCGTAGAACGCGCCGCTCGCCAAGCCGTTAAAGATCTGGGTGAGGAGGTAGTCGGGGCTCAGGCGGTTACCAATCCTTGTTGCACGTCGATTGGGATTCGGGCCGGAACGCGCGAGCCGGCGGGATTACCTGCACGATCTTGAACCATCCGTGCGGCTCCCTGATCTCCGATTGCGGCAGTACGTCGACGACGTACATGTCGTGCAGGACCCGGTGGTCGCGGGCGCGCCATTCGCCGGCGTGGGCGTAGAAATCGTTGAATTGCCGGCCATCAAGGTACTTCACGATCGTATCGGCGTCGGTCGTGCCGGTAGCCTTCACCGCCGAGAGCCATTGCCAGGTCGCCGAATAGTCGGCGGCTTGGATATCGGTCGGCCGCAAGCCATGCATACGCTTCGCGTATTTGTCGGCCCAGGCGCGAGCCGCTTTGTCTTCGTTCCAGTACCACGACGTCGTGATACGCGAACCGGCAAAGACCTCGGGCAGCGCGTCCACGTCGGAAAGGAAGAGCAGGCCGACCGCGATCTTCATCTCTTTGTCGAGCCCGAACTGCTTTGCCGCCTTCATGCTGTTGACCGTGTCGGCACCTGCGTTGAGCAGCCCCAGCACTTGCGGGTGCGCATTTTTCGCCGCAATCATATACGACGAAAAGTCGGTCGTCCCAAGCGGCATGAGGTCGGCGTGGATGAACGAACCGCCCTTCGCCTGGATCGCCTCGGTGAAGTCCGCCAGCATCTGGGTTCCGAACGCGTAGTTCGGGACGATGCCGTACCACGTTTTCCCCCCCGCCGCGGCAATGTTGGAGCCGGTCGAGTGTGCCAGGGCGTAGGTGTCGTAAGCATAGTGGTAGGTGTACTTGTTGCAGCTGGCGCCGGTGAGCGCCGACGACGCGGCACCGGTCGCGATCGCCAATTTGTGCTTTTCCTTGGCGACCGCGGCGACCGCGAGCGCGGTGGCGGAGTTCGTCATGTCCAGCGCGAGATCGGCCCCGCCGTCGAACTCTTCACGCGCCTTCTCCGCTGCGAGCGGTCCCTGATTGCGATGGTCCACTACGTCGACGACGATTTGGCGCCCCAGCACCTTGCCGCCGAAGTCTTCAACCGCCATGTTGACGGCGGTGACCGCGCCCGGACCCGCGAGCGAGGCGTACACGCCGCTCATATCGGTAATGAGGGCGATCTTGATCGGACCGCTATCGGCCGCGCGAGCGGGCGGCGCCGCGACCGACGAGGACAAAAGTGCCAGCGCGATTGCCGCCGGAAGGACACGAGAAGGGCGCATCAAGATCTACCTCAAGGCGGGTGAACGGAATTGCGCTGAGGTTATGCCGAGCACGCAACTTTCCTTCGCGGCTGCCGCGCGCGGAACCGCTCGCGACTAGTCGATCTGGCGCAGGAAGGCCAGCGCGGACATCAGCTCGTCGGCCGCCGCATCGATCTCGCCGGCGCGCACCGCGTCGGCGAAGACGCGTTCGAAGTAGTGCCGCAAGGCGAGGCGGGTCGTCGCGTCGAGCGCTCCGCGCACCGCGGCGACCTGACGGAGCAGATCGAGGACGTACGCGTCATCGTCGACCATCGCCAAGATGTGATCGATATGCCCGCGCGCCGACTTGAGACGGTTGATGATGTCGGCTTTGCGTTCACCCTCGAGCGGTTTGCGAAAGCGGTCCAGAACCGGATTGCGCTGCACGAAACCTACCTATCGTGCGGCGTCCACAGGTGCCTCCCAGAAAATGCCCCGGATGCTCCATTCGCCACCTGCTTGCTTGCTTCGGTTCAGGTCGCGATCGCCTCGGGGTGGGCCGCCTGGTACTCCTGCAGCGAGCGCGGAGGTCCGGCTTCGGAGGCCAGGGCGGTCACCAAGGCGCGCGCCGTATCCAGCGAGGTGAGGCAGGCGATCGAAGCCTCGACTGCCGCACGCCGGATGCGATAGTTGTCGGTCGGACCGCGGCCGGCGCGAAAGTCGTTGATGACCAGGTCGACCTCGCGACGCAAGACCACCTCGAGCACGTTCGGCGCGGGCTCGCCGATCTTGTTGACGCGTTCCGCCGGAATGCGATGCGCCGAGAGCAGGTCGTAGGTTCCGGGCGTCGCCACCAGCGTATGCCCCAGGGCGACCAGGCCGCGCATCAGGTCGACGGCATCCGCCTTCTCCTCGTCGCTGATCGAGACGAGGATGCGTCCGCCCCCGATAGGCAGCCGGATTCCGGCGCCCAGAAAACCCTTGCGCAGGGCACCGCCATAGGTTGCGTCGATGCCTAGGACTTCGCCGGTCGACTTCATCTCCGGTCCCAGGATCGTCTCGACCCCGCGCATTTTGGCGAACGAGAACACGGGGACTTTCACCACCACGTAGTCGGGCCGCGGGCGAAGCCCGGTTCCCCACCGCATATCGCGCAGCTTCTCGCCCAACGCGATGCGGGTCGCGGCCGCGACCAGGTTGATGCCGGTCGCTTTCGAGATGATCGGGACCGTCCGGCTCGCGCGCGGGTTCGCTTCGAGGATCAGCAGCTCGTCGGTCCCCTCCGGTATCACGAACTGAATGTTGATCAGCCCGCGGATGCCGAGCTCGCGTGCGATCGCCTCGGTGACCGCAACGATGCGCGCTTCCATCGCCGGCGTGAGGGTCTGCGTCGGATACACGCTGATCGAATCCCCGGAGTGGATCCCGGCCCTTTCGACGTGCTCGAAGATCCCGGGAATCAGGATGTCGTCGCCGTCGAACGCCGCATCGACTTCGACTTCGCGCCCGCGCATGTACTTGTCGACGAGCAGCGGCGAGCCGGGAGTGATCGGCGGGGCCGACTCCACGTACGACGCGAGCTGGCCTTCATTGTAGACGATCTCCATCCCGCGTCCGCCAAGCACGTACGACGGCCGGACCAGGACCGGGAAGCCGATCTCACGCGCGATCGCGCGCGCTTCGCGGAAGGTCTTCGCGGCATGACCGCGCGGCCGGGCGACACCGAGTTTTTCGAGTGCCGCGTCGAATTTCTCGCGGTCCTCGGCCATGTCGAGCGAGCGGCGGTCGCTCCCGACGATGGGGACGCCGCGCCGAGCGAGCTCACCGGCCAGATTGATCGCGGTCTGTCCGCCGAACGCCAGCATGACCCCGCGGGCGCCGGTCGCACGCGCGGTCGCTTCGACCTCGTCCGCGCCCGGAGGCTCGAAGACCAGCACGTCGGAGACATCGAAGTCGGTCGAGACCGTTTCGGGATTGTTGTTGATCACGACCGCGGCACGACCGGCGTCGCGCAGCGCCCAGGCCGCGTGGACGCACGAGTAGTCGAACTCGATCCCCTGGCCGATGCGGATCGGCCCGCTCCCGACGACGACCACCGCTTCGCGGCCGACCGGCCGCATCTCGTCGTGCTCGAAGCGCGAGAGATAGTAGTACGGCGACTCGGCAGGGAACTCGGCGGCGGCCGTGTCGACCATGCGGAACTGGCCGCGGTCGGCAGCGTCTGCGGCGACCTCGCCGCCGGAGAGCTCCGCGATCCCGGCCTGGCTGTACCCGTTCTCCCGCGCCCGGCGCAGCAGCTCCGGGGCGGGTGCGCGCTCACCGAACAGCGGACCGGCAGAGCGGAAGGCGCGAAACTCTTCTTCCATCGCGACCAGGTCGGCGAACTCGTGCAGCCAGAACCGATCGATGCTCGAGCGCGCGTTGAGGTCGTCGACGGCCACGCCGCGTCGCAGCAGCTCGCAGATTGCGAACAGCCGCTCGTGCGTCGGCGTCACCACCACGCGCCAGAGCTCGTCATCGCTCCACTCGCCGAATGCGCCGCCGGTCAGCGTCTCGAACGAGAGGTCGAGCCCGCGCACCGCTTTTAGGAGCGCCGCGGCAAAGGTCCGCCCGATGCCCATCGCCTCACCGGTCGACTTCATCTGCGTTCCCAGCCGGGTGTCGGCGAGCGGAAACTTGTCGAACGGCCAGCGCGGGAATTTCACCACG
>Ga0182015_10000446_pt1 | contig 59029 bp, 51 predicted proteins | sample 712P3MmetaG_FD_120478 | JGI IMG/M metagenome (GOLD analysis project Ga0182015, IMG submission 120478) | Permafrost microbial communities from Stordalen Mire, Sweden - 712P3M metaG | ecosystem: Environmental > Terrestrial > Soil > Wetlands > Permafrost | place: Sweden: Stordalen | collected...
CAAGGGGGCTTTCTTTAATCACTTCGATAGCAAAGAGACGTTAGTGACGGAGCTGATGCAGATGCTATTGACCCGATTGGACAAGCAGTTTGACCGACTGATGGCGGAGGAAGAGAATTCCGACGGATACTTTACTCGTGCATACATTAGGGCCGCATTCTCCGAAGGTGCAGCTGAACGTAAAGTTTGGGGCGCGCTCTTGAGCCTGATGGCCTCTAAAGATCAGGTCGGATGGGTTTGGGATCACTGGCTGAGCGAACGCCTAAAGAGACATTCGAAAACTGATTCGAGAATCGAGCTTCGTGTCGTAAGACTTGCTGCAAATGGCGTATGGCTTGAGAGAATCATGAACGCAAAATCGAAAAACCTAAAGGGTGTCGAAGAATATCTCATTGAGATGACGCGAATCCGTTAAATTGATCGAGCTATTGCGGACAAGGTGAAATCGGGAAAGCTCGAGATTGTGCTAAACCAGTTTGCTCCGACGAGCACGGGTTTCTATCTTTATTATCCGGGCGGGTGGCCCAGGCTTTTGGATTTCGCTAGCACACTGACAGAGAGGGTGCCCCGTCCTTCGCGTTCTTTGCGAAGGGCGGGTACCACGAACGCCGACAGATGCGAAGCTACGCCGCCCGACCCCGAAACGAAATCTTTCCCCAATCCCTCATTGACCTTTACTGGCCCGGCCTCTTCGAGAAGATAGAAACGATAACTGCTCCAGCGCCATTGCTCGGGCGTTTCCACCAGCCCTCGCTCCACCGGATTTCGATGCATATACCGGAGTTTTTCCACACGCTTCTTCGTCGTCCATACGTTGAAGTCGTAGAAGCGCGCCTGCCAGAATACTCTGCGCTGTGCTTCGTCTCCAAAGAAATTGCGCTGGAGCGGGTTCCTCCGCCTGCGCTTGGGTAGCAGTACGTGGGCCGTGCGCTGCTTCAACACCTGCATCACGGTCGACGGATTTCCGACCTCGGGTTCCGTCAAAAGTAGATGAATGTGCTCCGGCATGACCACAAACCCGACGACCACGAACCGGTAACGCTGGCGGGTCTGTTCCAAAATTGAGAGGAAGCGGTCGCGGCCACGAGCGGTATCGAGAAAAGGCAATCGCCGATAGCACGAGCAAGTGATGAAGTGTAGGTGATGCGCGCCGTAAGTGCGGTGCAATCCGCTGGGCATGGCGAACCCCATAGTACCGGCAGCATCGTACCTGCCCTTGCAAAAAACGCAAGGACGGGGCACCCATAGTTTCGGAACGGGAAAGAAAGAACGAGACAGAAGGATCAGCCACCCGCCAGGCGGCATCGACCCCACCCTTTCGCAAAGTACGCGAAAGGATGGGGCACCCACCGCCCCGGTTTACCTTTACATCCTGTTAGATATGCTGCGCCTGCGGGCGGGAGCGGCATATAATTCACACGCTGGAAGTCTAAACCGGGAGTTCTGGGGGCAAGGTATGAAGGCCACTCTCCTGAAGTCGTCGTTTTATCTCCTCTCCGTTTTTTCTGCGTTGGGTTTCGCAGCTTACGCCGCTGGGGCGGGCGCGCCAGCGGGGCAGAATGGCGCACCGAAGCAGACCAAATCCTCCGCAGACTCGAAGATTGAAATAGAAAACTGGGCCAAGCCCGAGCCGGGTTGGCTGTATGTGCTCGATCCTAAACCCGATGCGGGCGGGCAGGGAGGGCGGGTCTGGTTATTCGATCCTGAAACAGCGAAAGTGATGGGCAGCATTCGCACCGGAGATAATCCGGATTTTGCGCTCTCGCCCGATGGAAGCCGCCTCTATGTGGCATCGATCACGGAGGGCGATTCCAGCGAACTGGCAGTGATCGATACAGCTGCGGGTGCGATCGTGCAGAGGAGCGCGGTTGAAGACCGCGAAGTGGGAGATGTAATCCCATCATTTTCAACCATGGCGGTTTCCGGCGATGGCCTGGCGCTGCGCATCGTGAGAGACACACCGAAAACGCAGGACGCGGATATGTTTCTGCTCGCCACCTTCGATACAACGACCGGAGAGTTTCTGCCGAACGCGGTGCATTTATATAACTGTGGACCTGCACGCTTCGTTTCTCACGCGACCGCGGAAGAGTTCGACGTTCTCTGTCCGCGAACGAACCGGATCCGGCTGATTCGCGTGGATGCTGAATCCCATGAACTGCAAAACACAGACATCAAACTCCCATGGGACCGGCGAATCGGCGTGGCCGAGGCCATTGAACCTGCCGGGAACGGGGAGATAGGGATTGTTCGCGGAGACGGGGGCGTTTTTGTGATGAATGCAGATACGCACGAATTTGCCGATACCGCGGCGCATCCAGTCCTGCCGAACCGGATTCCTCCCGCGACTTGGCCGGTGTCACCGGACGGCAGCAGGATCTATCTGGGTTACATCAGCGAGTACGACCGCCACTACGACAACCGCTTTTATCTGGACTACGGCCGGCCACCGAATCTCCGCCCCGATAACGCGACTGCGGGCGAATTTCGCGTGCTCGACACCCACACTTGGAAAAAGATTGGGACCATCAAGACCAAGATGCCCTTCTGGAGCGCCGTAATTGCGAACGACGGCAAGATGCTCTATGCGATGGCTCCGCAGAAGCACAGCATTTTGGTGATCGACACCGGAAAGATGCGCCAGATTCGCATCCTCAAGGTTGGCGGAGCGCCTACGCTGGCTCTAGTTGCACCCTGAAGAAATAATAAAGGGGCCGTTCGCGAGTCCGGCCCCTCCAACGCAAGAGCGCTGGAATCTTAGTTATCTCCGCCCGATACGTTGCTGCCCCAGAGAGCGTTGCTTCCCCACAGGGCGTTGCTGCCCCAGAGTGCATTACTACCCCAGAGCGCGTTAGAACCCCACAATGCGTTGCTCCCCCATAGGGCATTGCTTCCCCAGAGAGCGTTGCTGCCCCACAAGGCGTTGGTGCTGGAGAGTGCAGTGGAGCTCGATGCTGTATTGTTCGATACCGCCGAAGTGCCGCTAATGAACTGTGAAGATCCCCATACGGCCGCGTTCGACCAGGTGGCCGAGGTATTCCAAACCGCGGAAGGATCGTCGGACAGATACACTTCATTGGTGGTGGAATTAAAGGTGGCGATGGGAGACATCGCGGTGCCTTTCGCTACCGCGGTGCTGTTGAGGGCGGCCTCGACATCCACGTAGCCGGCGCCGATGGTAAAGACGTCATATTGATCGGTGTAGGTGATCCCCGTGGTCGGATCGGTTGTACTGCTGGTTGTAGGGAAGGTTTTGTATGCGGTCAGCATCAGGCGGGCCTTGACTTCGTCGGGAGTGAGGCTCGGACTTTTCTGCAACAGGTCCGCGACGACTCCGCTGACAATGCCGGTCGCCATGCTGGTTCCACTCAGCGTGAAGTAACTGGGAGAGATCGCGCTGCTGCCTCCGTTCACGTAGTAGCTGTAGGGCACTTGATTTGCGGGATACTGGTTGAAGAGCGCCGAATTCGGCGCTTCCAGCGAGGTCAGCAGGTTGCCGGGGGCAACGATGTCTGGCTTCACGACTGCATCCACTACGACCGGTCCCTTGGAGCTGTAGCTGGCAATGAGGTCGTCGACTCGCGTGGGTGTGCCCATGGGCTTCATTGCGCCCACGGTGATCACGTAAGGATCGTTGCCGGGTGAAGTGACGGTGGCGTAGCCGTCGGTGGGCTGGTAGCGGCCGTTGTTGCCGGCAGCCACAACCACGACGATTCCACTTTTCCAAGCCTTCTCGACCGCCTGGCACAACGGATCCAGTTTGTAAGTCTCGTACACCGCGCGGCCCAGCGAAAGATTGATGACGCGAATGTTATAGGTCGATTTCAGGGAGATCGCCTGGTTGATGGCAGCGATGACCAGGCTATCGGTACCCGCGCCGTTCTCATCCAGCACTCGCAGGCTGACGATGTGTGAGCCTGGGGCAATCCCTTTGAAGGTCTTGTTGTAGAAAATACCGGTGGAACTGAGGCCATCTCCAGCGATGAGACCGGCGACGTGAGTGCCGTGGCCGTATTGGTCATTGGCGCTCGAGTTTCCCGGCACGAAGGACTGTTGATACACAACGCGCGAGAGAGGAAGAATGCCGGTGTACAGATCGGGGTGGTTGCTTACGCCGCTATCGATCAGCGCGACGCCAACACCGGCGCCGGTATAGTTCGACTGCCATGCGAAGGGCGCGTTCACCGCAACGGCGGCATTGCTGAGCGATGGCGACAAAGGCCGGTCCAGGCTGATGTAGACGACATTGGACTGATTGGAGAGGCTCTGGATGCCATTGCCATCGAGCTGAGCAACAATGCCATTGATCAAGGGCAACTGTCCCAGGATCGTGCCGCCGAGATTCAGAACGTCATTCAGCACGCAATCCAAAAGACCAAGCAGTCCGCTGCAATTCAGCTGGGTTCCGGGCGCGTACTGCACGATTACCTGTACCTTCTGGGGCGAGGTATTGCCCTGCAATTCGGGCGACAATTTCGAGTCGTTGGCGTAGGCTGCCACCGTCATGGTGGCGATCAACAGTACTGTCAGTAACCTCTTCATAATCCCCCTCGGTCAAACGGTGCCCAGAATCGGCGTCAATGGAGCAATAGAGTTCGATTTCCTGCCTATGCAAGTGCAGGTGCGGGTCCAAACGGGCTAGAGCGGCCCCTTACGATTCAACGAGTTAGAGAATCGAATACCGCGGGTGACGGGACACTCTGTCCCTGAGGCTGAGAGGTGGGACAAGTTGTCCCGGAGCAGGGAACCCTGCAAAAATCGGTTACTTTTGTTTCCGAGACTGTGATCAGCCAGCGCGCGATTTGTCGATTTCCTACGACTCAGAATTGGCCTAAGTCATTGATGGAAATTGAGTAACACGACGGTAACCAGCCGAGTCGCTTTTGCGCGGACATTAGCTCTCAGTTCGGCAAGAATCAAGGGGAACTCCCTATGTCATGGGCACGACAATTTGGCGTACGTGTGTATATCGCCGGAATGGCGCTGGCGGCGCTTGCCTGCTTCACCTTCGCGTTCCTTCACTGGCAGTCCAGCGACCCGGTTAAATTTGCCTGCTATCTGGCGGCGGCAATTCTGGCGTCGTCCCTGAAGGTAGGATTGCCCGGCATCGAAGGAACGATGTCCGCGATGTTCTTGTTCACGCTGATCGGCATTCTGGAACTGACGTTGCCGGAGATGCTGCTGCTGGCCCTGGCGAGCACTTTCGCCCAGTTCTATTGGAGACCTGCCCGACGTCTGAAGCCGATTCAGCTGGTGTTCAATTTGTCGCAAGTAACGGTGAGCAGCGGGGCCGCGTACGGCGTATACAAACTGGCTTCCGTTCATTTTTTTCATGGTCCTGGGCCTTTGGCCCTTCTGGTGGCGGCGGTCACGTACTTCGCCTGCAATACCGCCGCAATGTCGATCATTATCGGGCTGACGGAAGATAAGAATATCTCCACCGTTTGGACCGAGATCTACCTATGGTCATTTCCCTACTACATGGTGGGAGCGGCCATCGCGGGATTAGTCAGTTTCCTGAACCGGCACATCGGATGGCAAGCTTCTCTGCTGGTCTTGCCGCCGATCTACCTCATGTACCGCTCGTATCGTCTTTATCTGGGCAAACTGGACGCGGAAAAGCGGCACGCGGAGCAGGTTTCTAACCTTCATCTGAGAACCATCGAAACTCTCGCCCTGGCCATCGAGGCCAAGGATCAAAACACGGGAGACCACCTGCAACGGGTCCGAATCTACGCCATGGAAGTGGGGCGGGAGCTGGGCTTGACCGAAGACGAAACCGAAGCGCTGCGGGCCGCTTCGGTGCTTCACGACATCGGCAAGCTGGCGGTGCCGGAGCATATTATTTCCAAGCCGGGCAAGCTCACACCCGAAGAATTCGAGAAGATGAAAATCCATCCCATCGTAGGGGCGGAGATCCTGGAGCAGGTCGACTTTCCTTATCCGGTGGCTCCCATCGTGCGCGCTCATCACGAAAAGTGGGACGGCAGTGGCTATCCGAACGGTTTGAAGGGGGAAGACATACCGATCGGTGCGCGGATTCTGGCGGCGGTTGACTGCCTGGACGCGCTGGCTTCCGACCGGCAATACCGGAGAGCGTTGCCGTTGCACGAAGCCATGGCCAAGGTAGGCTCAGAAGCAGGCACCAGTTTCGATCCGCGCGTAGTTGAAATTTTGCAGCGGCGCTATGTGGAACTTGAGAAACTTGCCAAGGAGCAGCCTTTTCAAGCTCCGCCGAAGTTATCGACCGATATCAAGGTGGAGCGGGGACTGGCTCCCGCGGCGGGTTTCGCGGAGTCTGAAAAACCCCGCGCCCAAGAGCCGGCCAGGGACAATATCACTCTCATGGCCGCGGCCCGGCAGGAAGCGCAGACGCTCTCCGAGTTTGGCCTCAAACTGGGCGGCTTGCTGAGTTTGGAGGACACGCTCTCCCTGCTTGCGGTGCGAGTGAAGCGCTTGGTACCCCACGACTCCATGGCAGTGTACGTCGTGAGGAACGAAGTCCTGATTCCGGAGTTTGTAAGCGGCGAGAACTTCCGTCTGTTTTCCACATTGAGAATTCCGATGGGTGAAGGTCTATCGGGTTGGGTGGCGCAGAACGCGAAGCCGATCCTGAACGGCAATCCGTCGGTCGAGCCCGGGTATCTGAATAACCCCGACAAATACAGCACTCTGCGCGCCGCGCTGGCCGTGCCGCTCGAAGGAACCGCGAGCGTGGTTGCAGTGCTGGCCATTTATCGTGCCCACGCGGATTCATTTAGTCGGGATGAACTGAATGTCTTGCAGGCGATGGGATCGAAGTTACGGTTGGTGATCGAAGAGGCGTTGCAACATGCGGGCGGAGGCACAGTCAAGACTGCCGCATCGGCTGCGCGCGCGGGCGGCGATTGAGGGGCTAAGAGTTAGTCGACCGTTGCTTCAGCGTCCCGCGGAATGGGCTTTGGCTTTCTCTTCCGGATGGAGTTGAGATTTGCTCCTCTTCAGCGCCGCCAAGCACTGGGCGTCCAGTTTCTCGGGAATATCCCGATCCATCATGCTGAATACGACCTCGGTGGGCAGGCTTTCTCTGTAGGGGCGTTTCTCTGAGAGAGCCTGGTAGACATCGGCGACGGCGATAATGCGCGCTGGCAGGGACATTCCTTCTGCGGTAAGGCCATCGGGATAACCGGTGCCGTCCAAGCGCTCGTGGTGTGCACCGGCCACATAGGCAAGGTCATCGAATCCGCCAATATTTCGCAGGATGGTCCGGGTGTACGCGGGATGCATGCGCATAACGGTCCACTCGTCCGCCGTTAGCTTCCCGGGTTTTTCCAGGATGGCATTCGACACACTCAGTTTCCCGATGTCGTGGAGCAAGGCTGCGCGCCGCACCAAAGTGGATGTGAGCACAGGAAGACCCATTTCTTCAGCAATTTCCACGGAGGCTTCGGCAACGCCAACCGAATGACGAAAGGTATACGGCGACTTGGCATCGATGACCTGCGCGAAGGCTTGACAAATGCTGTCGATTCTCTCCGGCGACGCCGGAAGTGCAGCGCCAGGCTCCATTTGCAAAACGTGCTCGCGAGCACCGGTCCCTTTGGCCGTTTGCCACAGTTCCCGATCGTGCTCGAGCGATCGGACGACGCGAACAATCTCAGGATCGAACCAACGTCCGCTGCGCTCTGCAACCGCCTTGACCGCTGCCCGCGGTCCGGAGCGGATGGCGAACACGTCCAAGGTCTGGCTGACGTTCATGATGCGCGCCAGCAGCGGAATCTCCAGGCCCCGGCGCGATTCGGGATATCCGCCTCCGTTCCAGTGTTCGTCGAGGCTGTGAATGGCTTCGGCAGTGGCTTCACTCAAGCCGGTCTGGCGGGCAATGGCCGCGCCGCGCTCACAGCGCGTGCCAATGAGTTCCGCATTGTTCCCGCGCTGTTGAAGAGCGATCTGCGCGATCCTTAATATCCGCCGCGGGAAAGACGCGCCCGGCAAAACGTTGCGCAATAGAAAGCGCAACCCGGAGAGGGAGGCCTTGGTCCAATCTTCAAATTTTACTTCGGCCTTGGATTTGATCTCGTCTGCGCCCATGATTTGGTAAAGGCGGGCGGCATTGCTGCTGCAGCCGGAATCCTTCAGCAGTAAAGCGTAATAAAGATCGGAGCGCTGTTCGGCCGGCAATTGAAGTTCATCGGCGAGGCGCATGCCAAGGATGCAAGTGCGGATAGCATGGCCCATGGGCTGGCCTTCGGTGAGGTCCAGGGCAACGGACAAGGCGGAAACTACATCGGAAAGGCGGATAGTGCCTTGGGGAAAATCACCTGGCATAGACATGGCCCGACCACGCTGCTTGCGAATGGGGGATTTCACATGTTCGCTCGTCCAGGCCGGTTTTGAAAGTTACCCCGGTAATTTAAGGTCGAAAACTCAGGGACGAAAGCCGCTTGCACTACTCCATCTCGAAACTCAAATACGACAGGCCGTCGCTGCGCTCGACTTGCAGGACAACAGGGTCTCCCGTTTTCAGGCTTAGGACGGCGGCGCGCAGCGTGTCCATGGAAGTGATGGGAGTGGTGTTGAGGGCGTGGATGACGTCGCCGGTTTGGAGGCCGGTGTCGGGCATGATTAAGTCGGCGGCACGGCCGAGAACGACTACGCCGGAAGTAATGCGCAACGGGCCGATCTTTGCGCTCAGGTCGCTTGTAAGATCGGTGGCGAGAATGCCGATCCGCGGGACGAGATTCTTTTCGGGATCGGCAGCGTCGAAGAGTTGATCCATCTGGTCGCGATGCTCGATGGCCGGAATGTAAAGAGTTTGCTTCTGGTCGCCGCGCAGGATTTCCAGTTTGAGTACCCGATCCAAGCGGTGAAGATAGAGGGCCGAAGAAAGCTGCGGGAGGGTTTCGATGCGGCGGTCGTCGGCGGTGAGTACGATGTCCTGAACCTTCAGGCCGGCAGCGGCGGCGGGGCCCTCGGGCTTGACATCGGCGACGATGACTCCCCAGTGTTGATCGAGTTTGAGACCGTCGGCCAGCGTGGGTGTGATTTCCTGGGCTACGGCGCCGATCTCCACGCGATGGACGTGGCCGTATTTCCGCAGACTGTGGTAGACGAAATCCACGATGCGTGCGGGGATGGCGAATCCCAGGCCCTCGCTGCCACCGCCCGTGGAGAGAATGAAAGTGTTGATGCCTACTACCGATCCGTTCATATCAACCAGCGGTCCGCCGCTATTGCCGGGGTTGATCGGGGCGTCGGTTTGGATGTAAGTCAGCGGCTTGTCGGGGTCGGCCTGGCGGGACACGGCGCTGACCACTCCCATGGTGACCGAGTTTTGCAGTCCCTCGGGGCTGCCGATGGCGAAGACGAGTTGACCTACCCGGGCACGGCGTTCCGTGAGCAGGGGAAGCGTCGGTAGATCCTTCTCATCGACCTTGAGCAGAGCGAGGTCGGTCTCTTTGTGCGTACCGAGCAGGCGCGCTTCGAGGATGCGGCGCTTCCCGATTGGCACGGCTGCGCCGGAATCGCCGGGCAGCGGCAGAGCCACGCGGATGCGCTGCGCGCCTTCGACGACATGGGCATTGGTCATGATGTAGCCGGCGGAATCGACGATGACTCCCGAGCCGACGGCGTGCTGGCGCACGATGAGAGCGGTCTGCGTCCGGTTGTCTTCGTGCAGCGGTCCATAGCCGGTGACCAGAATCTGAACTACCGCGGGAGAAACTTTGGCGGCGAGGTTTTCCAGGGCATCGTTGAATTGCGTCAGTGTCTGTAAAGATGCGGCGGAGTCGTCGGGGTTCGGCTTCGATTTTTCTGGTGTAGCTTTGGGGGCGGTGCTTGGGCTGTTCGGCTTCTGGGCCGACGGTTGCTGGGCGGGGAGGCATGTGGTCAAGGCCAGAACGAGAGCCGCCACTTGGCAGAGGAAATGGCGCGGCCAACGCTGCGCGTGTGCGCGGAAGAAGAATGAGCCGAACATGAGTTGGGTCTCCTGGAAAGAAGAAAAGACTCTTATCAGACGGTACCACGCGGGGTTCGGTTGCAAGGTAAAGGCACGACCACGGGCTGCGCTGGGAGGAACAACTTGCAGAAGCAAAGTCAAAAGCTGCAGATTGGAGTGTCCGCCCCACACAGGCACCCTGGGGGGAATCTAGGTTCTACCCTTAACTAACTCGTTATCAGGCTTTTATCCCGGTGGCATCCGTGATATAACCGCCCCTGAGCAACAAAAAGTGGGTGATCCGCCCGCCAGGAGCGTATTCTGATGGCGTTGGCTTCGTTTGCCGATAGTGAGAGTCAGGGATCGACACTAATGAGCACCAAGCACGAACGAGGAGGCACTGTGCCCGAAGCACGGACCGGAAAAAGGTTTCCGCTGGAATTGCCGATCAAGCTGCATAGTGAGAACGCCAGCGGCGATGCCAAGGGGACTACGGGAAATCTAAGTGCGGCGGGAGTTTATATCCGCGCCGACGCGTCGCTGGAGATTGGTTCGCCGGTGGAGTTTGAGATCACGCTTCCACCCGAAGTCACCGGCGGGCAGGAGAACGTGGTGATTCAGTGCAAGGGACGCGTAGTGCGCACCGACCCCACCGGGACCAGCGAAGACGGCAAGGGTGTAGCTTGCGTGATCGATTCGTATGAGTTCGTGAGGAACTCTTAATATTAAGGAAGCGAGCTAAACACGCAATTTATGGGCCGCAAAGAACGCGACCCGCTGCGCAGCTCGCCTAGATTCTTCACGCGCAAAGAATGCTTGTTCGGAATGACAATGGAATTTTGGGAGCGCCGATAACATGCTCAAACTGATTCTTGCCGACAACCAGGCAATCTTCCGCGCTGGCATCGCCAAAGTGCTGGCGGTGGAAGACGAGATGCGCATTGTTGCGCAAGCTCAAACGCCGGAGCAGATGTTCATGGCTCTGGACAAATTCCGTGCCGCGGTGCTGGTTGTGGCCGCGGGCTTTCACAACGATTTCGCCGCCATCGTGCAGGCGGCGAACCGCGCCAAAACCCGCGTGGTGGTGCTGGCCGATACCGGCGAAAGCGCGCAGCGGCAGATGGCGAATGGCGCGCATGGTGTGGTCTACCGCAACGTGACCAGCGCGGCCCTGGTCGACTGCGTGCGCAAGGTGGCGCGCGGGGAAACCTGGGTGCAGGATGTTGCGGTGCCGAGCGAGCTGACCGAGAACGATATGGTCGGCTTGCGCGTGCGCGACCGCTTGACGGCCAAAGAGCTGCGCATTGTGGCGCTGATTGTGCAGGGGTACAAGAATAAAGAAATTGCCACACAACTCGGGACGACCGAGCAGGTCATCAAGAATTATCTGCGCAACGTGTACGACAAGATCGGCGTCTCGGACCGGCTGGAGTTGGCGCTGTTCACCATCCATCACCGGATTTTGAACGAAGCCGCCGCCGCGACCACTGCTGGGCCGATGCCGCAGCCCCCAGCGGGAGTGATGCCGTAGCAGCTTTTGTGTGAAACGAGGCCGCCTTTCGAGGCGGCCTTTGTGTTTTAAAATGTTTTCCCGCCCCATCCTGAAGCTGTTATCTCCCCCTTGGAGATGTCATCCCGAGCGCAGCGAGGGACCTTGGTTCTTGCCCGCGCTATCTCTGTTGCTGCTGCGAGCAAACCCCAAGGTGTCCCTCGCTGCGCTCGGGATGACAATGGGCAATGAGATATGTGAAATCTCTCTGTCGCATCGTTCCAGTTGGATGCGGCATCTACTGTTCATGGAATTTCGAACGCTAGGACGCTCTGGTTTGAAGGTACCTGTGTTGAGTTATGGCACGGGAACGTTTGGTGGGGGAAACGAATTCTTTAAAGCATGGGGCGCGAGCGATGTGGCCGAAGCGACTCGCCTCGTTGACATCTGTCTGGAGGCAGGTGTCAATCTTTTCGATACCGCGGACGTTTACTCCGACGGGCTCTCCGAAACGATTCTAGGGAAGGCGATTGCTGGGCGACGCGACGATGTATTGATCTCGACCAAAGCGACCTTCCGCATGGGAAATCAAACTGGACCGAACGATCTGGGATCGTCGCGGTATCACCTCATCCGGGCGTGCGAAGCCAGCTTGCGCCGGCTGGGCACCGATCATATCGACATCTATCATCTGCACGGATTTGACGCGCTCACGCCGGTCGAGGAAGTTCTCAGCACGCTCAATCAACTGCTGGTGAGCGGGAAGGTGCGATACATTGCGTGCTCGAATTTTTCCGGATGGCACTTGATGAAGTCGCTGGGTGTCGCGGACAAGTATGGCTGGGCGCGCTATGTCGGACATCAGGTTTACTACTCGCTGGTTGGCCGGGAGTACGAGTGGGAACTCATGCCGCTGGCTTTGGATCAGGGAGTGGGAGCGCTGGTGTGGAGTCCGCTGGGATGGGGAAGGCTGACGGGGAAGATCCGGCGCGGGAAGCCGCTGCCGGCGGAAAGCCGGCTGCATAAAACTTCAGAGCAAGGGCCGCAGGTGGGGGATGAGCATTTATATAAGGTTGTGGATGCGCTGGACGGCGTTGCCAAAGAGACAGGCAAGAGCGTGCCGCAGGTGGCGCTGAATTGGCTACTGCAGCGGCCGTCGATTTCGACCGTGATCTTCGGGGCGCGGAACGAGGAACAGTTGCGGCAGAATTTGGGCGCGGCCGGATGGAATTTATCTGCCCAGCAGATTGCGAAGCTGGATGCAGCGAGCGATGTGACGCCGGTTTATCCTTACTGGCACCAGCGGCAGTTTGTGGAGCGGAATCCCACGCCGGTGCCACTTGCTGAGAAAACTGAGTAAGAAAATGGCACGCGTGTTCATCACGGGCTCGTCCGATGGGTTGGGTCGAATGGCCGCGGAGCTTCTCGTCGAGCAAGGGCACAGCGTAGTTTTGCATGCCCGCAATGAGAAGCGAGGGCAGGAGGCGTTGGCGGCAGTGCCCAGCGCGGAAGCAGTGGTGATCGGCGATCTGGCCAGCATCGCGCAAACGCGCAAAGTGGCTGAACAAGTGAACAGTCTAGGCTCCTTCGATGCGGTGATCCATAATGCGGGAATCGGCTACAGAGAACCTCGGCGCGTCACGACCGAAGACGGTTTATCGCATGTATTCGCCGTGAATACTCTTGCGCCTTGCATCCTGACCGCGCTCATCAAGAAGCCGAAGCGGCTGGTCTACCTGAGTTCCGGCCTTCACCGGAACGGCGATGCCAGTTTGAAAGACCTCGCGTGGGAGCACCGCCCATGGCAGGGGCAGCAGGCTTACTCTGACACCAAGCTGCATGATGTTCTTCTAGCCTTTGCGTTCGCACACCACTGGCCGGAAGTTTTTTCGAATGCGCTTGAGCCGGGCTGGGTAGCCACCAAGATGGGAGGCGCAGGCGCTACGGATGATCTGGATGCCGGGCATCGCACCCAGGTGTGGCTCGCGGTCAGCAATGATCCGACTGCGAAGGTTACGGGCCAATACTTCTATCACATGCGGCTTCGCACTCCGAATCCGGCTGCTCGCGATACCGACCGGCAAGAGGAGCTGCTTGATGCGTGCAAACGCTTCTCCGGAGTAGACCTTGCTGCCTGAATCAGGTACGCGATGAGAGCAAACCCGCCCTCGCTTCTTAGATTTTTTCCGCGACCGATTTCGCCTGCGTAAATAAATAAAGATAGTCCGGGCCGCCGGACTTAGAGTCGGTGCCGGACATATTGAAGCCGCCGAAGGGATGCGCGCCCACCATCGCTCCCGTGCACTTGCGGTTGATATAGAGGTTGCCCACGTGGAAGTCGCGCTTGGCACGGTCGATCTTGTCGCGCGACTTGGTGTAGATGGCGCCGGTGAGGCCGAACTCGGTGTCGTTGGCGATTTCGAGGGCGTGGTCGAAGCCGCGCGCTTTGATCACCGCCAGGACGGGGCCGAAGATCTCTTCCTGCTCGAGTTTTGATTTGGCGGGAATATCGGCGATCACGGTGGGCCGGATGAAATAGCCTTCTCCCGCCTCGGTTGCGCGCTCGCCGCCGGTGAGGACGCGTCCATCTTTCTTGCCTTGCTCGATGTATTCGAGGATCGTCTTCATCGAGCCTTCGTTGATCACCGCTCCCATGTTGCTGTTCTCCGCGGGATCGCCGACGGTGATTTTTTCCACGCGGGCTTTGAGTTGTTCGAGAAATTTGTCGTAGATGCGCTCGTCAACGATGGCGCGGGAGCAGGCCGAGCACTTCTGGCCTTGGAAGCCGAATGCGGCTTGCGCGACGCCTTCGACGGCGGAGTCGATGTCGGCGTCGGCGTCGACGATGATGGCGTCTTTGCCGCCCATTTCGAGGATGGTGCGCTTGATCCAGACCTGGCCGGGAGCTTGCGTGGCGGCGGTCTTGTTGATGTGGAGGCCGACTTCGCGGGAGCCGGTGAAGGCGACGTAACGCGTTTTGGGATGGGCGACCACGGCATCGCCGAAGCCGGCGCCGGCGCCGGGGCAGAAGTTCACCACGCCTTCGGGCATGCCGGCTTCTTCCAGAAGTTCGATGAATTTCGCGGCGATGGTGGGGGAATCGCTCGAGGGCTTCAGGATTACGGTGTTGCCGCCGACGATCGAAGCCATGGTCATGCCGGCCATGATGGCGCAGGGGAAATTCCAGGGCGGGATCACCGCGCCTACGCCGAGCGGGATGTAGGTGAGCGAATCGCGCTCGCCGGGCATCTGCACTGGGGTTTCCGCTTTTGAGAGACGAAGCGCTTCGCGGGCGTAGAACTCGCAGAAGTCGATGGTCTCGGAGATATCGGCGTCGGCTTCGCCCCAGTTCTTGCTGACTTCGAAAATCAGCCACGCCATGTAGTCCATCTTGCGCTGGCGCAGCAGATCGCCGATGCGGAACAGCAGGCTGGCGCGCTCTTCCATGGGAGTGCGGCTCCAGGACGTAAATGCTTTCAGCGCGGCGGTCATCGCCGGTTCCACGTGCTCTTTGCCTGCCTTCTGATGGATTCCGACTATTTGCGACGGCTTCGAAGGGTTCAGCGACTTGATCTTCTCGGCGGTCTTGACGCGCTGGCCGCCGATGATGAGGTCATACTCGCGGCCGAGCTGCCCGCGAACTCGTTCGATGGCGGCGCGCATCTTGCGGGCGTTGTCTTCCTGGCGGAAATCGAAGAAGGGCTCGTTGATGAATGGGCCTTGATGGGATTGCGATGATGATGACGTGCGCGGCCGGACGGGAGCTTCTAGGGTTGCCATGGGGTTCCTTTCGGAGTGTGAGAAATCGGGTGTTAAGGTGTGCTTGAATATTTTACACCGGTGAGGGTCAGGGAGATTGCGATATCATTGCTGCGATGTGGTCGTCAATAAACTGGCCACGGGCCTTCCGGCTGATGACGCTCGGAGCAATTGGCTTCTGGCTCCCAGATACTTTGTTCCATGCATGGCGGCGTTACAACTTCACTGACCGCGACGTTTGGGCCGTGAGCCTTGTTTGTCCATTGACTTTTCTGGCCACATTTTTCTTTTGCAGATGGCTGGATAAAAACGCTCCCACGAAGCGGATTGGACCATCTTTGATCGCCGGAGTCTGGATCTTTGGTGGCTTGTTTATGATGACGGGCGCGAGTTTTTCGAGCGGAGGCTTCGCCAGCCCTAACGGTATCAAATGGGCCGTAATGAGTACACTGCTCTCCGTTGTTCCGATATATACCTTCATCTTAGCGACTTATGATGGATCACTTTTCGCTCTTTTGTTGGTTACGTCGGTAGCAGCGGTCAGTTGGGCTGTCCGCACGAAGAGGTAGCCGGCCGCTGAGTGCGGCCACTTTGTGCAATGCTCACGCAACTTTGCCTTCAGCTCCCACTAGTTCCTGAAGGCTCAGTGCTAAACTCGAACCTTTTCAAAGGGCAGAGGCAAATCTGATGGATATCGGGAAAATTGGTGTCATAGGCGCGGGCACGATGGGCAACGGCATTGCCCACGTCTTTGCCCGGAGCGGTTATTCCGTGGTTTTGTGCGACGTGGAGCAGCGGTTTCTGGAGCGTGGGCTTGCCACCATCACCAAGAATCTTGATCGTGAAGTCGCGAAGAACAAGATCACGGCGGAAGACAAGACGACGGCGCTGCAGAAAATCGAATCCGTGACCGACCGCGCCAAGCTTGCCGGCTGCGACTTCATTATCGAAGCGGCTACGGAGAAGTTTGAAGTCAAGACGGAGATTTTTCGCGATCTGGACCAGCTGGCGCGGCCAGAGGTCATTCTCGCCTCCAACACTTCGTCGATCTCCATCACCAAGCTGGCTGCGCTCACCAAGCGGGCGGACAGAGTCATCGGAATGCACTTCTTTAATCCGGTGCCGGTGATGAAGCTGGTGGAGGTGATTCGCGGGCTGGCCACGTCGCAGGAAACGTTTTCTGAGACTCGAAACCTGGCGCTAAAGCTCGACAAGACTCCGGTCGAGGTCAACGACGCGCCAGGATTCGTCTCCAACCGCGTACTGATGCCGCTGCTGAACGAAGCTATGTTTGCCGTGATGGAAGGGGTGGCTACGGCTGAGGCGGTGGATGAAGTTTTCAAGCTGGGGATGGCGCATCCCATGGGGCCGCTTACTTTGGCGGACTTTATTGGGCTCGATGTTTGCCTCGACATTATGCGAGTGATGCAGGATGGGTTGGGTGATCCCAAGTACCGGCCGTGTCCGCTGCTGATCAAGATGGTGGATGCGGGGTGGCTGGGGAGGAAGAGCGGACGGGGGTTTTATAAGTATTAGAAACCACACCGCGGCTAAAGCTCACATTGCTCGTGGAGGCTTACGCGGCGCTGAAGCGCCGCTCTTCCACGTTGCAGCACGCATGCAACGCAGGGCCGAATGACGACTGAGCCAGTTTCGCCGCGAGGCCGGAGCGACGTGCCGTTCTACGTGCTGGCCGCTCTCGCGGGGATTGGCACGGGGTGGGTAGACGTCACCGTCAATGATCTGCTTTTCACGGCATTGCTGGTGCTGATGGCGTGCATGCTGCTGGGACTCTTGCGGCCGCGCTGGCCGTGGCGGTGGGTGGTCGTCGTGGCAACGTTCATCCCGCTGACGGAATTGGCCGCCTATATGATCCTGGCCGTGAAGCCCACACGGGGCCAGGTGTATGGATCGTTCCTCACGGCGCTGCCGGGCATTGCGGGAGCTTACGGCGGATCGGTTGTGCGCGGAGTTATCGATAATTTGAGGCAAGGGAAGTGAGAAGACAGTGGCCAGTAAAGGCGAAAACCGAAACTACTGATCACTAATCACTGTCCACTGGGCCACTGCGTCCACTGGCCACTGCGCTAAGGTATCGGCTAATCAAGAAGTTACTCCCAATTCCACAGGGTGGGCGCGTATGCTGCGAGCATGGGTGTGACGGTCTCGATGCTGGCCAGTGGCAGCCGGGGGAATTGCGCGTTTGTGGCCAGTGCGCGCACGAAGATTCTGGTGGATGCGGGCATTTCTTGCCGCGAGACGTTTAAGCGCATGAAGTCGCTGGGGGAAGATCCGCAATCGCTGGCGGCGATTCTGATTACCCACGAACATTCCGATCATGTTTATGGTTTAGCAACTTTGGCCAAGAGGTTGCGCATCCCAATCTTTATGACGGGGGCGACGCACGCGGCGTGGGCCAGAGCCATGCGCACGGTGAACGGCGAGCGGCCGCAACTAGAGAGGCTGGAGCGCTTCGAATCGGGGCATCGCTTTCAGGTGGGCGATATTGAGGTGAAACCATTCACCATTCCCCACGACGCTGCCGATCCCGTGGGTTTCACCTTCCGCGTGGAAGGCGTCAAAGTGAGCGTGGCCACCGATCTGGGCTACCTCCCGGTGAATGTTCGCGACCACCTGCGCGGGTCTGATGTGCTGATCATGGAGTCCAATCATGATGTGGAGATGCTGCGTGGGGGCTCTTACCCGTGGGCGGTGAAGCAGCGGGTGGCCAGCAACGTGGGACACCTGTCGAACAAGAAACTCGCGGATTTCTTCACCGGCGACTATGATAATAGTGCAGCGTTTGTAGTGCTGGCGCATCTATCGGAGCAGAACAATCACCCGGAAATCGCGCGCCGAGAGGCGGAAAAGGCTCTGGCCGAGCGGGGTGGTTTGTTTCAGAATCGGGTGCTGGTGGCGGTGCAGTCCGAGGTTTTGCCGCCGATCCAATTGTAGTACTCCGGGCTGTAGTCCCTTATGAGTCAGCAGTGCATTGATCCGATTGTAGGGAAGATTCTGGCGGGCTGGCGCTACGACATTTCCGGCCTGGCGCCGGAGATGCGCGGCGACTACGAAAGCCACTTTGCCGGCTGCGAGCGCTGCCGCGGTCGCCAGCGCATGCACCGCATGATTGACGTGGGTTTGATCGCGCTGGCTTCGGTTTCGGGCGGGGTGTTTCTGCTGGCCTTTGGAGTGATCCGCCACTTCGGTCCGCGGCACGCTTTCTGGCTGGAGATTGCGGCGCTGACGGGCTTTGCGCTCTCCGCGCTAATCTGGCTGGTGGTAGCCGTGGCTACGCCGGCGCCGGTCACGGTGCTGGATGCGGCCAAGCAAGGTGCGCGGCGCGTGCATGACCGGCTGCCTCAGGAAATTCGGGAACGCCTGCCGGAAGAACTCCGGGTGAAGATCACAGGAACGTAATCGTGTACACAATCGTGGCTCAACGTTTCTCACGCTTCATCGCAATAGCGCTGTTGAACACGATGGTTGCCGCGGGTGCGGGAACGATGTGTCTGTGGCCTGCCTTGGCTGCGCATTCGCCCGCGGCCGGATGTCATTCCTCCCAAGTCCCGTCCCCTCCGCAACCCGCCGATTACCGGTGCTGCATGGGGGGATATTCTTCCGCCCTGCTGACGAATATTTTTTCTCCGCGTCCCGCGCTGCAAACGGTGGAGGCTGGCGCAATCCATGCCCTTGTAGCGGCAAACGAAGCTGATGGATTTGCGGCCCCGTTTACCCCGATCAACGGGCCGCCCGGTTTTTTGATTCTGAGAATCTAGCCCACAACCCCCACTCAATTTCTCGCCGGAATGTGCTCACCCGGGCGCAGGCCGCGACCCTATTTTTTCTTCTTTGCGATGGGAGGTTTTTGTGGCAAGGGCTGTCTTCGGTTCAATTGGCGTTTATTCAATCGTCGTCTTTTCGATCATCATTCTTTCACTCATCGCTGCGCCGTCGTTGTATCCGGCCTCGGCGCAGGACACCACGATGAGCGGAATGAACATGCAGATGGAGGAGCACGACGCGGCGCAGCTGCCCTCGCCGCACGCCGGGTCGGGAACGGGCTGGGAGCCGGCATCGGTGCCGGAGCACGAGTGGATGCGGATGCGCGGCGGGTGGGAGTTGATGGCCCACGGTGTGATCTTCACCGATTACAACCAGCAGGGCGGGCCGCGGGGCGAGGGCAAAGCCGAATCGGTCAATTGGGGCATGCTGATGGAGCAGCATAAGCTGGGCAGGGGAACGATTCTGTTGCGCCAGATGTTCTCGGCGGAATCGCTGACCTCGCCGCATCCCGGCTTCCCGGAGCTGTTTCAGACGGGCGAGACTTACCACGGCGAGCCGCTGGTCGATCATCAGCATCCGCACAATGTGTTTGCGGAACTCTCAGCCCTGTATACGCTGCCGCTTTCGGAGAAAGTCTCGTGGGAGTTATATGGTGGGCCATCGGCGGAACCGGCGCTCGGGCCGGTTACCTATATTCACCGCACGTCGGCTTCGGAGTTGCCGCTGGCGCCGCTCAGCCATCATTTGCAGGACTCGACGCACACCAGCTTCGGCGTGGTCACGAGCGGATTTGTGATCGACCGCGTAAAGCTTGAGGCTTCGGCCTTCAATGGGCACGAACCCAATGAGGAACGCTGGAGCATTCAGCCGGCGGCGCTGGATTCCTGGTCTACGCGGGCGAGCATTGCGCCCATGCGTGACTGGACGGCGCAATACAGCATTGGGCACCTCGACCACCCGGAGGCGCTGGAGCCCTGGAACCAGTGGCGGCAGACTGTTTCGGTGGAATACAACCATCCCCTGGTGGCGGGCAATTGGGCAACGTCGCTGGTGTGGGGACGGGTGCACGAGATCGGGATTGGCACCAATCTCAATGGCTACCTACTCGAATCCACGCTGAATTTTCGGCGGCGCGATTATGTGTTTACGCGAATGGAGCTGGTGGACAAGGACGAATTGTTTCCCCAGGAGGCGGTGCAGCCGTCCTACCGCATTGGAGCGTACACCTTCGGCGGCACGCGCGATCTGGTGCAGAATCACGCCTGGCAACTGGGACTGGGCGCGGATGTAACGGTTTATTCGAAGCCGGCCGTGCTGGATGCGGCGTACGGTAATTATCCAGTGTCATTTCAGATCTTTTTGCGGATGCGTCCGGGATTGCCCGCCAACGAACGTCACCACTAGCAGAAAATCGATATTGCCTTGGCGGGTTCCGGCCAAAAAAATCCTGACTGCTTCCCGCGAACTGCGCGAGAATGTACGTAATGAGGGGGACTGTAAGAACACTGCGGGCGGTGCAGTGGTCAATGCTGGGCAGCATTTTGCTCTATGCTGTCGTGGGCGAAGTTCTGGGTCACGGGGCTCGAGCCGTCGATGCCTCCCTGAGCTATGTTTTTACCACTGCGGGCGTAGCCCTTGTGGGCGTGATTTTCGTGGTGAGACGCACTCTGGTGCTGCGTTCCGCGGAAAACCTGGCGGCTCATCCCGATGACTTGCTCACTCTGCGGCACTGGAAGAGCGGCTACATCACGACCTACGCGTTGTGCGAGGCCCTGGCGTTGTTTGGCTTGATCCTGCGCTTCATGGGCTGCAGTTTTCAGCAGAGCCTGCCGTTCTACATCGGCGGCTTTGTGCTGCTTTTCTTTTTCGGACCGCACGAACCCGTCAGCGTTTGAAGCGCCCGCCTGGAACATAAGATTAAAACATTTAAGATGGAGATATCATGTCGTTGAGGTGATCTCATGTCCATCAATGGGCCTGAAGAATTAGCCGGAATGCGGGCCGCGGGAGCTGTGGTTTGCCTCATGCTGCAGGCGATGAAGAGTGAAGTGCGTCCGGGAATCACCACGGCGGAATTAGATGAAGTGGGCGCGGGCGTGATGCGGCAGCATGGGGCGCGGTCGGCTCCAGCCTTGATCTACGGATTCCCCGGAGTGAACTGCATCAGCCTCAACGATGAAGCGGTGCATGGCATTCCCAGCAAACGCGCGCTGCAGCAGGGCGATTTGGTCAAGCTCGATGTCACCGTGGAGAAAGATGGATTCATGGCGGATGCCGCGGTCACCGTTCCGGTGGGCGAGGTAACGGAAGAGCGCCAGCGCCTGGTGGCGTGCGCGGAGCGGGCCTTCGCGAATGCGATGCTGGTGGCGCGAGCCGGATTTCGGGTCCTGGAGATTGGGCGAGTCATTGAGCGCGAGGTGAGGCGGAGTGGCTTCTCCGTGATTCGCGATCTGGGAGGGCACGGCATTGGGCGCACCATCCATGAAGAGCCGCGAGTGCCGAACTATGCCGATCCTGAAGCCAATCAGATTCTTACCGAAGGCCTGGTGATTACCGTCGAACCGATTATCGCAGCGGGGTCGGGCAGGTCATTCGTCGCGGCCGACAAATGGACGATTGTCACAGCGGATCACAGGCCGTCGGCGCATTACGAGCACACGCTTGTAGTTACAAAGGGTGCGCCGCTGCTGCTGACGGCGGCCTGAGACTTGTCTCACAGACAGTCGCCTTTGAGCGTTTATCGCGGTGACGTGCAAGTATCTGCACAGTTGACAATCTGCCGTGCGGTGCGAATAATGGCGGGAATTCGGACCTGGTTGCTTTATCCCCCACTTCGTTGTCAAGCCCGTCTTTCTAAAGCTCGAGGTCTGTTGCAACCCGATCCTTCGTCGATGGCCAAAATGAGAATGCTTGCGGCAGTTTAACTTTCACCCCGGCGCGAAGCCGAAGGGAGACACCATGGGACACTTGGGGTTCGGGAAGATCTCTTGCATCATCGCTGCATTCTGCGTGGCAATTGCGGTCGCGTCGCACGCTCAAACCTTCACCAGCTTGAAGATTTTTACTGGAAGCAACGGCAATGAGCCCGGGGCGTCTCTGATCCAAGGGACGAACGGCAATTTCTACGGAACGACCGAGGCCGGCGGGGCCAGCAAGGCGGGCAGCATCTTTGAGATGACGCCGAGCGGCGAGATCGCCACTCTCTACCGTTTTTGCGCCACGTCCGGCTGCCCGGATGGCTCCCTGCCGATCGGTGCGTTAGTGCAGGCGAGCAACGGGAATTTTTACGGGACGACCTACAACGGCGGGACTGGTACTGATTGTCCCGTGAACAATGGCGGTTGCGGTACGGTTTACGAGATTACACCGTACGGTGCGCTCACCACGCTTTACAACTTCTGTTCGCTCGCGAGCTGTGCGGACGGCGCGTTTCCCAGAGGGTTGGTACAAGGCGCGAACGGAAACTTTTACGGGACCACTACGGGCTACAACGGACTTCCCTGTCTCGGCGAAACCCGGACCGGATGTGGGACCGTCTTTGAGATTACGCCCACCGGCACGTTGACGACCCTGCACGAGTTCTGCTCGCGATCGAAGTGCTCGGACGGCTGGGGGCCGTTCGCCGCATTGACGATGTGGAGCGACGGGAATTTTTATGGGACAACCGTCTATGGCGGCGACAACTCTGATGGCACCGCGTTCCAGATCACGCCGCAGGGCAAGCTGACGACAATCCTTTCCTTCTGCCCGGGGGGCAATTGCGCCGACGGCACCCAGCCGGAAGCGGCGCTGGTGTTGGGCAGCAATGGAAATCTCTACGGTACGGCGAGAGGTGGCGGGAACACCGACTGCTCTTGTGGAACGATCTTCGAGATCACCGCTGCCGGCCAGCTGACCACCCTCTACACCTTTTGCGCCGAAACGGGATGCGCTGACGGCTCTGACCCGGCGGGAGCGCTCTCGCTGGGCAGCGATGGGAATTTCTACGGGACAACGACGGCCGGCGGCACGAACGGATTGGGCAGCGTATTCGAGCTCACTTCGGGCGGTCAGTTTAATTCTCTTTATAGCTTTTCCTGCACAGCGACGAACTGCAGCGATGGAGCGATTCCATATGCTGGGCTTCTGCAGGGTACAAATGGGATTTTCTATGGAACGACCAGTACGGGAGGAAATTACCTGACTCCTCACGACCTGGGCGACGGCGTCGCTTATAGCTGGTCGATGGGGCTCGGTCCGTTCGTAGAAGCGCAATTTGATTTCGGCAGAGCCGGTCAGGTTGTCAACATTCTGGGAAACAATCTGACCGGGACGACGGGCGTGACGTTCAACGGCGTGTCGGCAAACTTCAAGGTTGTTTCCGGCACTTACCTCAAAGCTCAAGTGCCGAGTGGAGCGACCACGGGAACGATCCAGGTGACCACTCCCAGCGGCACGCTTTCCAGCAACGTGGCTTTCCAGGTTTTGCCGTAATACCTTCGGCAACTCAGAATTGAAAATACGAAGCCGCCTTGTGAGGCGGCTTCGCTGTCACTGAGCGCAGTGCTGGACGCTGCGCTACACAGTGCCCACTCCTCTACGCCTTGATGTGGCAGCTCGCCTGGCCGCGCTTCTCCAGATATTGCTGGTGGTAGTCCTCGGCGGGGAAGAACTTCACTGCGGGAACGATCTGGGTCGCGATCGGCTTTGAGTAACGATGGGCCTTCTCCAGCGCTACTTTCGAGGCCTGCGCCGCGGTTTGCTGCTCCGGCGTATGGAAGAAGATAGCCGAGCGGTATTGCGTGCCCCAGTCCGGCCCCTGGCGGTTGAGCTGCGTGGGATCGTGGTTCTCCCAGAAAACCTTCAACAGATCGGCGTAGCGAACCTGCGCGGGATCGAATTCCACTTCCACCGCTTCGGCGTGGCCGGTGCGATCGGTGCAAACCTCTTTATAGGTAGGATTGTCCGTGCTTCCGCCCGTATAGCCCACGCGCGTGGCCAGCACGCCTGGCATCGCCCGAAAAGTGGCCTCGACTCCCCAGAAACATCCCGCTGCAAATGTAGCTTTCTCCATCTTAAGATTGCTCCTCGTAGCGCCGCCGTCTCGGCGGCTGTCCGGCGGGCACCCTCGCCCGCCAGCTTATCCCGTTCTCATTAGATGACGAATTCGCCAGAAAGTCACGCCCCGGAGTTCGCGGTGGCCTTATCGGCCAATTGACGCTACGGAAGGGTTCACGGTAAAGTTTGAACACTGTTGTCGTAGTCGTTGTCCCAGGAGAAGTCTGTGGTTTTAGGTTCCAGCCGCGCCGGAGGTGTGCAGAAGTTTGCCATCTATCTGCTTTTGGCGCTGGCCAGTGCGCAGGCGGCGCTAGCCGTTGCGAACTTCAGTCCCCAGCGCCGGGTCGGCTATACTACCGGAGATCAGTGGGAGCCCGCGCTGGCGGCAGATGGCCACGGTCACATCTACATTCTCTTTCCGCAATATGGCCCGGTGGCTCAATGTCCAGCGTGCACCACGCCTGCGATGGTCCTGCTGGTCAGCAATGACAATGGCATTTCCTGGGAGCCGCCGCGGCCCCTGCAGACCTCATCGTCCTCACAGTTTGACGCCCAGATCAAGGTCGACCCCGTGGATCGGCAAACTCTTTATGCATCGTGGTTGCAGGGCAAGCACAACGTCATGGTAGGGCGGTCGCAGGATTTTGGCCGCTCCTGGTATTTTGCCATCGCTGAACAGTCTCCGGAGGTCGTCATCGACAAGCCGGTGCTAGCGGTTCGCGGTCCCAATGTCTACGTGAGCTTTAACCACGATCAGACGCTCGCGATCGCGGCATCGCATGATTACGCGCAGAATTTTTCCACTGCTGTAGTGAATCCTGATGCCGAGCCGGGCTGGTCACTGGCTGCAGGGGCTACGGTGGATCCCGTCGGCAACGTCTATTTTTCCTGGACGGCCTACCCGCGAACAAATCTTCTCACGCAACCGGTGGAGGTGTTTGTAAGCCGATCAGCGGACGGCGGCCGCAACTGGAGTACGACGCCGATGGACGTTTCTAGCGCCGCGCCGGGTTGCTCGACCCAGGCCTGTTCCGCTGGCTTTCTGGCCTCCCAGGTGGCTCTGACTTCCGATGATGCCGGAATCCTCTATGCCTTGTGGAACTCCGGCTCGGTCGCAGGCGGACCGCAGCGCGTTTACTTCTCCTCTTCCACGAACCAGGGAGAAAACTGGTCAGCCAAGGTCGAAGTTTCAAACGCCCCGTCTGGCGCAGAGCACTGCTTCCCGGCCATCGCCGCCGGCACCGCGGGCGATGTCCGCATTGCATGGATGGACACGCGAAAAGTGGACGCGCAAAACCATCCTCTTTGGAATACCTTCTACCGGGCTTCCACCAACGGCGGGGCGACCTGGTCGCCGGAATCGCAACTCTCCAGCTCCGTGCGCGGATACGATTACATCCTGCCCAACGGTTTCCTCTTTCCCTTTGGCAACTTGTTTTCCATCGGCATCGATAATCTCGGTACCACCCATGTGGTGTGGGGCGAAGGCCGTAATTACAGCTCGCCGGGCTCGATCTGGTACACTCACGGGCGTTAGCTGAAGGTCTTAGGTCGTAGGCGTCTTTTTCCTAGCCTTATTTATTCTTCATCTGGCATACCTGCATTTGTAACGGGCTGAGCCCGATTCTCAGTTAACAGAGGTGTGTCATGAAGTTCATGGGAGTGAACCTGTGGGCGGTATTGGTAAGTGCGCTGGCCACCATGGTCATCGGGTTTGTGTGGTACTCGCCTTTGTTGTTTGCGCGCCGGTGGATGGTTCTGATGGGGTACGACCCAGACGACAAAGCGAAGATTGCGGAGATGCAGAAGAGCGCTGGGCCGTCTTATATGTTGTCGCTGGTGGCCAGTTTGCTCTCCGCCGCGGTCCTCGGGAAGATCATTGCGATCGCCACCATCAACACGCCGCTGTATGGTCTGAAAATGGGGCTGGCAGTGTGGCTGGGATTTGTGACCACGGTGCAATTGACGAATTCGCTCTTCAGCCGGCAACCGGCCAAACTGTACGCCATCAACACGGGCTATCAGTTGGTGTGCTTCCTGGCGATGGGAGCGATTATGGGGGCGTGGCGGTAAAGATGCGGTAGGGATTAAAGATAAAGAAGGCGTGATTGGCCTTCACTCTACGATCATGCCGCCGGTGAGTTCTGCCAGGCGCGTTACGCCGCGATCCTCGCACCAACTCTTCAGTTCATCGACGATTTTCTCGGTGGCGCAGGGATCCCAGTAGCTGGCCGTGCCGATCTGTACGGCGGTTGCACCCGCGAGCATGAACTCCGCGACATCGGCGGCGGTGGAGATGCCTCCCATGCCGATCACCGGAATGTTCACCGCGTGCGCGGCGTCGTAGACCATGCGCAGGGCAATCGGCTTGATGGCCGGGCCAGAGAGTCCGGCGGTGACGTTGGCGATGCGAGGCTTGCGTGTGTCGGCGTCGATGGCCATGGCCACGAAAGTATTGATCAGCGAGATTGCGTTCGCGCCCGCCTCCTGTGCAATGTGGGCCATCTGCGCGATGCTGGTCACGTTCGGTGAGAGCTTGACGATCAGAGGCCGGCGGGCAGCGCGCTTCGCCGTGGTCACCACTTCGTCGAGCAAGCGCGGATCGTTGCCGAACTGCAGTCCACCCTCGGATGTGTTGGGGCAGGAAACGTTCAATTCATAGGCGGCGATGCCTTCGCCGTCATTGAGAATCTCGATGGTTCGTTCGTAGTCCTCGCGCGTGTAGCCGAAGATGTTGGCCAACACAACGATGTTCTTCATCTGCCGGAGTTTGGTCAGCTTCTCTTCGAGAAACGCCGCGGCGCCAATGTTCTGCAGGCCGATGGCGTTGAGCATGCCGGCCGCGGTTTCCCACAGGCGCGGTGGCGGATTGCCGATCATCGGCTCACGGGAGAGACCTTTGACGACGAATCCCCCGAGTTTGTCGAGGTGGACCACATCCTCGAATTCGACACCATAGCCGAATGTTCCGCTCGCCGCGATGATGGGATTCTTGAGCTCGATGCCAGCGAAGCTTACGCTGAGGTCCAGGGAAGACTTGCCGCTGTTTTCGGAGGAGGGAGTCACCGCGGCGCTCCTTCATTAGGCGACCCGGCATTAGAAGATCGCGCAGCATTCTCTGCCTGATGTGGCGGAGCAATCGCCTCGGTCAGCACGCGCCCTACGGCATGCGTGGGGGCATTGATGCCGAGCAGCGATGCTAACGTGGTGGCCAGATCGACTGGTTCGGCATGGGTGCGATACGTTCCCGGGCGGAACGGCAGTCCGTAGAAAGCCAGCGGCACGTGCGTGTCGTAGGTATAAGGCGATGCGTGGTCTGTACCTTTCGCCGGACCGACCGTATAGGGCTCGGGAACTCCCATCACATACCATCCGCCTTCGGGCGAGTAGCTGTTCAAGAACTTTCTGCCGAGGGCCGTATCTGGGACTTCGCCTGCCGCGAGTTGTGACTTGGTGAAGTAAGCGCGCAGTCCGGCCTGCTTCATCGCTTCGCCCACGGCCGTTTCGGCGTCGTGCTCCTTTACGTGGACGGCGGTGAAAGTATCCTGGTCGAGCCACGCCAGCGGGTAGTCAAGCTTTATATAGGAGCCGGCATGACCGGGCGAAAACTTCGCGGTGAGCGCGCTGTTGATCTGCGCTTCGAGTTTGCCCGCGTCCAGATTAGCGGCGGGGATGCGCAACTTCTTTGCGGCATCGGGCAAAGCGGAAACACCGTGGTCCGCCGAGAGCGCAATCCAAACGTTCGCAAGACCGATCTGATGGCCGAGAAAAGCGAAGAAGTCGGCGAGTTCACGATCGAGCGCCAGCGCCATGGCGGCCATCTCGGGAGAATCAGGCCCGACCTGATGGCCGAGAATGTCATTTGGCGAAAGGCTGATGGAGAGCAGGTCAGTCGCTTTCCCCGCGCCGAGATTTTCGTAAACAACTAACTCCTTGGCGAATTCCAATTCGTATTCGTTGGCGAAGGGCGTGGATCCAACGACCTCGTAGAAACCCGCATCGGAACCATCTTTCCCTTTGCGATGCGCGGTCGAACGCAGAGCGTCCCCGTTCGCATTCTTCCAATCACGATCCCAATATTTCGCCACCCGATCGCCGGCGTTGAAATCCTGCGCCCACTTGGGCAAATCGCGTCGATAGTAAGTAGATGTAATCCAAGAGCCGCTTTTCGGATCGATCCAGTACGCTGCATCAGCCGCGAAGCCGCCGGGCAGCACGGCGGCCCGGTCTTTCAGGGAAACGGCAAACACTCGCGCCTGTCCTTGGGTAGCCAGTTTGAGCTCGTCGCCCAGCGTATCGGCGAGCAGATTGTGCGGCGACGCACCGGTCTTTTTTCCGGCGGCATCTTCAGCCATGCCTATAACTTTGGTATCGTCGTCTTCGACCGAGGTGACCATTTTCTTCTTCTTCGGGTCCCACCATTCGTTTGCGGCAATACCGTGGCCGTTGCTGTAGGCACCGGTGAACAGCGTGGCGTGTCCGGGAGCGGTGCGAGTGTTGGCATAGTCGTAATTGCAGTCGGTGAAGTTGGCGCCGTGGTCGAGAAGAAGACGAAATCCTCCCTCGCCGAACTGATCGCGGTAGCGCTCCAGATAGTCGCCGCGAAACTGGTCGATGACAATCACCACGACCAGCTTGGGGCGGGCGTTATAGGCCGAGGCAAAGCTGGCCGGGATGGAAGCCGCGATGAAAGCAGCCAGGAGCATCCACAGAAAAGGACGACTCACAGCTATCGAGCGGGGAAGAAATCTCATCGCGAAGCTAGTTTACACAGTCGAACCTTCCACGCCAAAGTTGAGCGCCAAAATCTACGGGACTTCCAGACCGCGAGGGAGGATACTATGAGGGTTTCATCGGTGCTCCAAGGCAAGTAGGGAAAGGTCACGAGATTGAAAATCTCGCAAAAGGGACTATACGCGCTGCAAGCGATGATGACGCTGGCACGTCAGCATCAACACGGAACCGTCAAGATTCGGAATATCGCCTCCGAGAGCGACTTGCCGGAAAAATTTCTCGAGTTAATCCTGGTTGAACTCAGAAATGCCCGCCTGGTTGAAAGCGTGCGTGGCGCCAAGGGCGGCTATAAGCTCCGCCGTCCACCTTCCGAGATCCGAATCGGCGAGATCGTCCGGTTGATTGATGGCCCGCTGGCGCCGTTGGGCGACGCGGATCAACTGCGAAGCCTCATCCTGCGGGATACCGATCATCGCGCCCTGTATCAAGTTTTCCTGGATGTGCGGGACGCGGCCGCGAACATCCTGGATAACACCACGCTCGCCGATCTTCTCGATAAGCAAGGTTCTCCCGGCTCAGCAACTATAAAAAGGCATCGTGGGAAGAAAGAAGATATCGCATCTATGACGCTTCAGCGGACTTCCGGTCACGGATGATGCCGATTTCCATGGCTCACTTTGCAGGCGGGAGGCCGACTTTGGCTACCAATTCGCGAAACTGCGGGTTCTGATGCATCGACTGAAACGCATAGGTGGCGGTTAGCGTGGTAAGTAGGAGGTCGTGCCGCTGGTAGGCGACTTCGAGATATTTTAAGGCGTCGTCCTTTTGCCCCAGGTCGGCGTAGGCAGCGGCCAATGCAAAGGCTGATCCGTTGCCACGGTCGAATGATTCCCGTGCGGCCGCCAGTTGCTCCTCGAATAGTCCCCGCGGGCCGCCGCTTTTGTAGGCTTTCTGTTCGGCCTTGACATTTTTTTCTGCATTGGCATCGTGGCGCAAATGCGCAACGGTTTCTATTTCCGCCAGATACCCCGAATAATTTCCTTCTGGAAAATAAATTACTTCGGCCAGGTACCTGTGTGGAGGGACAAACTCGGGCTGGGAGGCTGCGATCTGCGTCAACAGCGTTCTCGCCGCCTCTGTCTTTCCCGACGCGGCGAGAATGAATCCCTTATCGGCAAGGATGGGCGTGGAAGAAGGATCGAGTTGCCGGGCACGCTCGATTTCCACCAGAGCTTCCTGGTTGCGCTGAATATTGACCAGAAAGGTGGCATACCAGTGGTGGGCGCGGGGCAAGGTGGCATCCAGTTCGATGGCGCGCTTGAACTCGCGGTCGGCCGTGGTTGCATCAAAGAATCCCCAGAAGCTGGCAAAGGCCAGGGAGTTATGAGCCTCGGCGGAACTGGGGTCGAGTTCCACCGCTTTGCTGGCGGCCGCCAGAGCCCGCGGGAATGCTTCCTGAGGAGGCATGGCGCTGTACTCCCGAAGCAGGTTATAAGTATCGGCCAGTCCTACATAGGGCGCGGCATAGCCGGGATCATGCACGATTGCCTGGGTAAAGAAGTCCACGGCCTGGTTCAGATCCGCAGGCGTGCGTTTTTCGAAATAGTAGCGGCCTTTGAGGTAGAGATCCTGAGCGTCGGCACTGGGCACGTGGGGAGCGGCGAGCGCATTCTTAAACCGGGGCTCGCGGTGGCTGAAGGAGAATACAAAGAAAGAGCCTGCGATCAGTACCAAGGGTACGAGCCAGAGGAAAGGCTTGGCTGCTGCCAGTCTGGACTGGGCCGGGACCGCGCGTAACTCGAAGGCAGTATCTGTGGATGGAACCACGGAGGGCGAAACCACGACAGGAAGCTTCGTCTCCGGCAAATTGACTGCAGCAGCCTGGATTATGTCTTCATCTGCCGGAGGATTTTCCACGGCGACCGGGGCAAAATCCAGAACGTGGTTCGGCGCTTTGAGCCACTCCGCCAGCTCCTCAGCGTAAGCAAATACGCCACCGCGAGCGCTTCCCGGCACCCGGTAGACGGGCAACCCGCGCTCTTTTTCCCACCGTTTCACGGTGCGCTCGTCGCGTCCGAAGAAGACGGCAATTTCTTTCCACGAGTCCAGACGCTTCTTCGGCGCGAGAGGCTCACTATGAGCAGCCATACTTTGAAATGCCCTGAATGGTTCTGAGTTGTCTCTGCTGGGGGAAAGCGAGGCCTCCGTAGTATAGCGCGATCTGCAGCCGCGCGGACCACCACGAACGTGCCCCCGTCCCTGCCAGCCAAGTCCCTGCGGAATGAGGAGACTACCGGGTAGAGACTTTCGTCTTCTGTTGACACCTTCGGACGAACGCGTAATACTTTCGCGCTAACGCCGCTTCCGTCTAATTGTGTTATCGAAACGCGAGGATGGGCGCGGCTTTTGCCACTGGTTTTACCACTATCCCCAGGAGGACTTCACATGCCCCGCACTGCCCGCTTGGCGCGGAATATTCTTCCGCTTCTATTGCTTACTGCAGTCTTGGTTCCTTTCGCTGCCGCTTCTGGCCCTTATCAGGTCGGTTCCGCGAACACGGTGACCGCCGATCCAAACGTGATCCGTCCAACGACCACGCCTTGCGTAGTGCAATTATTCAGCGACGCGCAGTTCTTTGATTTCAATGTGGAGAACTTTACTTACACTCCGCCCTCCGAATGTCCCGGTCCCTGGGCCAAGGTGGTGCTTGAGGCAAACATCAACCTGAACGCCGGCATTCAATACGACCGCACCGCTAATTTCTGGCTGGGTCCGGTGAATATTTATTTTGGCACCACCGCCGAGCCCTCGAATATTGGTCCGTCGTGGCACATCGAGAACGATCTTACCGATTACAGTTCGATCTTTTACACGGCGCAATCCGGCCAGGCCGACATTGGCAATACTTTGTGCTGCGGGCTCACGTCGACCATCTATGCTTCGGCTACTCTGGAGTTTTATCCGCTGGAGAAGGGACAAACTGCGCCGTTGACGGCCAATGTGGTGCTGCCGCTGTCGGCCGGTCCTTCGGGCGGCACGGTAGCGCTCAATTCGACTTCCAGCACGCTCGCCGGTACGTTCACCTTTCCCACGAACGTCGAGAACGCGTATCTGGATGTCTATGCGCAAAGCCAGTCGGATGATGAATTCTGGTACACGTGCGTACCTAATGATGTCGCGTCGGAGCTGGAGAGTTGCAGCAACACGGCCTTCCGCGAGACCGAAATCACCATCGACGGCCAACCGGCCGGCGTGGCTCCGGTCTTCCCATGGATTTTTACCGGCGGCATCGATCCTTACTTGTGGTTTCCGATTCCCGGCGTGCAGACGTTGAACTTTACTCCCTACCGCGTGAACCTTACTCCGTTCGCAGGACTGCTCAGCAACGGCCAGCAGCACACGGTTTCGCTCAGCGTCTACAATGCCGACAGCTACTTCTCGGCGACGGCGTCGCTCCTGCTCTACCTTGATCCGGGCTCAACCGAGGTCACCGGCGCCGTAACGCAGAACACGCTTACGGGGCCGTCTCCCGTCGTTAAGGAGAACCTGAACGTACAGCCAACCTCCACCACGGGAACGGTGGACGTCACCTCGAACCGCAGCTTTGCGATTTCAGGTTACGTCAACACTTCGCATGGCAAAGTGACGACGCAGGTTTCGCAGACGATCAGCTTCTCGAACAACCAGTCTTTCAACATCACCGGAACCAAGTACGTGCAGGATATCGCTCAAGGCACGAGCCTTGGCTCCTACACCACTGTGTCCCAATCGGGTTCAGCGAGCGTTGTCAACTTCCAGAACTTCTACTTCCCGCTGACGGTTGACATCTACGAGATCGTGTTCCCCAACGGCAACATCAACCAGACGACCACCGCCAAACAGACTTACCAGCTCACTACCAGCACAACTCAGGCAGGCAAAGTGACCTACACGAGTTCGCTCGAAAACACCGGCGAGCATGTGGACACGCTGGAGTTAAACTCCTCGTTCGACTTGCTGGGAAACATGGGCCAGTCCAGTTCGCAACAATACAACTCCTTCGACTCGACCGGCGCAGCCTACAACTGCGCGATCTCAGCCGAGGCCAACGTCCTCACGGCGTTCAGTCCCGGTTGTGCACAGTAAAGGATGACGGATCGGCTATGCTGTATGAATAACTGCTGAAAAAGGGAGCGGCCATGCCGCTCCCTTACCGTTTGAAATCCAAAGCGGAAATGCTTTACTTCGGCGGCCGCGTGATTGCTCCCTGCGACGCTGACGAGACCAGCGCCGCATACTTGGCGAACACGCCGGTGGGATAGCGCGGGTGGGGTGGCTTCCATTCTTTCATGCGCTGGCGCAGAACCTCGTCGCTGATCTCAACCTCCAGCACTCGCTTGCGGACATCGAAGCGGATCATGTCGCCATCGCGTACGGCGGCAATTGGGCCGCCCAGCGCGGCTTCCGGTGACACATGCCCAGCCATGAGTCCGTGCGTGGCGCCGCTGAACCGGCCGTCGGTCAACAACGCGACGGACGATCCTAATCCCTCGCCCACAATGGCGCCGGTGACGCTCAGCATCTCGCGCATGCCGGGTCCGCCCTTGGGACCTTCGTTGCGGATGACCACGATATCGCCGGCCTGAATCTTCTTGTTGGTGACCGCGGTCATGGCGTCTTCTTCCGATTCAAAAACCCGCGCCGGACCACGCTGCTCCAGCCGCTCATGCCCGCTGATCTTGGCCACGCAGCCCTCGGGCGCAAGATTTCCCTTCAGGATCACCAACCCTCCGGTTTTCTTCAGCGGTTTTTCCAGCGGCGCGATTACTTCCTGGCCGGGAGTTTCGAAGGCGCTCTCGCTCTCTTCTTTCAACGAAAGGCCGCTGACGGTTTTCGCCGCCGGATGAATGTGCTTTCCCTTCAAGAGGCGCCGGGCCAGCAAACGCACACCGCCCGCGCGGTGCATATCCGCCGCCACAAAACGCCCCGAAGGTTTCAGATCGGCGAGTAGAGGTGTGCGCTCGCTGACGGTCTGAAAATCGTCAATCTCCAAATCGACGCCAGCTTCGCGAGCAATCGCCAGCAAATGCAGAACCGCGTTGGTCGACCCGCCAGTCGCGGCCACCGATGCGATCGCATTTTCGAAGGCGTCGCGAGTCAAAATGTCTCGTGGGAAGATATCTTTTTGCAGCAGATTCAGCACTACTTTGCCGCAATCGAAGGCAACCGAATCCTTCTTGGCATCCATCGCGGGCACGCTGTTATATCCCATGGGAGAAAGCCCAATCATCTCCATCACGGTAGACATGGTGTTCGCCGTGTACTGGCCGCCGCAGGCGCCCGCGCCCGGACACGCCACGTTCTCCAGGTCGTGCAATTCCTGATCGGTAATTTTCCCGGCAGCATTGGCACCCACGGCCTCAAATACATCCTGAATGGTGACGTCCTTGCCGCGATAGCTGCCTGCTGCGATGGTGCCACCGTAGAGCACCATCCCGGGCAGATCCATCCGCGCCAACGCCATCGCTGCGCCCGGAATCGTCTTATCGCAGCCCACCACACACACCACCGCATCGAACATTTGGCCGCGGCAAACCAGTTCAATCGAGTCGGCGATCAACTCGCGGCTCACCAGCGAGGCCCGCATGCCTTCCGTGCCCATGGTTTCGCCGTCGGAAATGGCGATCGTGTTGAATTCCATGGGAGTGCCCCCGGCGGCGCGAATGCCTTCCTTCACCTTGGCCGAAAGCCGCCGCAGGTGAAAGTTGCACGGCATGGTTTCAATCCAGGTGTTGGCCACGCCGATCAGAGGCTTGCCCAGGTCGGCGTCGGTGAAACCAATGGCTTTGAACATGGAGCGCGCCGGGGCCCGGTCGCGTCCGTCGGTAATTCCACGGCTGCGATGCTTAAGATCCATGATTATTAAGATCGATTATTAAGATCCATGCAGAAACATTACAACACGGCTTATCATCCCAAGCGAAGCGAGGACTTGCTAAAGAAAACGGGGGACCTGCCGCTGGGGTGACGCCAGAAGGCTACACTCCAACTGCCGATTCCCCAATCGCATGGCGCCTACCCAGGAAGCGCTCATGCTTGCTCACACCCTCAAACTCGAAAACCCCAAGTTAAGCCAACGCGGCCCGCGCCGATTGCTCCGCAATATTCGCCGAAGCTGGCGGAAGCGGCGCCCACGAACCTTCTCCATGCTCCTGCAACGCAGCGCTGGAACGTACGTCAATCACATCCACGATTCCATACCACTCCCGGCAAAGCTGCCCGATCTGCTTGTGCGTGACCTCGAGCAGCAAAGTGACTGCATGTTCCTGCCCGGCGGCCTCGGCATGCACCGATGGAAGGTCAAGCCCCCTGCGCGAGATCGCGTTGAGGATGCGCATCAATGCGCCTTGCGCGTTGCGATACCGGATGTGAAAGACTTGCATGATTCTTACTCCCTTTGTAGCGCCGGCGTCCCGCCGGCTGTCCGGCGGCCATCCTGGCCGCCGCTCCTGCACGACTACGTCGATTCGTCTTCAAACACCATCTCCGAAAGCGCCGCTCCCGCCGGAACCATGGGGTAAACGTTCGCTTCGGGTGCGCAATCAAATACCAGCAACTCCGGCTCCGGCGAGCGCAGGAAGTTCTCGATGAGATCCCCCGTCTCGGCCGATACCGGATACTCCGCCATGGCAGCCTCGTTCAGCCGCCATCCGTGAATCTTGTAAGCCTTCGCAATCTCGACGAAATCCGGGTTGTCGCTCAAATCGGTTTCCGCATAGTTGCGTGCATAAAAGAGCTGCTGCCACTGCCGCACCATGCCCAGGTATTTGTTGTCCACAATCACCATTTTTATCGGCAGTCCGAGCCGGTGCACCGTGGCTAGTTCCTGGATGTTCATCTGAAATCCGCCATCGCCGGAAACGCAAAGCACGCACGTCTCCGGCTTCGCGAGTTGCACGCCGACCGCAGCCGGCAGCGCGAAGCCCATCGCTCCCAAGCCGCCTGAAGTAATGAAGCCGCGCGGTGAAGAAGATCGATACCGCTGCGCCGCCCACATCTGGTGCTGGCCCACATCGGCAATCACCACGCTGTCTTGCGGCAGGCGGCTGAAGAGTTCGTCGAGAAAACGAATCGTCGGCTGCGCCAGTCCCCGCGGATCAAGTTCCGCGCGCTCGGCCCCGCAAGCCACCGCGCGCCAGCCGCTCCAATCCGGCAGGGAAGCGCGGCGTAGTTCGGCGTGAAATGCCGGAATCGTCTCCGCCAGATCGCCGATTACCGGCAACTCGCAGGCCCGCACCCGGTCAAGCTGCGCCGGATCAATTTCAAAGTGGACGATCTTCGCATTAGGCGCAAAGCGCGTGGGATCGCCGGTCACGCGATCATCCAGGCGGGCTCCAAAAACCAGCAGCAAATCGGTCTCGTGCAGAGCGTGGTTGGCTGCGCGCGTTCCGTGCATGCCCACCATGCCCAGGTAATACGGCGCTTGCGGTGGAACCGCGCCCAATCCGTGCACCGTGGCGAATGTTGGAACATTCAAATCGTCGAGCAGCCGCCGCAGCTCCGGAACCGCTCCCGAAAGCTTTGCTCCTGCGCCCACCAGCGCCACCGGCTTGGTTGCCCGCTGCAGTAAAGCGACAATGGTGTCGGTGAATGCGGCGCCCTCTGCTTTCGCATCGGCGGGCCGGGCGTGCGGAGTGAACTTCACCGGCCCAGAAAATTCCTTCTTGGCCTTCAGGATGTCAGTAGGAATGTCGATCACCACCGGCCCCGGCCGTCCACTGCGGGCCCAGTAGAACCCTTCGGCGATCACCTCTGGAATTTCATCGATGGTGCGCACCAACCGGCTCCACTTGGTCAGCGAAAGCGTCACCCCGAAAACGTCGGTCTCCTGAAAAGCATCGGTGCCGATCATCGCCGTCCGCACTTGCCCCGTGATGCACACCAGCGGAACTGAATCCATCTTCGCGTCGGCGATGCCGGTCACCAGGTTGGTCGCTCCCGGCCCGCTCGTCGCGATCGCCACGCCAACTTTTCCCGTCACCCGGGCCACGCCTTCCGCGGCAAACACCGCGCCCTGCTCGTGCCGCGTCAGCACATGCCGGATGCCGCTGCCTTCGAGCGCATCGTACAACGGCATGATCGCGCCGCCGGGATACCCAAACACCAGGTCCACCCCTTCGGCGCGCACGCACCGCAAAACGATTTCGGCTCCCTTAAGCATTCACGACCTGTTTAGGCTCTGGCTTCGGCGCCTCAGCCGGTTTCTTCGCCTCTCTACCGGGCAGCCAGCTCATCATGCCGCGCAGTTGCGCGCCCACAATCTCGATCGGATGCTGCTGCTCTTTCTCGCGCAACTCGGCGAAGTTGTAACCGCCGTCTTTGTTTTCTTTGATCCACTCGCGGGCAAACGTTCCGTCCTGAATGTCGGCGAGAGTTTTCTTCATCGCGGCTCGCGTGGCATCGCCCACAACTTTCTCGCCCCGCGTCAAGTCGCCATACTCGGCGGTGTTCGAAATCGAGTACCGCATCCGGCTCAGGCCGCCTTCGTAGATCAGGTCGACGATCAGCTTCATCTCGTGCAGGCACTCGAAATAAGCGATCTCCGGCGCATAGCCGGCTTCCACTAGCGTCTCAAACCCCTTCTTGATCAGCGACGTCAAACCGCCGCACAGCACCGCCTGCTCTCCGAAAAGATCGCTCTCGGTTTCTTCCTTGAACGTGGTCTGCAGCACGCCCGCGCGGGTCGAGCCAATGCCATGCGCATAGGCCAGCGCATACTCGTGCGCCCGCTTGCTGGAGTCCTGCTGAATCGCGATCAGCGACGGCACGCCGCGCCCTTCCGCATAAACCCGCCGCAGCAGATGGCCGGGGCTTTTAGGCGCGATCATCACCACGTCCACATCGCTCGGCGGGACGATCGTCTTGAAATGAATACTGAAGCCGTGCGAGAAGCCCAGAATCTTTCCCGGATGCAGATAAGGCTTGACATACTGCTCGTACACCGCCGCCTGCGTCTCGTCGGGCGTGAGCATGTGAATCCAGTCGGCCCGCTTGGCCGCCTCATCCGGAGCCACCACCACCATGCCATCGGCGCGAGCCTGCTGGGCACTGGGGCGGTTGGGCTCGAGGCCCACGATTACCTTGTAGCCGCTGTCGCGCAGGTTCTGCGCCTGCGCATGTCCCTGGCTGCCGTAGCCCAGGATGGCGATGGTTTTGCCCTTCAGGGCCTCGGGATTCGCGTCGTGCTCATAAAAAATAGTAGCCACTGGGGAAGCTCCTTTTTCGTGTAGCGCCGGCGTCCCGCCGGCAACTGTGTGACGAACCCTGAAGTCCGCCGTCTTTTGAGATCTTAAGTACGCAAACCGACCGGTCGGTCGGTGCAATGATGCTATCGAAGCCCCTGAACGCTGTCAAGGAAGAAGTTTCGGCCCTCGCCAGGACCAGAACATTGGAAGTAATAGTTTTGGGAAGGGAAGGGCACAGCTTCACAGGCTGCGAAAAAGCTCGGGAATGCGGGCAGTAACGTGGAAGAGCGGCGCTTCAGCGCCGCGTAAAGTGTCCGGAATCAATACGGGCTTCAGCCCCCGTGTTCGCACTTTCTGCCCCGTGACTTTTTCCGCAGCTTCTTCAGCCGTGCCCTTAAAGTCATAATTAAAGGCAAAGGGCTTTAGCCCCTGAGGGCCGAGTGCGGAACATTTTCCCCGCAATCCTCGTATTCGAAGGCAAGGGAGACACAATCATGTACTGCAATGCTTGCGGCAAGGTTATCGCTGAGGACGGCCACTTTTGCTCCTACTGCGGCAACGTAGTGGGGATTCCGCCCACCTCGAAGAAATTAATGCGCTCCCGAGACGAGAGAAAGATCGCAGGCGTTTGCGCCGGGTTGGCTCAGCATTTCGATCTCGACGTAACGCTCGTGCGCATTGTCTGCGTCTTCCTCACGCTCGCTACCGGCGTTTGTCCGGGCATCGTCACCTACCTGCTCGCATGGATCATCGTTCCAGCCGAGCCGGAACTGAAACCGCTGCTCGCGGCACAACAGCCAGTGGCGAGCTAGGTCCTTGCAAGACTGTCATCCTGAGCGGAATTTGTCGTGCGAAGCGCGTGACAAATGGAGTCGAAGGATCCCTATTGCTTGCTGTATCGGGCCGCGGGTATTCGAAAGAAAAAGCGCGGCACCGAGGCCGCGCTCTTTCTTGATTGCAGAAGCTGCCGCGTCAGAGGCGGCAGCCCGCGGTTGTGGTTGGGCTAGAACACGTTCGGAAGTACCGCCGTGCCTTCCTGTTGCACAGACTGCAAAGCTTCAGGATCAAGTCCCAACACCTGGAGGATGGTCGGAGCTACCTCCATGGTTGTGACAGGGATGGTTACGGTGTTGGCCCGGAAGCTGGGATTCGATAGCAATATCATCACATTGGTGTCGTCATGGGCGAAGCCCCCGTGCTCAGCCAGTTTCTTGGTACTGCCAGAATAAGTGACGCCGATGTGCGGCGTAACCAGGATATCCGGCGTGCGCGGGTCGCCATTCGGCGGTAGTCCGGGCGCGTTGTAAAGCTGCGTGATTCCCGCCCCCCAGAAAATCTCGCCGATTCCGGCGATATTGCTGATAGAGGGCGATTGCGTCTGCAGCATACCCACGACGTTTTCCGCGGTGCAACTGCTGTCGAGCCAGACCAGAGAGACGTCATCTTCGGTCGGCCCGAGGCCGGTGGGATTGAGCGGCGATTCGGAGTAGGGCAGGCAGCCGGCGTTGGCTGCAATGGTGGCCGGGGACGTTGTAATGGGGTCATTGGCGACGGTCGATATGCCCAGGTAGCGGGAGGAATCGATGGGACTCTGCCCGTGCTTGGCCGTGATGACGATCATCGTGGAGTTATATAAGCCTTTGCTTTTCAGGGCGGCGACCATCTTGCCGATCGAAAGGTCCACGAACTCGATTTCACTGAGCAGCGACTGGGTTGGCGTCCCTTGCGCGTCCTGATAGCCGCCCGTCACGGTTGGGCTAAGCGACTTCTCGATCAGCTTTTGTCCGATACTCACCGCCTGGAAATTCATCCCGAATACCGTGGGCACCGGCGCCGCGGTGACGCCGTTGTGTGTCTTGCCGTCGATTTCATTCAGGATGGCGTTGACCTTCAACGTGTCGTAGCACTGAATATTCTGGAAGCTGTCGGTCCAGGTATTCGATGCCGTCACCGCGGTCTGATCGGGCAGAGGATTGCAACTGGTGGAACCCGCTCTCACGCCCGGCAGGTTTACCGGAATCGAATTAATCTCCGGCGCGTAGTAGTCGTCCAGGTTGGTGCCGTTTCCGGGGCCGGAAACCGAGGAATATGACGGATGTTTGTCCGACCAAGCGGTGTATCCGCCGGCGGCATGCACCACGCCAAAAATTGTATTCGTCCGAACAAAGTTCCACGGATAGACCGGGGCACAGCCTTTGGCCGGGTCGCGTTCCAATCTCTTCGGGTCAATCGATTGAATTCCTCCATCGGTTAGTCCAGCGCCCGGCGCGCCACCGTTCAACAAGGTCTGGTTGAGGTCGATTCCTTCATCGTACTCGGTGGTAGTTCCCGTCGGTACTGCGAATGGCACGCAGGCGCCAGGGCTGCCCGCCAAGCCATCGCCGGTCGTAGCCGCCGGCGGATCGAGTGACCGGTCGTAGGCATCGTCGTAAAATGCCCCCACGCTCCGCGGAGACCCGCCCGTAACAAGGGCCATCAACCCTGGAAATGAATCGGACGGTTCCGAGGTATATGCAAAGAGATAGTTGATGCCGGTGGGTTTGAGGTTAGCGAGATTGGGGCAATAAGGCGCGCCTGCATTCGCCCCGCTGATTCCGTTGGCGCAGTTGATGTAGTCCAGCGCATGCATCCCATCAATGCTGATCAGCAACACATGCTGAATACTGTGACCGCCGTTGTGATTCCAGTTGCCGCCACTGCCCTGCCCCGCGCCTTGTGCTGCGGACAGACTCGGCGCCAACATCAAGGCCAACGAAAAAGCGGAAACGAACAATCCACTCCTGAAATTCTTGCTCATACTTTCTCCTTTTTAACGAATGAAATTCGGAAAAACGAGTGGCGCTGCGCAGCGACATCAAGTGCCTCAAAGAGGAGGGTAACGGTCTGCGATGACGCGAATGTTGCTCAGAGATGAAATGAGTATGAAAAGTGCGATTTGATTTCCAACGGCCCAGCTTTGTCTTTCGAGTCCGAAGCGGAAATTAGGATTCGGTGGAAGGCCGGACTGCACCTGCGGCTAAAATCTTCACCTCGAATCTTCACCCGATCCCAGGCGCACGTGCTCTAATTCCTTCCATGGAAATCGCACCACCGACCGCGTTCCAATCCATCAAACGCTCTCTTTTCTTCCTTCTCTCGCGGACCGGGGTAGCGGTCTACTCCCGCGTTCCAATTTTTGGTCCGCTTCGCGCTTCAGTGGCGGTAATCAGGGACGGCGAACTGGTCCTGATGATCGATCGCAGTGATGGCCGGGGGCTGTCATTCCCCGGCGGCTTGACCTGGCCGTGGGAAACGGCTGAGCAGGCGATGGTGCGGGAAGTTCTTGAGGAAACCGGACTGCGGATCGTGGAATCCAGCTTGCTCTTTGAGTATGAAATCTCAGCCGATGCCGATGTTCCTTGCGTACTTTCCGTGTTCCAGGCCGATGCCGTCGGCGAGCTATCCGACTCCTGGGAAGGATCACCTCTTTGGCTTCCGGCGACCCAGATCCGCGCGCAACTGCTTCCCAATCAAAAAGAAATCGTGGATCGCCTTCTCTGATTTCAGGCAGCGCCTCACTGCGCGAGGACTTCGTCCTTGCGACGCAACCCGACGTTGGCATTTGCTGCTCTATCCCGGTACCATGTCAGCCGATGGCCCGCGAGACCGTGGTCGACTCCCGGCAGGAAATCCTGCGTACTGCCGCCCGCCTGTTCCAGCAGCGCGGCTACGACGCCACTTCCATGAACGACGTGGCCGCCGCGCTCAAGCTGAGCAAAGGCGGCCTCTATCACCACTTTCAGAGCAAAGACGAAATCCTGTTCGAGATCATGGACCACGCCATGCAAATCACCGAGGAGCGCGTGCTCAATCCCGTGCGCGGGATCGCGGATCCCGAAGAACGGCTGCGCACCCTCATCCGGCTGCACATCGGAGTCGTGCTCAGCCCACGCGACCGCGAGATTACGGTGATGCTGCACGAAAACCATCCCCTGCCGCCGGCTCTACGCAAGCGCATCAATGCCCGCAAGAAGGACTACATTCACTTCCTCGAAAGTCTGATGGCCGAAGTGCAAAACAAAACACGGCAGCTTCATCCCACAAAAGGTAAAGTCAGCCCGCGCGCCGCGGCTTTTGCCTTGCTTGGAATGATCAACTGGATCTACCAGTGGTACAAACCGGAAGGCGAACTGCAGACGCAGAACCTGATCCCACAATTCACCGACCTCATTTTCGGAGGCATCTTCGCGTGAAAGCGTTCTTTGCCAGCTTTGAGGAGATCGACCAGCAGCGCGCCCAGCCCTACCGCGAGTTCCTGCGTGTGCCGGCGATGAGCGCCGGGCTCTACGTCCTGCCCGCCGGAGGGACAGACCGTCAGATGCCGCATCGCGAAGACGAGATCTACTACGTAGTCCGCGGCCGTGCCCAATTCCAAGCCGGCTCGGAAGATCGCGAAGTTTCCACGGGCAGCGTGATTTTCGTGGCTGCCGAAGTCGAGCATCGCTTCTACGGCATTGCGGAAGAACTGGCGGTGCTCGTTATCTTCGCGCCCGCCGAAAGCTGATCCATCGTGAGCGTTTCGGCTCGGTGCTCGCAACTGGGTACTGGTTACTATTTTGCCGGAATCCAGTAAATCTCTTCCTTGACCCCTGTCCTGTCGAGGAAGCCGCGCCGCTTCAGAATGGCTTTGCTGTTTGCGATCATATCGGGATGCCCGCACAGGTACGCGGTTGTATTCGTGGCGTCGAGTTCCCAGTGGTCGGCATACTTGCGCAACACGTCGTCGGCGCGCCCGATCTCGCCCGGCCAGTCCGCGTGATCCCACGGTCGGCTCACGGTGGGTACGTATTTGAACCACGGCAGCTCCGCGGCAAAGCGAGTCAATTCCTCCTTGTAGCCGAACTCCCAGGGACGGCTGGCGCCGTTGAGCAGGTACAACCTGTGGCCGCCGTCGAAGCGGCCGTCTTTCCAATCTTTGGACATCTGGCGTACGAAGCTGACGAACGGAGCGACTCCGGTCACGGTCGAAACCAGCAAATGATTCTTCCGACCGCTTTCCGTATCCAGCGTGAATTTTCCCTTGGGTACTTTACGCATCAGCAACTGATCGCCCGGCTGCAGTTTGTAGAGGCGCGGCGTGAGCGCGCCTTCCGGCACCAGCTCAAAGAAAAACTCAATTTCATTTTCAAAGGGCGCCGATACAATCGAATACGGACGCTCCGTCCGCTTGCCATCGTGCTCCACACCCAGCGTGGCATACTGCCCCGGAATAAACTTGAACTCTCCGCCCGCCTGGATGCGAATCATCCACAGATCGGGCGCGAACTCTTCCCGCTTGATGACCCGCGCCTGGTAAAACTTATCGTCCACAACCATCATTTTAAAAATCCTCAGAGACCGCGGAGCAGCCAGAATGCCGAGAAGCCGACCTTGCGGCCGATAAAGTTGTGCGATGATACACGGCGAGGCGGCAGTGTTACAACCGAACGGTCGTTCCAGCTCGACTTCCAGGAACCGTTACGGTCACGCAAGGGGGTCTCGAAATGTATTCTTCATGGGTGGGCTGCACTCTGGCGACGATCGAGACTGAGACCGGAGAATGCCGGGCATGAAGCCGAAGGCGTATGTCTTTGTTTTTGATGGGCTGGCGGATTGGGAGCCGGCGCTGGCTTTGTGCGAGATCAGGAAATCAGCCAAGTACGAAGTGCTGACGGTGGGACATTCGCGCCAGCCCGTGGTGACCATGGGTGGGATGAAGGTGCTACCTGACATCGCAATCGATGAGGTCGAGCGTCGCACAGCAGCGATTTTCATCGTCCCCGGTGGGGACCGCTGGGAAGAAGGACCGGACCAGAAGCTAGACGAAGTTCTTCAGAGCCTGCATGCGGAGAACATCCTGATCGGCGCACTGTGTGCAGCGACGCTTGAAATTGCCCGCGCCGGGCTCACGTCCGGGGTTCGTCACACCAGCAATGCGAAAAGCTATTTGAAGAAAATGGTTCCAGAGTACAAAGATGAGAGTTTCTACGTGGATGAACTATCGGTGACCGACCACAAGATCATTACCGCAAGCGGACTGGGGAGCGTGGAGTTCGCGCGCGAGGTGATACGCGAGCTGGGAATCTACAGCGCAGCCGACACGCAGATGTGGTTTGAAATGTTCAAGAAGGGCGTGATTCCCACGAGCATGCGGTAAGCGCCCATGGCCGAATATCACGATACCTGGAATCTTCCCGGGAAAATTCAACAGGACCCGCGCCTGCGGGAAAGATCTCTGAGCTCGCTTTGCTCCCCGTTGGGGTAGAGTCTGGAAGTGCGCGAAGTTTGTCCAGTTCGTCCTCTGTCTTTTTCCAGTCGGCTGGCTTTTTCTTGGTTGCGATCGGCGCGCTAGGGTCGGAGTAGAACTGCAAGATATTGGTCCGTAGATCGGGCGTGATCTGGTCGAAGTCGTGTGCAGCTAGCTGATCGAGCAGCTGCGCATAGGACTTATCGGTCAAAGCGTACTCCCCGGCCCGCGTGTCGTGGCCGGTGTCAAAATCGGTATTCGCAAGGTGCACTTTTCCTTCACCCGCCTCGTGGAGAAGCTGCGTGTAGTTCTCCATGGTCCGGTCGACGCTGGCGATGTAAAGGTCCTCAGTTTGCTTGGTAGGGATCTTAAAGTCGACTGCCTTGAACGGCCCCACCTTGGGGACGAGTTTGAGAAAAAACGCCAGCACACGCGTTCCGAAGCTGGGTCGTTGATAGGTCCGGCCCCATTCCTTTTGATAATTCGCGCGCGATAAATAATAGCGGAACTGGCGTGCGCGGAAATTTGGCGTTTCCGCCACGATTTCCTTGCGGCGCGCAATCAGCGCCACGCGGGTCATCTCCGGGATCACTGTGCCGATCGCCCGCCGGAACGTGCCGATGGACAGATCTTCGTTCGTGATCACGGCGCTGAGCGGAATGCCGTATGTATCCTGAAACGCCCGTTCCAGCACCGGTTTAGAAATCTCGAAGCCGATGAAGTCGTGGTAGCTGTCGGACGTGTAGCGGTTCTTCGCCACCTGGGTTACATCGAAGCCAAACTCCGTGCGGATGTGGTCTTTGGGGTTGTCCTCGTAGGTCACGACGTCTCCAAACTTCTTGCGAAGCTTAGGAAATTCGATGGCGACCACCTGATTGATGGTGGGATGTCCGCAATTGTCAGCGGAATAGTGAGCCAGAGCGCCCAGCGCAAATGCATATTCGTTGACGTCAGAAGCTTCCTTGAGCAGGTTGACCACAAAGTCGCCGCTGCGGACGTAATGCGTCAGATCGCTGAAGTATTTGCTGCCGAACGGGTAATAACCCATGTCCTGCATTACCGACCCACCATAGGCGAACGCATGCGCCTTCTTTAAGTCGTCATCCGTGGCGGCGGGAAAGCGCTTCTTCAGCAGGGGCAGCAGATTGTCCTTCCACGCCAGGTCCACGATTTCTTCGTGTGTCAGCACAGAGTAAGCCGCGCAGGTTTGCACCGCGCTGCTCTGCATGAGGACAATTGCCAGCCCCAGACAAATCGCGCCTCGACAGGAATGGAGAAGGCGCTTCATTGGCTAATGACTAACCACCAGAACCACAAAGGTATCCGGCAAGATGCTGGGCCGCGCATGGGGATTGTCCGACGTTGCCGCCGGCGTCGGTGCGAACTTTGCCGTCACGACAAACACGTTGTGGGTCTTCGAATCGAGGGCCAGCGTGCGCGCACCTTTCTGAGTCGGAACATTTTCCGCCACGCTGAATTTGTCGGGTGAATCCTCGCGCACCACGGTCAGCACGCCTTCGCCGGCGGAAGCAAAAGCCAGTCCGGTTTCGGCGTCGAATGTGGTTGCGTCCACGCCGTCGCCCGTGGCTGGAGTGGCCACAACCTTGCCCGTATCCGCATTTACCACGGCCATCATCTTGTTATCGCAGCCCACAAAGAGACGGCGATTCTTCCGGTCCATCGACAGGCCGGTGGGCGATTCGCAAGGCGCCAGCGGCCACTCCGATTTGACTTCCAGCTTATTCGGATCAATTGCTACCAACTCGCTCTTGTCTTCGAGGTTCACGAAAATCTCACCCTTGCCGTCGCTGGCAGCGAACTCGGGCTTGCCGTCGAGTTTGATCGTGCCCAGCACCGTACCCTTGGCCGCATCAATGGCTGTCGAATCCTGGCTTCGTCCATTGAACGTGAAAACCCGCTTGGTCGCCGGATCGTAAAGGATCGCGTCCGGATTCTCGCCCACCTTTACTTTGCTGCTGGTCGCAAGTGTCTTCAGATCAAAAATGCTCACCGTGCCTTCGCGCCCGTTGCTGACAAAGCCGCGCCCCAGTTCCGGCGCAAGCGCGATGCCGTGGACCCCCGGCGTGTCCGCAATATCGCCCACCGTTTTGCCGGAATCCAGATCGAGTACGATGACGTGGGTCGCCCGCGAAATATAAAGACGGCGCGCCGCCGCATCGGCGGTCAAGTAATCCCAGCCACCTTCACCGCCTAGCTTATAAGTTTTTACGACCTTATATCCGGGGTCAGCCGCAGCCAGTCCAGTCGCAACCAGTGCCGCGGCTGCAACCAGCACAGTAAGCGAAACCGGCAACCAACGATGCATGGACTTTTTGTTCGTAGACATTCAGTTCCTCCGCAAGCTTTCTGGGCCCACGGCGTTGTACTCCGATGCCAGTTTCCGGCCAGAGGTGGCCGCGATCTTGCATCTAAACACTGGGCGGGGTCCCGAAGTAACTTTACCTCATTTCGCGTCGTGCCTAAACTTTGCTTATGGGTGTATATCGGCCAAATCTGCCGGAGCGAAAGTTGCCGGAGCTGAACTTGCCGGAGCTCGAACTGCCGCGGCAACGTCTTCCGGCCGCAAACCTACGCCTGCCTCACTACGTCGCAATGATGGTCGGCGTCGGATTGGCGCTTCTGGTCTCCAGCGGCGGAGGCCCTGTCTCGCTTTGGGGAAAAATCAGCAGCTCATCTTCGCCGCAAGCAAATTCTCATCTGTCATCTGCTAATTTTTCCGATCTCGATCTGGATCGCCAGAGACCGCAGAAGCAAGCCGAGATCCTCCTCGAGCGTGCCGTGGGCCGCTCCGATGACGCGACAAACCAAAGTGACGATCGGACCAAGGCGCAGACTGAAGCTCAGATCGAAGCCCGCATTGACGCTTGGCGCGGCCAGCTCAAGTGGGATTCGCAACTCGGCGACCTAACCACGGTCGCCCTCAACTCCAACGACCAGCATGTGCGGGCGTCCGCCGTCGAAGTGCAACTCGCGGCCTACGGACTTCCCAAGAGCGAGTCCAGCGTAGACGCACTCGTGCGCCAGGCCAACTCCCGCGATCACGCGAAAAAGATTTGGGCTCTGTGGACTCTGGGCTTGCTGGGGAATCGCGGAGTTGAAACCGATCGGGTGGTGCAAGTATTGACCTCGCACCTGAAAGATTCCAGCAAAGATTCCGCAAGCGATAGGAGCAGCGAGGAAGACGCCCACCGATGGGCCGTCGAAGGCTTGGCTCTTGTAGGAACCACCCCAACCGTCGCGCCCCTGCTCGATGCCATGCGCAACGATCCCTCTGCCATGGTGCGGGAGCGCGCCGCCTGCAGTCTGGCGGAATCCGGTATGTTGAGCCATGATCAGCGACTCACCGCCGTTCCGCAACTGATCAACTATTCCAGCGATCCCACACTCGATGCTCAAACTCACGCCCTGTCGTTCCAGGCCCTGGGTGCCATCACCAAACAACGCCTGCCGAACGACTCCACTGTCTGGCGGAATTGGTACCAAACGTCAGTGGCCGGTGGTCAGTGATTAGTGGTTCGTTCGAACGGCGCTAGCGCATCACTCCGCGAATAATCTCGGACAATTTAAGATATCGTCCCCTCGCGGGCCGGTGCGCCCCGGTCCCAGGAGGCTCGCAGTCTCAGCTCCACGGTGCGCACCGGCCCAATCTCGACTCTCCACCCTACGAACGAAATAAAGGCCAGGACTTGCGGCAAAATTAACATTGCAAGCGTCTAAGGAATTAGTAGTATCGGGGACAGGGCTCGTCGTACTCTCTTCTTTTCCGCATGCGTGCCACGAAACCGATCTCCGCTCCCGTGCAGTCCGCTGTCACCGAGCTTTTGGCGGAGTTGCACGCTGCTAGCGGATGCGAGAAGGTCGGTCTTTCTTATGAATCTTTTGCTGCGATTCTCTGTGGCGTGGCCGCGAAGTATCTCCCCGCCGGCGCCACGCAAACCGAGGCTCGCGCTTTTCTGCTGACCCTGCGCGTCGAGGAACTCGCTCTCGCTCGGGCCTGCGCCGCGGGCCACAACTCCGCCTGGGAAATCTTCCTCACGCGCTACCGCGAAAAGTTATATCAGTCGGCCCTGCGCATTGCCCGCGAAGACTCAGCCGCCCGCGACCTCGCCGACACTCTCTATGCCGAGCTCTACGGCACGACCACGCGCGAGGGCGAACGTGTTTCCAAGCTGGCCTCCTTCACTGGCCGCGGGTCGCTCGAAGGCTGGCTCCGCACCGTGCTGGCTCAGGAATTTGTGAATCGCTACCGCCGCACCAAACGTCTTGTGAGCCTCGACGAAGAAAGCGAGGACGGCTCCCAGTTCGCCGCTCCTGAGCCAGAGCCGGTCACGTCTGCGGATTCCCGCCTGGAATCCTCCACCCATGCTGCTCTGGCTTCGCTCCCGAGCGAAGACCGCATGGTGCTGGCGGCGTATTATCTCGATGGACGGACCCTGGCTGAAATCGCCCGCATGCTGGGCGTGCACGAGTCCACCATCAGCCGCAAGGTGGATAAACTGGCCAAGTCGTTGCGCAAGAAGATTCTGGCTGGCATGGTCCAGCAGGGCATGGCCCGCCGCCAGGCCGAAGAGGCTTTGGATGTCGACGTGCGCGATCTGCGGCTTGATATTCGCCGCAGCCTGGCGCAAGAATCGCCGGCAGCAACGTTCTCAGAGAAGAAGGACACGTTACCTCTTCCGCAAAAGATGGCGCCAAGAGCTAAGAGCTAAGAGCTAAAGCCAAAGAGCTGCAAATGCAGGACGTTCCAAAAATCGTGCGCCATCAGTTGAAGGCTTCGAAGCCAGCAATCGCGGAACCGCATCCTGACGCTGATCTTCTCACCGCGTTCGCCGAGCATTCTCTTGATAGCCGAGAGCGCGCCTTCGTGATCGAGCACCTCGCGCGCTGCGGCGATTGTAGAGATGTAGTCGCGCTCGCTCTGCCCGCGACTGAAGCCGTCGCGGTGTTCGCTTCGTCCCGTGCCCGAATCGGCTGGCTGAGTTGGCCCGTTCTTCGTTGGGGAGTTGTGGCTGCCGGACTCTTGACCGTCACCTCGATCGGAGTTCTGCAATACAGGCAGCGCCATCAGGAAAAAACCGTGGCCTCCAACTTCGTACAAACGAACGCTGCGGCAGATACTGTGGCGCAAAGTGCTCCGGTCCTTCACCAGACTCCTGTTTTGGAGCACGCTGCTCCTCATGCAGGCGCTATCTTCCGCCAACTCAGGCCGATGAACCGCGCAGCTTCTGGAGGGGGGATTGGCGCTGGCCAAGCGGTTTCACCTCGCCACGACGCAGCTTTGGCGCAAGCCTCAGCCAGCCCCGCGCCCGCTCAACAGCCAACTTCGCCTCCCGGGTCCACCCAGCAAGTGGGCGTTGCCTCTAAAGTGGTCGACGTGCAATCGGAAGTTGCACAAGCCACGCCACAAGCCACCGCACAAAACCAAGTTCAGGACCAGCTCGTTCAGAAGCAGAAGGAACTGCCGTTGAATGACCGCAACCTTACCGGACTGGAGGTAGTCAAAGCCAAAGATCCCGTGCCTGAACAAGCTGCGGCCCGTCCAGCTTCCGCGCCGCCTTTGTTTCCCAGCGTTCCTTTGCAAACCTCACCGGCTCTCATGCTCCGCGCGTCACGCTGGGCAATTAGTTCCACTGGCGCGTTGCAGCGCTCCTTCGATGCGGGCAAGACCTGGGAGGACGTGAATCCGAAGATGAATTTGACTTCCCTCGCTCCGCCGAACTCCAGCCCGGTATTCCACGCCGTGGCTGCCGCCGGACTCGAAGTATGGGCCGGCGGATCCGCTCTATATCACAGCGTGGATGGCGGCAATCGCTGGACACTCGTGCTGCCTTCCGCCGTCGGCATCGTTCTCACCGGCGCCATCACCAGCATTCAGTTCCCTGATCCACAGCACGGAACCGTGGCCACATCCAACGCCGAAGTCTGGACCACCGCGGACGATGGCCAAACCTGGCACAAGCAACAATAATTTCTACAATCTTCCGCCTTTGTCATCCTGAGCAGTTGAAGGATCCCTAGCTCGAATGCACCGCCATCGGCCCGCTTGGTGTTCCGATTTCAGTAGCGTTCACAGCACGGAAAAAGCTGATTACCAAAGTGACGTTTACAAAAAAAAGGCCTAATCCTACTATCCAAGAGTGGTTTGGCAGTTCTGGGGGAGGGCTGCCGAGGCGTCCTTGACTGAAAAGTCTAGGGCGCTTTTTTTATTGTTTCGTGTGGGGACAGCCGCCCTCGGCTGTCCGCCAGGCAAAGCCCAGCATCTTCACCATCCGTCGGTAGAGCCTGGCTTCGAGCCGTACTTCTACCTCGATCCTAGGTTCTCTATTTCGAACACTCCGCACAGTATCCGCCAATCTCCAATCGCGACACCACAATCCGAAACCGGCAGTCTTTCTCCACCTGACCCTTCAGCTTGTCGAAGATATCGCTCACGAACTCCATGATCTTGCCGCAGCGCAAGCATGCCATGTGGATATGGTCCCGGTTCAGTTTGCGCTCGTAGTAGTGTCCCTCACCGTGGATGTGCATTAGGTCGAGTTCGTCGATCAGTCCGTGCCGCTTGAGCAGCCGCAAAGTCCGGTAAACCGTGCTGCGGTCGACGCTGGCATCCAACTTCTGCGCTTTGCGCAAAAGCTGCGCTGCATCCAGGTGTTTGGTGGCGGTTTCCATCACCTGCAAAATCGCCCGCCGTTGCTCGGTCATGCGGATGCCACGGTCGGCGAAGTGAGACTGCAGCCGGCCAGGTATTTCGGTTTGCGGTAATGGCATGGAAACCCTCCTTTTGCGGTCGCAACTGGTCGCAACCGCGCTGCGACGAATTGTTCCGACCATGCTTGACGGCATATCGAAATATCCGTCAATATAAAGTTGGCCCTTAGATGCGACAGGATTGCAACTAGCAGGTCCGATTCACCCCTTACAGAACGGCCAGATTCATCATCGAGGATTAATCCTATCTCTAGATGCGACTGGTTTGCAACTAGAGCTGATTTCCGAACCCATGCGAAGTCTCTCCAAATTATCGCTGCGCCGTCTGTGCCTATCTCTCTGCTTGCTGGGCACAGCCTTCGCCGGCGTGGGCGGCAGCATCTCAGGCACAATCAAAGACCCATCGGATGCCGCGATTGCAAAAGCGTCCGTCACTCTGCTCAACGTCGATACCGGCGTGCGGCAATCCGCCACGGCTAACGATCGAGGCAGTTACACGTTCCCAGTCCTCCCCGTCGGCAGCTATGTTCTCGAAGTGAATCACCCCGGATTCAAACCCTATCGCCGCACCGGGATCGTGCTCGACACCAACAGCGCGCTTCTGCTCGATGTTATGCTGCACGTCGGCGAGCGTACCGATGCCGTCACGGTCAGCGACAGCGCCGTCCATTTGGACACCTACAGCAGCCAGATGGGAGAGGTCATCAACAGTGAGCAGATGACCGCCGTGCCCTTGGATGGCCGCAGCTATACCGACCTCTTATCCCTTCAGGCTGGAGTCGCTCCCGAAACTTCCATCAACTCCAACACGGTGCAGGACGTCGGCGCCAGCGCGCTCTCGCCCTCCGGCGATCTGAATCCAGGCACCGTTTCCATCAACGGCCAGCGGGAATTCGCCAATGCCTTTATCGTGAACGGCAGCGACTCCGAAGAAGACGTCAACATGGGGACGGCGATCATCCCCAACCTCGACTCCATTGCCGAGTTCCGCATCCTCACCAGCAATTTTGACGCGGAGTACGGCGAATTCAGTGGCGGCCAAATCAACGTCATTACCAAGTCAGGCAGCAACTCATTTCATGGTGATCTTTTCGAATTCTTGCGCAACACCGATCTGGACGCGCGCAATTATTTCTCTCCCATGCGCGGCACGTTCATCCAAAACCAGTTCGGCGGGACCTTCGGCGGTCCCATCAAGCGCAACAAGATTTTTTTCTTCTCTGACTATCAAGGTACGCGCCAGCGCCAGGGAGTGGATACCGGGTTGATTCCCGTGCCTTCCGATCAGGATCGGACGGGCAACCTCTCCGACCAGGCCAGTTCGTTCTACACGACCCAAATCGTGAATGGGCAATCGGCTGTAGTCCCTACATTGGTAAACGGCTCTGCTTGGGCTACCACGCTCTCGCAGGGTTTTCCTTATCAGGTTTTCGCGGGCGAGCCTTACTATTTTCCGGGCTGCACCAGCACAAATTATTCCGCAGGGAGCACCACGGCTTGCGTGCTTCCTACTCTGCAAATCCCAACCAGGGCATGGTCCGTGCCCGCGCAAAATCTGTTGCAGTACATTCCGGCGCCGAATGCTTCCGATAATCAGTTCGCAACTTCCGCTTTTAATCAGGCCCTCCGCGACGATAAAGGTGCAATGCGGATCGATGCCAACACGGGATGGGGTCTGATCTCCGGTTACTACTTCCTGGACGATTATTCGCTCAACAATCCGTATCCGGTTGCTCAGGGCGGAGCCAGCGTGCCCGGCTTCAACGCGCTCTATCAGGGCCGGGCGCAATTATTCAGCCTGGGAGACACGAAGACGCTGAACGCAACGTCAGTCAACGAACTCCACTTCAGTTACCTGCGGGCCTTCAATGACCTGGGCAAACCGCAAGGCGGACTCGGCGTCAGCCTTGTATCTCAGGGTTTCGTCACGTCCTCGGGAACTCCAACCATTGTGGCGCTCGCCCCACAAAACGAAGGAGTGGAAAATCTCGTCTTCAACAATTTCTCCACCGGCACCAACACCAACGAACTGAAGCAAGCGGACAACACTTTTCAGTGGCTCGACAATTTTTCGAAAGTCGTGGGACGCCACACCATCAAACTCGGCGGCGAGTTCCATTACGACCAGGTCAACGTGAATCCGATCGCGCAGTTCAATGGCAACTTCCTGTTTACCGGAAGCGAGACCGGTCTCGACTTCGCCGATTTCCTGCTCGGAATTCCCAGCCAGTACAACCAGAGCCAGCTCAATCCTTTCTACGGCCGGAATAAATATGCCGGCATCTTCGCCCAGGACAGTTGGCACTTGAGGTCCAACCTCACGCTCAACTACGGCCTGCGTTGGGACCGCATCGAGCCCTGGTATGAAAAGTACAACCAGATTTCAACCACCGAGCCGGGCCAGCAATCGGTTGTCTTCCCGGGCGCGCCGCTTGGAATCCTGTACCCCACCGATCCGGGAGTGCGGCGTACGCTTGCGCCTCCCGGCGATGAATTCTCGCCACGCCTCGGTCTGTCATATTCGCCGAACGTATCGGCCGACAGTTTCATTGGCAAAGTTTTAGGCGGCCCCGGCAACACCAGTCTCCGCGCCGGCTTCGGAATGTATTACACATCCATCGAAGCTCTGACTCTCGGAGTACTGGCGGCCAACGCTCCTTACGGAACCACGTATAGCAGCCCGGCTCCGCCGCTGTTTGCAAATCCATTCGTAACGGCTTCCAACGGGCACAATCTACGCCAGTATTTTCCCGTCACTTTTGCGCCGTTGAATTCTTCGAGTAGCCATCCCGATGCCAATATCGACTGGTTGCAATACGTGCCCATCAGCGGCATCCCGGCTTATCCCGTCAGCAACCGCATTCCTTACACCGAGCAATATATGTTCTCGATCGAGCGGCAGCTCGGGAACGATACGCTGTTTGGTGCCAGCTATGTGGGCAATCAATCTCACCGCCTTCTGGTTCTGGTGGAATCGAATCCGGGCAACCCTGCGCTGTGCCTCAGCCTGCCTGGCTGCGGACCTTTTGGAGAAACGACAAGTGGAACCCGCGGACCACTCGGCTCGAATTTTGGCAGCGACACCAATCAGGCCACGATCGGCAATTCCAACTACAACGCGCTGGAACTCAGCTTTCGCCACACCAGCAAGAGCCTGCAATTGTTTGCCAGCTACACCTACAGCAAATCGATCGATCAATCTTCGAACGTCGGAGAAGAGGTTAACCCAATCAATCCCGCGTTCAGCCGTGCCTTGTCTGCGTTCGACGTGACCCACAACTTCGTGGTGAGCTATGCCTACGAGCTTCCCATCGAACATTTGTTTGGTATTTCTAACGGTTGGACGAAAGGTTGGACGATCTCCGGCATTACACATTTCAGCAGCGGTTTTCCGGTGACGCTGCTCAACTACGGCGACAATTCCTTGCTGGGAGCCGAGCCCAACGGCATCAATAACTACGGAGTGGATGAGCCGCAATACACTCCGGGTTCGCTGGCGCTCAATCACAATCCTCGCAACGGTGAGCCCTATTTCAATACCAGCCTTTTCAGCCTCCAACCGCTGGGAGAGCCCGGCAACGCCAAGCGCCGTTTCTTTTACGGCCCGGGCATCGATAACTACGATATGGCTCTGCTGAAGAGCGTGCCCCTCACCGAAACCAAGTCCTTGCAATTTCGTTTCGAGGGATTCAATGTCTTCAACCACGCCCAGTTCTACGGACCGACTTCCGTGAATGGCAACATCAACAGTTCGTCGTTCGGGAGCGTGGTCAGCGCAGCCGCTCCCCGGCTGATGCAGGTGGCGGTCAAGTTCATCTTCTAGTTGTCAATATTCTGACTCAGGGTCGCGTTGCTCCGGGGCGCGCCATGCCGGGAGTTCCTTCCTGCGACCTTCGCGACTGCCCGTGCATCCAATGGCAGTGGTACGATAATAAGTTGTCCCCAAGTTGGGGCAAGCATTCATAGTTCGCTGGGCCCGGCTACGACCGCTCGATGGGGTGTCCGCCGAAAACGCGACAGTTACCACGAGGAGAAACGAACATGGCAGGCAATGGAATCGTCGAAGTGACCGATGCGAACTTCGACCAGGATGTTTTGAAATCGGACACGCCCGTGCTGGTGGACTTCTGGGCAACGTGGTGCGGCCCCTGCCGCGCCCTCGCTCCCATCGTGGACGAACTGGCCAAGGACTACCAGGGCAAACTCAAAGTCGGCAAGATGGACGTCGACGCCAACAGCTCCACTCCCATGCGCTACAAAGTGACCGGCATTCCTACGCTGCTGGTTTTTAAGGGCGGGCAAGTGGTCGAGCAAATCGTAGGCTACAGGCCCAAAGATGCCATCGCGCAGGCGATTGACCGGCACGTTGGGTAAGCAGTTCCCACTTAAATCTCAAACGCACGCGGACTCTTCTGAGTCGCGTGCGTTTTGTTTTTTCTCTGCCCGCCTCAGTATTTTCTGAGCACACCAATCACGCGGCCTTGCACTTCCACGGACGCTGCCGGCACGATGATGGGCTTCATCGTCACGTTTGAGGGTTGCAGGCGGATGTTGTCGCCTTCGCGGTAGAAGCGCTTCAGCGTGGCGTCATCTTTATTCACCAGCGCGACTACGATGTCGCCGTTGTGGGCGGTCTTCAGCTTTTCGACCAGGACGTAGTCGCCATCGAGGATGGCTTCGTCCTGCATGGAATCGCCGCGGACTTCGAGCACGAAAACTTCTTTCGAGCGCACGAAGTCGGCGAGCGAGATGGTCTCATTGGCCTGCACGGCTTCGATGGGCTGGCCAGCGGCGATGCGGCCGAGCAGCGGCAGCACCAGGCTGGTGTTGACGCTCATGGCTTGCTTGAGGCGTCCCTTGGGGGGAAGCAGGTCGATGGAGCGGCTGCGGTTGTAGTCGCGGGTGAGCAGTCCCTTTTTCTCGAGGTTGGTGATGTGCTTGTGCACCGTGGCAAGCGAGTTCAGGTCGAGGCCGTTGCCGATCTCTTCAAACGACGGAGAGTAACCGTGCTCCGCCACGAAGCGGGAGATGAAGTCATAGACTTCGCGCTGCCTGCGTGTGATCGCCATGCTGGGTATTGTTGGCGAAGGGAAGGCGAAATGTCAAGGAGAATCAGCTTCTAGCTTCTAGCTATTAGCTACTAGCTCAAGATCGCGTGGAGCGGACACTCCCTTCGACAAGCTCAGGGCAGGCTGTGTCCGCTGCCTTTGACTTTGTTCGCCGGCAGCATGATTCGCTTCACTCGCGCAGTGGGTGGGCGTTTACGGTTTGGGATTGCGCGATGGCGGCGGATGTTACTCGGGTTGGGGGCTTGCGTGCCGTCACTTCAAGACTCGCTCCATCGGTTAAGGCTTTCCCCGCACTTACGTGCGGGGCTAATGAATTCCCCCTCGGCTCCGCTCGGGGCAGGCTCCGCTGCGCGACTCCGGCGGGGATCTCTTGTCTTGTTACGACTGCCTTTGTTGTCTCGTCGGGCAACGACTCGGGGAGCTTGCGGACCATATCGCTCTCGCAGCGATCGAAGCGGACGCGGCGGGAATTTTTCACGGCGATGTTGAGGGCCTTGATGATGAGTTCGGCGCGGCGCATATCGATTTGGTTGCGCACGATGGCGTTGACGGTTTCCATGAGCGCGACCTGGATGGCCTCCTCGTTTTCGATAAGGGCCATGGGATGGATGCGGGCTTTGGAGGGCGTGGGAACGCCGTGGAACATGCGCTGGTGGAAGTAGCAGAATTTCTCGCCGCTGAGGGCGGGAGATCCGCAGGGATGTCCGGTGACCTTGATGTGGGAGCAAATTTTGACGTTGGGATGGAGTGGCATCAGATTCAGACCTCAAAAATAAGGATACCTTTCAGTTAAGTTCTTTGCTGTGTGAGGATTGCGGGCGCCGGGTATGACACAGGCGGGATAAAATCTTTGTAACCATTGACTTACGGCTAAAATATTGAAGAATATGGAGTTAGCCATGAGGTCGAAGTCGTCTTTGGGGCTGGGAGGAATGTATTGCTTGGGGCTAACAATGATCTGCTTAGTTTAACACATGGAGATAAGGTTGCCTGTGGATGGTTTGCTGGAAGAGGTTGAGAGGGAAGGGGATAAAAATTATGGCTTGACAGAGTTTTCCTTTTCTAGGGGATGGTTAGATGTCACAGACAAAAGTGGGGCGGGGCGCTATGTCCGATTTGCTTGTCTTTGGAACTTGAGGGGGATTGGAAAGTCGGCGTCCCCCTCTGGTCAAGCGCGGGATCATAGGAACGTGGCATCGGATCTCCGCAAAGCACCTTCCAGCCTACCTTGACGAATGACGTGGCGTTTTAACAACCGCAAAAATCAAATCTCTTCCGCGATACTATGATGCGCTTGCTGCAATCTGACAACCTCGAATACAAGGAACTCACGAAGGCCGCCTAGAACGTCGGCGTTATGGCGTTATCCTGTGCATCCACTCGGTAAGCCAACTCTCTCAAGCCAGCTACTTCCTGGGGGCCCAAACAACGCTGGTCGAGGATGACGGAGAAATCCCCATCATTCAGGATGTGCGTATTCACTCCTTTAGCTTTTAATTCTTGGACTATGCCAGTAGCGCGATCTTGAAACTTTCTCTTGCACTCCTGCTCCACTTCCTGCCAGTGCGTTTGCACTCGTGCTTGGTATGCCCCTTGGTCCTCATTCGCACCTAGGGGCTGTGCTTGCATTTCCTGTCGTTTGACAGTGTAAAAATCATCCATCTCACGCGTCAGTCGCCAAATTCTGCGGCGAAGAGACTTCGGCGATTCCGCTGGTACTTTTTTGGCTTCGTATTTAGCTTTGCACTGTGCAAGTTCTGCATCTTTCGCCCCTGGATCGGCGGATGCTGAAAGCGTTGTTATGTCTGACCTAAAGCTCTCGTAAGCTAATACGACTCCCGAGCCAACTGCACAAACGAGGAGCAGTACAACGAATGCGCCGCCAACGCCTTGTCTGTTTGTCCCGGCGCTCTCACTTTTATGTTCGAGCCATATAGAGCGAAACAGGTTAACGATGGCGTAGAGACCAAAAACAATGGCAGCGCCAATCGAACCATTAAACACAGCGTCGATGAACGAAGTATGACCGTGAGACAGCAGGTAATCCTTCATCGCACCAGCAACACCTCCGGCGAACATGCTTAGCACTTCGGAAACCCATGTGCGGTAGCACTCTTTGCCGAACTGCTGCAATATCGCCCACCACAATTTTGCCCAGTGCGTATGTTTCGCCATCGAGAACACCTCCGCTCAGTCAAGGTCGCCTCCCTTGACTGCGGAGAATGGTAGCCGGATTGCAAGTCCTGCGTCAAATGCACAACCCCACCTATATTCGCTTTATTTTCTTATGTTTATAGATTATCTGATCGGGGACGTGACGGCGAACATGCGGCGAATAATTGCCTTCGATGAGGGCGTGAAACGGGTGATCGCGGTGGGGCGGTGGTGCCGTCCCTGGCGGAGTCAGTGTCGTAGCTTCTCTTTCGCCCCTTCGGGGCTTGTTCTCGCTCCACATTCTACCCACGGCTTGCGCCCTTCGGCAGGCTCAGGGCAAGCTGTGGGCTGCGTTCTGGCGCCGCGTCGCGGCTCAACTCAACATGGCGTCGATGGTCCACTCTTGAGATGAGCGTCGAGCTACGACATAGACTTCTGGCGGGACCAGGAATTCGGTTCTTATGTGCGTTCGTCGAGGCCGCCTCAGCGGCTGAAGCCTGCTGTTGATCGTGTGAGGACTTACGGCGCGGCTGGGAAGTCGTGCCCTTCCAAAGCCAATTGCGGGTTGCGGCACGGCTGAACAGACTGCGGAAAAAGTCGACCTGGACAACAAGGGCGACCACCGGGGCTGAAGCCCGCATTGAGTGTGGACATTATTACGCGGCGCTGAAGCGCCGCTCTTCCACGCTACTACCACATTTCCGAGTTTTTCCGCAGCCTGTGAAGTTGTGCCCTTCCCGGTTCGTTGTGGGGGACACGGAGCGGCTCTGAGTGTGGGAGCTTTACGCGGCGCTGAAGCGCCGCTCTTCCACGCTACTACCGCATTTCCGAGTTTTTCCGCAGCCTGTGAAGTTGTGCCCTTCCCGG